>MDTC01075221.1_pt1 | contig 12625 bp, 16 predicted proteins | sample 811181 | NCBI WGS metagenome assembly MDTC01 (sample SAMN05326644, study PRJNA326480) | marine metagenome | isolation source: seawater | place: Pacific Ocean: North | collected 2011 | reverse complement strand
TTTCTTCCATTTCTATTAAAAAAAAATCTAATTATTAAGTATGGCTAGTTATATTTGGTCTTTTTTAGGTTATCTAACTGAAGAAGAAATTATACGTGAAAAAAGTGCCGTCTTAATTCAAAAAATATATAAAGGTTATTTAGTTAAACGTCGTTTTAATACCTTAAAAAATATTATTACTAAAATTGAAAATAAATTTATAACATATAAAGAACAACAAAAATTAAATGTAAAAGGAAAACAAATTGAAATAGCTAAAATTATTGTTGATAATATAATAAATGATGCAGTAAACAAAAACATAGACGATGAAAATATATATAATTTAATTAAAGACGACAATCCAGTTGATTTAGTTTCTTATAATAGTGATTATGAGATAGATAATAATATAGAAATAGAACAACCTATTATCTATAATGGTGAACATATTAATTATTCACAAATTTTAATGGACATTTCTGATGATGATATAAGTGATGATGAAATATCTGAAGAAATTATTATTGAAAATGATGATGAAGAAAATGATGAAGAACAAAAAATAAAACAAGATGATGCTTTTGAAAAATTATGGTTTGAAGAAAAAAGAAAAATCATAAAACATGATTCATTATTATTAATTAGAAATAATGCTGCTAAAGTAATACAAAGAGCAGTTCGTAATCATCAAAAATATAAATTATTAAATAGATTATATGCAGGTGGCGCTATTGTAGGTTATAATAAACTTTGTAATTATATATATTTACATTTAATAAATGATGAATGTAAAGTTACAAGAGATAGAAGATATAGGATTATTAAAATTTATAAAAAAATTAATAGACATAATTTACTTCAACTTTGGGATATAGACACTACTAATCAAAAAACAGAGAATAATAGTTATAGGAAATGTATTGATGATATTATTAAAGTTTGTTAATTATTATTTATAAAAATTTTTCATTTCTATATCTTCAATTATTCTTTCATTATAATACCACCATACAGGAATACTTGTAGTTAAACAGAATCCTAAAATTAATTCTAGAACCATTTGTAATGTTTCTATAATTAATGTATAAAATAAATTTATATTTATTCAATTAAAAAAATCATTATGTGTTTTATAATTAGTTTCATATTTAATATATTCATTTATTCTTGAACTTTGCATTTGTTCATATTTTTTTTGTAATTTACCATCTGATGCAGGTGCCATATCATGTTTAAATTTGTTAGGTCTTTTTATTATTTTATCAGGATTTTTAATTCCAATATTTTCTTTTGAATATGAACTATAATTTAACTTTGTTATTGGATTACCTTGTTTCTTATTATTTAATTCTGTATAATGTAAAAGTGTTTTATTATAAGATTCAGGTTCTTTAATAATTAATTCTTTACAATCAGTTGTTTCTTTTAATTCATTAAAATGTTCATTAAATAGTTGTGGATCATATTTATTTTGGTATATTCCATGGCTATTTGAAACATAATCATTAATTATTTCTCTTTCTTGTTTATAACTATTATTTGTTCTTTCTTCAAAATTATCATCTATATCAAATGTTTCATCTTCAAATTCTTTATTATCTTTTACTAATAAATTTTCTCTATTTTTAAAATCTTCATTAAAATTTCTAGAATCAAAATTTTTATTTAATTGTGGACTAAATTCATTATAATGATTAATTGATTCATTTTTTAATTCATTATGTCTTTTAGAATATTTATTATCATAAATTTCTCTTCTTCTTTTATTTCCTAGAATTCTATATGCTATTACTAATTCATTAAATTCATTACTATTTCCCCCCTTATCTGGATGTAATATTTTTGCTAATTCTCGAAAATTATGAGTAATTTTTTCTTGAGTTGCATTTTCATTTACTTTTAATATTTTATATAAATTTTCATTATAAATAATATTTTCTATTTGTTTTTTTTTAGAATTATTTTCCTCAAAAATATCTATCATATATTATTATTAAATAATTTTATTATTTAACTAAACCCAAGAATTTATTTGTGATTTTAAATGTTCTTTTGAAATTAATTTAGTGTCAACATATTCTTTTTCAAAATCTTCAATTAATTTTAATTTAAAATCTAAATCAAATTTTTCAGTTAGTTTAGTTTGTTCTTCTGTTGGATTATTTGCTTTAAGTGCTTCTTTGGTTTCATTATTTGTATTTTTTTCCATATCATTTCTTATTTTTGATGCTTTATTCATCATTGTTTGGTTTAAAGACCATCTTGGTTGAATATTTACATCTGGATCTATATGATTTATAGAATCTATAACTCTATTATATCTTCCTTGAGAACAAACTACATTATTATCTTCTACCGCAGAAGCAAGTTCATTAATAAGATTATCTTTTAAATCTTCTTTGTTATTATGAACATTACTATTTATTCTATTCCAAATAATATTAACTACATCTAATTCATTTTTATTTATTGATGATATATGACTATTAGTTTGTTCAATCGTGTCTAAAGTTTTTGTTGCATCATTTCTTTTTTTAGGATCTTTTATATTATTAATTTTTTTTCTTATATCTATTAATGTTTGATGTATTGGAATTGTAATTAATGTTGATTTTTCTAAGTTATTTAAACTATTTTTTGATGATTGAACTACAGTTGTATCATGAACATTTTGAGGATCATTACGAATTTCATTATTGTTATTATTTTGTATATTATTTATTCTTGGCCGCATTAGTCTTATTAAATTTTGTGCTTCTTCTGGATTTAATTCTATATTATTATTTACTCTTTCATTTTGTCTCTCATGTGCTGTTCTTTCTTGTTCATTTCTAATATTTTGAAAAAAATTGTTTTGATTAAATCCAGTTATTGATGTATTTATATTTTCAATATTATAAATATTATTATTTAATAGTGCAATTTTTTCATCTGCTAAAGTACTCCAAAAATCATCATTACTATTTTTAATATTTTCAAAAATATATTTTGCTATTTTTGGATCTTCCTTTATGTTATTTCCTCCAAAACCAATAATAGTTGCATAATCAAATAAACTTTGAATATCTCCTAAATATGCTGCTTTTTTATAAAAAAATAATGCTTTTTTATAATTTGGATTTTTTCCTTCATGCCATTTTCTTGCTTCAATTATTATTTTATTTTTATAAAATTCTTTTAATGGTAATTTATTTATAAAATTACTAAATATCCAATATAAACTTATAAATATTAAAATATAATAAAATTGTTTTTTCATTTATATTATAATTATAAAAAAAATATAAAAATTAATTACTAAATACTCTTGGAGAAATTCCGCTAATTCTTGGAATTGTATATGATACACCTGTATTTCTATTAATTACTTGTATTCCATTATAATCTAAACTTCTATTATTATCTATAAAAAAATTTGGATTTAAATCTCCAATACTGTGTCTTCTTCGCCTTCTTCTTTCTCTATTTATATCTTGTCTAATAACTTCATTTATTTCTTCTATGTTATTATTAATTATTTCTACTTCATTATGTTGATTAAAAAAAAATTTTTTTAATTCTTTTATTTTATTAGAAAAAAAATGATATATTTTTTCTATTTTATTTTTATTATGAGTTAATTCTTTATGACATATAGGACAAGTATTATTTTCATTTAACCAACGCTGTAAACAAACATTATGAAAAATTACTCTACAATCACAAGATAATTGTTTTGATTGTTTTCTTTTATGTAATGGAGATAAACATATTGTGCATAATTTATTAGCTTCATGAATATCGTGAATTCTAACCATTTTCAATATAATATTAAAAAATATTTAAAAGTTTAATTTTTTTATTAAAAATAATATAATTAATTAATTAATATGCCGCCAAAAAAACATAATCTTCGTGATTTTGCATCTTCTATGTCTAAAGATGAGATGCCTGAGCCTGATATTCAAAATATGCTTCCAAGTGAACATATTATAATTCATGTAAATGCTATGATTGAATTTATAGAAAAAACTGATACTAAAAGATTAAAAATACAAAATAAAAAAAAATGGGAAGAACTTATTAATGAAAAATTTATTCAATTAAAACAACGTTTTCCAATGTTGTATGATATGATTTTAAAACAAGGTAAACAATTTGATATGAATATGTTTATGTTAATGATGAATCAATATGATAAAGTACGTAATCAAGAAGATTATTATGAAATATCTAAAACAGTCGGTCATGGCTTAGCTAAAAAATTTATTCCTAAAAAAATTTATCAAGATGAAATTAAAAGAAGAAATGAAGAAGAAAATAAAAATAAAGATAACAACAAAGATAATTAAGCTGCTTTTGCTATTTTATTAATAGAATTTTCAGTTATTATACTATTTCTAAATTGTAAAATATTAATTATATCTATTTTTTTTTTTAGCATAATTAACTATATCATTTATAAAACTTGCTGATATTCCACAAAAACCTATCCATAATAATAGTAATAATAAATTAATCATTATTATTATAATTAGAAAATTTTATACAATATTATTTATTTTAGTTTTAGAATAATATTTTATTCTTTCTGTTACATAATCAGGATCATTTATTTCATTTCGTAGTTCTTGATAAAATGATTTAATATTATCTATAAATGTAAGAGGCCACGACATACAATTATAATATTCAGTATTATATGTTTGAATTTCTACATCTGCAACTGGTAAACCTTGTTTAATTATTTTATCCCATTCATAATCAATGTCATTATATATTTGGTTTAATTCAATCCAAGAATTTTCATAAGTATTTTTTAAAATTTTTAATCCATTAATAGCATCTTGAACGATATATTGTTTATTATTATTAAAAATTATTATTTTATTAAGAAAAGTTTGTTGAAAAGTCCAAGTTATTGGATATATAATATCATTTCGACTGGAACCATCTCCATATCTTCTGATTCCTTGAAAAGAACGATCGTCAATGATTATTTTATGGCCATTTCTTGTTAATTTTTGTCCGTCTTCTATATTTTTTAATATATTTAAATTATCTATAGCTATATTCATTATGATAGTTTAAACATAGATATTTTATTTAAAATAAATGTCGTTGATTTCTTAAAGAATTCCAACGTTTTGCTTTATTAAATTTTGAAAGTTTTTTTTTATATACAATATATTCTAAATTATTATTTTCATTTTCATTAGATGAATATGTAGTTGTTTGATTATTTATATTTTCATTATTTTTTCTTTTTTCTTTTCTTTTTTCTCTTCTTTGTTGTCTACGAAGTAATCTCTCACTTCTTCTAATATTATAAATTTCTTCTCTTTCTATATCACGGTAGATGGAATTATTATTTATTTGATTTACATATATAGAATTTATTTCTTTATTATCTTTATAAATTGGTAAAAATCTTTTTCTACAAAAAGGACACACTTTAATTATTAATTTTTGATAACAGGAAATACATATACTATGCTTACACAGTAAAATTTCCATTTTATCTGATGGAAGATTTGAATCATAACATATACCACACTCCATATTTTATAGTTAGATTATTTATATTGCCATATCCATTTTAATTTTAGGACATGGATTATAATCTATTAATTTAAAATCTTCAAATTCAAATTCATCTATTGTTTTTTTATTATTAATAATTTTTAACTTTGGAAATGGTCTTGATTTTCTATCAGTTTGAATCATTAATGCATTAATATGATTTTCATAAATATGAGCATCGCCAATATTTAATATAAATTCCTTAGGTTTCAAATTTGTTAAATTTGCTATAATATATGTTAATAAAGAATAACTTGCTATATTAAATGGAACTCCTAAACCAATATCAGCAGATCGTTGATACATTTGACAACTTAATTCATTATTATTAACATAGAATTGAGCTAATAGATGACAAGGTGGTAATGCCATACAATTTAATTGATTTGGATTCCAAGCACTAAATAAAATTCTTCTACTATTAGGATCTCTTTTTATTAAATTTATAATATTTTCAATTTGATCTATACCGGTTTTATTTTTATTTTTTGGATATTCTCCATTGAAATTTCTCCATTGAAATCCATATACTGGTCCAAGTTCACCTTCTTCATAATTTAAATTTCTAGAATCTAAAAATTCTCTTGTACTATTACCATCCCAAATATGTACATTTTTATCTTGTAAAAGTTTTGCATTTGTTTCTCCTTTTAACATCCATAATAGTTCTTCTACAACACCTTTCCAATAAACTCTTTTTGTTGTTAATAAAGGAAAACTATGTTCTATATTAAATCTTAAAGTTTTACCAAATAAGCTTCTTGTACCAACACCCGTTCTATCTTTTTTAATGTTTCCGTTTTTAATAATTTCATTTATTAATTTTAAATATTCATTTTCATATTTATTTATAAAATAATCTCTATTAATATAAGTATTAAAAGTAAGTTTTACATTTTCATTAGTATTTTTATCTATATCATTTACTTGATTACTTTTTAATAAATAAAATTTTTCATTTTGTATTTCAGGAAAAAAAACATCACAATTATAATTTTTATTTATTTCTGTTTGATAAATAAATTTAATATTTTTATGTTCAATTGCTTCCTTATATAATTGACCACCTCCTATTACAAATGTTTTATCATATTTATATAATTTACAATAATTTAATGCATTATCTAAATTATTAAAAATATCATATTTTTTATCTTTTAATTCTTGTGATAATATTATATTTTTTCTATCTTTTAAAGGTCTGTGTTTTTTTGGTAAAGAATGCCATGTATTTTTTCCCATAATAACTGCATTTAATTCATTTGGACCTAAAGAATTAATTGTTTTTTTTTTAAAAAAATTCATATCTTTACTTAATCTCCAAGGTAAATCATTATTTATTCCAATTCCTTTAATAATATCTGTTGCTACAATAATATTAAATGTCATATCTTTACTTAATATTATTTATTATATTATTTATTATTTAAATTAACTAACTACAAAAAAATTTTGTAGATGGTTCTCTAAAATCTCCAATATTTCCAGTAAATGTTCCAACAGTTAACCTTTTTTCTAAAGGTTTATTTGGATTTTGAAATTTACATTTGTTATATAAACCAATACAAAAATTTTCTATATTTTTTTTTAGTTTTAATAAATATATTATTACTAAAAGAGTTAAAAAGAAAATAAAATAATAATTCATTTATTATATATAAAGATTTTATTATATTATAATAGTAAATGGATACAAGACAAGTTTATGCAGTTTTAAATAATAGAACTGAAGAAGATGAATCTAAAGGAAATATCTATACTGAAGAAAATATATGTGCAATCTGTGATGAATATATGATACCAAATCAAAATGTTGTAAAATTGGGTTGTAAAGATAATCAAGGTAGACTAACAAATCATACTTATCATTATGAATGTATTTTAATGAGTTATAAAGTTAGTAGGACTATGGAATGTCCTATTTGTAGAAAAAAAGGAGGTTGGTTACCATTACCAGAAGGAAAAAAATTAGAAAGATTTTGTCATCGTGAATGGAAAGAAGGTTTAACATCTTATAATCGTTGTCAAGCAATATTAAAATCCGGTCAAAATAAAGGTAAAAAATGTTTAGCAATTGTATATAATCCTAAAAAAAAATATTGTGGAAAACATAAAAATACAGATAAAAAATTATTTGATTTTATTTAAAAATATAAATTATTTTTATAAAATATTATATTTAAATCTGTTTTTTCAATATTTATATGTTTATTTAAATTAATTTTTTTTATATTTGGTTTAGAAATACATTTCATAAAATAATTAATTGATTTATTACTTGGATATTTACAGTTTAAATGTCTTGCAATTTTAATCATTATTTCTTTCCAAAATATTTCTGGTAATTTATCATTATTTTGAGTTATTACTCTTGTATCTTTCCAGACAATATTATTTTTAAAAGGTTTATATATAAAATTTTCTAAAAGTATATTTTGTTCTGTTATTTTATTATTTAAATAAAAAAGTCCTGGTATAATATCTTTATTAAATTTTTTTATTGTCGGTATTAATTTATCTCTCATTTTGCCTCTATCACTCCATGAAGGTGTAGAATCCACAAAATATGGAATATTAACTTCTTTTGCAAAATTTATTAAAGTTTCTTTATCTGTATCTAAAAATGGTCTCCAAATTTCTACATCATTTTGAATATGTTTATACTTCATTCCTATTAAATTTTCAAAATTTCTTTTTTTACGAATATTACTAAAAATATTTTCTGTGCAATCATTCTTGTTATGTCCAAGAATAATATTACCACCAATATGCTTATATGTATCAAATCTAATTTCTTGTGTAATTTCTTCATAAAAACTTCTCATAATATCTCTTTTTCTATGTATTTCATTTATATCTCTAATATATAAATCTATATTAAGCAAACTACAAAACCAGTTCAAAAACTTTTTTTCTTCTATACACGATGATCTATTGTTATAATTAATATGGATTGCTTGTAATTTAAAATTATAAGTAGTTTTTAAACTATTAAAAATATAACAACAAACCATACTATCTACTCCACCAGATAAACTAATAGTTATGGTATCATTATTATTATATTCATCTAAAAAATTTTTACAAGTGGTAATAAGTGATTGATTATTAATTGATAATGATTTTGGAGTAATACAAAATTTTGTAGACCAATAATCGCATATATGATTAAAATTATATTTTTCATTATCAATATATTTTTTTTCTTTTTTAATTTTTTTAGTTATTAATTTAGATAAACTTCTTAATGATGCCTTATAAAATCGTATATATTCTGGTTCTTCTTTCCAATTATCATAACTTTGTATAATATTAATAACTCTATTAATTTCATAAATATTAAATGTGTGTCTTAAGGGCATTAAAAAAAAAGTTCTTGCTTTTGGACTAAGTTCTAAATCATATTTTTTTTTTAAACCATCATTACATAATTTTACTGCAATAATATTACATAGTTTAATTTGAACTGGATTATTACGATAAATATGTTTTACAATTTGATCATATACAATTATATTATTTAAACATTCTGTTGGTTTATCTTTTGAACTAATAATTAAATCCTTATGATTTATTCCAAATTTATTTTTAATAATATCATCTGTTTTTATAGTACTATTAAACCAAAGTTTAGGATTATCTAACCAAAAATTAATTAAACTGGTCATTATTCATATTAATTAATTTTTTAATCTTTATATAAAATTATAATATTCTATTAAAAATTGTAATATCTAATTTATTAAGTTCATCTACTAAATTTGTACTAATATCTTGATTTTCAAGTGTAAATATACAATATCCTATTTTATTTTTTGTTTTAAGTTGTTGTCTTATTATATTGTGTTTTGATAAAATATTATTTATTTTTGATAATGAACCAGGTAGATTTTTATGTACATTAATAATTGAATTTTTATTACCTACTAATTCAGGAAAATTTACACTTGAAATTGTTCTACCTGTTTTTAAATAATTAACTATTTTTGTTGCAACTTCTGTACCTATATTTGATTGTGATTCTTCAGTACTACCAGCAATATGTGGTGTAAAAATAACATTTTGTAATTTAAGAATTTTATTTTCAATACTATTTTCTAATGGCCATTTATCAAATGATTTTAATGGTTCATTTGGAAATACATCTAATGCTACACCATTTAGCTTATGAGTTAATAATGATTCATATAAATCTTCATGATTAATTACACCTCCACGAGAAGCATTTATTATAAAATGTGGACCTTCTGCAGTCATTTGGTTTAATAAATCTTTATTGACTAAATTTTTAGTAGATGGTAATAATGGTACATGAATTGTTATAAAATTAGAAGATTTGAAAAGACTATTTAAATTTTCACATCTTTTTGCATTTCCAATTGGTATTACATCTTTAACATCATAGTAGAGAACATTCATACCAAGACTTTCAGCAATTACACTTACTTGTGAACCAATATTTCCCCAACCAATGATACCAAGTGTTTTATTCTTAATTTCAAAACAATTAGTTGAATATTTATTCCAAATATTTTTATATGTATTGAGATTGAAATCTACTAATTGTCTGGATAAATTTATTATTTGTCCTATAATATATTCAGTTACACTTCTTGTATTCCCACCTGGACAATTAAAAACAGGAATTCCTTTTTCTAAACAATAGTTTAAATCTACATTATTAGTACCAATGCAAAAACAACCAATAACTTTTAAATTTTTAGCTTCATCAATCAGTTCTTTTGTTATTTTTGTTTTACTTCTAATGCAAATAATGTCACATTCTTCTATATTATATGTTACTTCATAGTTATTTTTTAAAAAAATATTAAGAGCTGTTTTACTAAGTGTATCCTTAATTAAAATTTTCATATTAATATAATTTTAATTTATTTAATAAAAATTAATAATTAACGCCTTTAAAAAATATGTATAATTCTTTTATGAATATACTTTAAATCATAATCAATTGTCCAAGATAATAATAACATAAATAAGATTCCAAAAGCACTTAAAACATGCCAGATATCATGTGAATCCCAATAATTAAAAAGAATACAAGGTTGATTTAAATTTTTTGATTCTTTAGGGGTTAAAAATTTATTTGTAGGTGATTTTTCAAAAAAATATACTGCAGATACCCAAGATAAACAAGTTAATAATAATAATACCCAAATATGTAATTTAACACTTTCACCATAAACGATTTTTAAATAAATATAACGGCATATCACAAAGAAGATGTTTATAAAAAATAAAGATAATATAAAACTAGAAAAATGTATATTTAAAGTTGCAGATATAATTAAAAGAATAAAACTAGTTAAATTTGCTATACCTAAATATAAAAATTGTGCTTGTTTTTTAGGTTTGTTATTAAAACACGATACAAAATTATTAAATATTATTTTGAACATATTAAATATATTCCAGTTGCTTTTACCATAATATAAATTAAATGAACCATAAGTTGAAATACCAAAGTAAATTATAAATACAAATCCCCAAAATCCTCCTATATTTGGATCTTTTATTAATTCTATTACATTAAGAACATTGAATATGGCTAATAAACCATATAATTTAAAAATACCTACTAATTTTATATCACTTCTTTTTTGCAGAAAACTTATTAATAATAAACCACAACCTATGAACATGAATGTTGTGTCGAATTGAAAATTTATTGAAGTAGGACAAATATGGTATATTCCTGAAAATATACCCTCAAAAATTGTGCTAATTGATAATGCATAATATAAGGATTTATCATCGTAGACCCCATAGTTATCTTTATTTTTTTTAGAAAAAATTACAAATAAAAAAAAACCAATACCAAATATTATATAAAAAATATTACTTATTACATTATTAAATGCTTCAATTGGTCCAAATTTTTTCATACATTTATAGTTAAAATAACAATGAATATTATCATCTTTATAAGATGCTTGAAACGCAATAAATTGTATGGATGGAATTGCATAATACACCCCAATTAGTAATAAAATTTTCCAATAATTTTTGTTGATTTTCTTTTCATAGTATATTTCGTCGTCATTTACATAGTATATTTCGTTGTTATTTTCTAAAAATGGTCCTTCTAGTGTATGATTAGAATCTATTATTAAACTCATTATTAAATTAAAATTATTTATTTTTTAAATAATTTTTAATATTTTAGAAAAAATAATGTCATCTAGTATAAGTTATGAATTCATTTATGGAATATATTATGTATATTATTCTTGATATACCAAAAATTTTAATAACCAGTTTTATTGGTTTAATAATTAGTTTTAAATTCCTACAAGGACCTGGAGATTTATTTAATGTAAAACTTCGTTGGCCCACTGATTATAATGTAGTTTTTAAAGATTTAATGATTAGATTAGTATTTACAATTAGTATGAAAATTGTATTAAAATATTTTTATTCAACTATAACTCAAGTTGTAAAAATAGATTAAAAAACATATTATGCCTATTGAATTTTGCTTAAATAAATATAAAAAATAATGTAAATAAAAATATATCATTATAAAATATAAATAATGAATAATTTTATAAAATTTGGATTAATAATTATTATTATTATGTTTATCATAAATTTTTTTAATAATTATAATATTGTAAATAATAAATTAAATACTTTAGATAACATTAATTATGATAAATTACCACTACTTAATAATAAAATTATTGATAATGAACATCAAGATATTGTAAATGCTATTGATAATTTACATAATGTATGTATAAAACATTGGCAAACTGAAGATAAATTTTTTAAAATTGGATTAAATAACTTACCAAATAATCATAAAAATGTTAAAAATGATATACAAAAACATACTCAACAACATCAAAATTTTATAAATAAAATTAAACAAATGAAATTAGAAATATTAAAACATATTACACATTATGATATCCCTCATTTCCATTGGTTACAAAATAATAATTAACTATAATATATTATATATAATATATTATATATAATAAAAATTTTATTCTTAAAATTGAAATAAAAGTTTTTACAGTAATATAATTATAAATTTTAAAATGTCAATTAACAGATT
>MDTC01223212.1_pt1 | contig 12626 bp, 10 predicted proteins | sample 811181 | NCBI WGS metagenome assembly MDTC01 (sample SAMN05326644, study PRJNA326480) | marine metagenome | isolation source: seawater | place: Pacific Ocean: North | collected 2011 | reverse complement strand
TACGATCCAAAAACATCAATGAAAGACGGTATCACTAAGTATGTCGAATGGTACAGGCGAGTCCACCCAGCTTAGGAACAGGTCAGTCTGACTAGACAGGCAGCGCCTCGCCTCGACCAATGGCAAAGTATCGGATACCGAACTTTTTAAGACGGGTTTCATCGTAGAGATTTCGGCCGTCGAATATATTCAGAGAGCTCAGGCGGTCAACGACCATTTCAAAGTCGGGTCTCCGGTAAACACTCCACTCTGTACAAATACACAAGGCATCAGCCTCATCGAGACAATCATAGTGGTCATCGCAAAATTGGATTCGGTCTTCAAATAGAAGAGCTGCATTTTCCATTGCTTCCGGATCGTGAGCGAGGACCTTGGCGCCTGCTTCCAGGAGTCCATTGATTAAGTCGATGCTGGGGGCCTCACGCATATCATCTGTGCGTGGTTTAAACGCAAGACCCCAAACCGCAATCCGTCGACCCGCCAGATCGCCATTGAAATGTGCGTTTAATTTCTTGAGTAGAATTGATTTTTGATCTCGATTGACCTCATCGACGGCCTCTAAAATACGGAGGCGATGTCCGGACTTGAGGCCGGTGTGGGTCAGTGCTTTGACGTCTTTTGGAAAGCACGATCCACCATATCCAGTTCCTGGGAAAAGGAACTGGTATCCGATGCGCGGGTCTGATCCGATGCCTTGTCGTACATCTTCTATGTCCGCACCGACTCTTTCAGCGAGATTAGACAAATCATTCATGAAGCTGATCTTGGTCGCCAGTAACGCATTGGCTGCATACTTTGTCAGTTCACTAGACCGCACGGCCATAAACTGAATTCGCTCCCGCGTTCGAGTGAACGGTTCATAGAGTTCTCGCAGTACACTCTGAGCTAAAAGACCCAATTCTGAGTCCGGCGTACCAACGACAATTCGGTCGGGTTTTCGAAAATCGTTGAGCGCATCACCTTCTTTTAAAAACTCTGGATTAGAGCAGACCACATAGGGCAGACTCGCCGATTCTTGAATAATGTTTGATACGCGGTCTGTTGTCCCAACAGGGACGGTCGACTTGGTCAAAATAATTTTACAGCCGTCGATGAGCGTATTTTCACCGCTTGCCAGTGTGTCACCTATGGTTTTAGCAACGGATTCGACATATCGCAGTTCGGCAGATCCATCGTCGCCCTGGGGCGTTCCAACAGCGATAAAGATGATTGCTCCTCTACGACACGCATCGGCTACATCTGTCGTGAAAACCAGGCGGCCTGATTTTAAATTCTTTTTCACCAAATCGCTGAGACCCGGTTCAAAGAATGGAACACGACCGTCTCTTAAATGGTCGACTTTTTGTGCATCGATGTCAGCACAGATCACGTTGTGTCCCACATTGGATAGACACGTGCCGACAACCAATCCGACGTAGCCACTTCCGATCACAGTAATTTGCATGCTTACCTCAACTCGACTGGACCTGAAGGAGCAGGTCCTGCTTTCAATCATCTATGGGGGTTACATATAACGAGTCAACATTCGATGTCTTGTCTTTTTCAACGGAGTCGACAATTCCGGCACACTCAGGTGCTTGGACTCATCTGAATAAATTTATCCTCAGCCATAATGACGATGCATTTTATCTCTGGACGAGTTAGTGACGGAGTAGACATATCCGTGAGGATGAGAGGTAGACCACGATGGGCATTATCGTCCAAAAATATGGTGGAAGTTCTGTAGCCACACCTGATCAAATCAGCGCGGTCGCGCGTCGCATTACAGAAACGCGTCAAAAAGGTCATTCGGTGGTTGTTGTTGTCTCAGCGATGGGCAATACCACCGACGAGCTATTGCAGCTGGCGAACCAAGTCAGTTTGAATCCGCCGCGTCGAGAGTTAGATATGCTTTTGACCGTCGGAGAGCGGATTTCAATGGCCCTCTTGTCTATGGCAATTCATGAATTAGGCTACCCTGCCGTTTCATTTACGGGCTCGCAAAGCGGGATCATAACAACGGATAATCATACCAATGCCCGGATTATTAGGGTCACGCCAGTTCGTATTCAACAGGCGTTAGCTAAAGGGCAGATCGTTATCGTCGCGGGCTTCCAAGGCGTCAGTGAAAGATTAGAGATCACGAGTCTGGGTCGAGGAGGGTCCGACACCACCGCCGTCGCTCTTGCGGCTGCGTTGGATGCCGATTACGTAGAAATTTGTTCTGATGTTGATGGTGTCTATTCCGGTGACCCTCGGCGTGTAGCCGGTGCGAAACGAATTGAACAAATGAGCTATGAGCATATGCAGACCCTCGCCGATGCTGGTGCAAAAGTCCTCAATGCCGAAGCGGTGGAATGGGCGCGTAGAAACGGTATCGAAATTCGATGTGCATCGACTCATGGACCTCAAGAGCCCGGTACGCGTGTGCGTCGAACGGATGGTCTGGATCATCCTCGTGTGATCGGAGTGACAAAGCATCCAGGCCTGGTTTACTTAGGACCCACGGACTCAGGCATTCAAGCGCCTGATAGTCTTGAAAATATTCTTGTTGCTCATGGTGCTTCGAACGCGGTTGTTTGGCGTTTTGCGGACACCTGGGCAGCGCTTGTACCACGTCAAAATATTCACGGTATTGATGCGTTTAAGGGTGCCATCTCAAACTTATCCGGGATCCTGATTCGAGAGGATTTAACCCTGGTCAGCATCATCGGTCGATCTTTGACCGCACCACCCGCGATTTTACCTGCTGCCCGTGACATTCTCTCTCAGCACAAGATTGAAATTCATGGCCAAGCTTTGGAACCAAATCAGGTCGGATTTCTTGTGGATGCAACGAAAGCAGATCTGGCCGTATCGGTCTTGCATGATGCCGTCATCGGGTCGGTCAATTAATCCATGAACAGGAAGTTTGGGAATCTTAATTTTACGAGGAATACTCTCCCTATCCAGAGGTGTTGCTCGTGACCATGAACCGACGAAAAGCTATCACAATTTCGGCAGCAGCCAGTGCTGGCTTTGTGTTGCCAGCCAGAAGCTGGTCCATCGGACTCGATTCTCAGGTTGGCATTACCGTACTCGACCGCGGTAATTCTCGTGAATTAAGGCCGCGATGCGTTGAACAATTGATGTGGGAAGTCTCAAAACGGACCAGTATCAATGTGCGTGAAGAACCGATTTATTTGAAACTGACCGATGAGTCCTTGTTTCGGAATCCCTTTCTGGTCTGGTTTGGACGGGGCGAGATTACGCCCCTTACCGAGATGGAACGTCGGCGTTTGTCGCTCTTTCTGAGAGGGGGCGGGACCCTTTTGATCAGCGATGTCTCACCCCTTGGAGATGAGGCCTTCGATACCTCTATACGAACTGAGATGACGCGTTTATGGGCCGACCGAGATTGGATGAGATTGAGCAATGATCACACTGTGTACAGAACGTTCTACCTTCTGGAGAAACCAAAGGGCCGGGTTGCTCGTTCCGACCATTTAGAAGGGGTCATTTTTGACGATAGAAGCCCGGTTATTTATGAACGCAATGACCTATTTGGCGCCTTTGGGCGAGAACGTTTTGGTGCATGGTCCATGCCTGTTTTTCCGGGTGGTGAGAGACAGAGAGAAATGGCGTTTCGCACCGGTCTGAATCTCGTGATGTACGCAACTTGTCTGAACTATAAGCGCGACCAAGTTCACGTCACTGAGATTCTCCGTCGTCGTAACTGGCGCGTACAGCCATCAAAAACGATTCGATAACGATGCTCAGAGATCTCTTCGATTCAGAGGGTCAGTTCAACAGTGCTCATTGGGTTGTTTTGTCGGATTGGTCAGGATGGACTTGGACGGCCATTGGCCTCTTGGTCTGTATTCTGATCGGATTCAGTTGGCGTAATACCGAGCATCTCAACCGCATTCGACGCCTGACGCTCCTAGGCTGCCGAACGGCCACCCTGATTGTCGTCACCTTTATTTTCATACAGCCTGGTATTCGATTAGAGCATCGCAATGTTGTTCGTAACCATGTCGCTGTGCTTATCGACCAATCTAGAAGCATGTTACTGCCCGGTGCGTCATCAGGGTCTCGAATGGACCAATTGAAAACCTATTTGAAGACCAATTTACCCGTCTTCGAATCCTGGAAGTCAGATCATCAGATAGATTATTTTACATTCGGCCGTTACGTGAAGGCAGTCGACGACCTAAATTCCATTCAGGCATTGGGCGAAATGACCGATTTGGCAGCGGCCCTGGAGGATGTCCAGAGTCGCTATACGACAGGCGATCTCGCCGCCGTCATTATTTTGAGTGACGGGACTGATACAACAAAGCTCAAAGATATCAGCGAGCCAGGATTGATGCCCAACCGTGTCCAAGCGCTCATCAAGGCACTTAATGCGCCAATTCATACGGTGTTCATAGGGCCCGATAAAGTGGCGCCTGATCTAGCCATCCAAGACGTGTCCTACGATGAATTCGCGTTTGTCAGAAATGCTGTGACCATCGATGCAAAGGTCTCCGTTTTCGGATACGAGCAATTGCGGATACCCGTGACCATGACGAGAAACGGGAAGGAATTAGGTCGACAGGTCTTGGATGTGGTCCCTGGTAAACAAAACTATGAATTTTCCTTTGAGTTTGTCCCCGATGAGACCGGTAAGTCATCATTTACTTTTGAGGTTGGGGCGGCGCCCGGTGAGCAGATCGTGATCAACAACCGACGAGAATTTGTCATTCGAGTGATTCGAGATAAAATCCGTGTCTTACAGGTTGTCGGTCGGCCAAGTTGGGACGAACGATTCTTACGCAAGCTGCTTAAAAAGAACCCCAACGTTGACCTAATAAGCTTCTTCATTCTGCGCACCTCATCCAGTCTACAAGTTGCGCGACGCGACGAAATGTCACTTATTCCCTTTCCAACCCAGGAATTGTTTGAGCAGCAGCTCGGTAGTTTTGATCTCATCATCTTTCAGAACTTCACCTATCGTGGCTACCAAATGCGTCGGTATTTGCCACTGATTAAGCGCTATGTTCAAAATGGCGGTGGCTTTGTCATGATCGGGGGCGATATCAGCTTTTCCAACGGGGGTTACGCGGGTACCCCCATCGCTGAGTTTTTGCCGGTTACGCTCCGCGGAATACAGCCGGGTGGGGGCGATAAAGGAGACTATCGACCGAGCTTGACGTCCGCCGGCCAGTTCCACCCCATTACAAATTTGAAACTCTCTAGGGAGGAGAATCAGGCGGCCTGGCAAGACTTGCCCAAGCTATCGGGTTTAAATCAGGTGGCTGGCCTGGCCCCTGATTCGACTGTATTACTCGAACATCCTACAGCGCGTATTGGAGCCAAGAAGAGCCCTGTTGTTGCCGTTCGTAACTTTGGAAAAGGGCGGGTGTTGAGCGTCCTGACTGATTCGACATGGCGTTGGGATTTTGAGTCCTTCGGACGTGGGGCAGACAACCGGAATTATTATAAGTTTTGGGGCAATGCGATTCGATGGCTAATTCGAGACCCCGACTTGAAAACCATTCGAGTCACCACAGGAAAAGATCGGTATGCGGTTGGTGATCAAGTCTCTGTCACAGTGCGCCTACAGGCTGATGATTATCGGCCGGCCATCGATCAGGCTGTTCGGGTTGAGGTTGCCCAGCGCGCCCGGGAGCCATCCGTCAAAGATTCGATGATTGTCCGCCAAGGTAAGACGGATGATCGAGGGCTATACACCTTTTCGGTGCCCATAAAAAAAGATGGCGTGTGGACCGTTATCGCCCGTGCAGGTGATGACCAGGAACTCGTTGACCGAGATGTTTTTGTGGTCACATCAGAACCCATTGAATTAGCGACTACGAAAACAAATCCGCAGCTATTGAAAGCGGTCTCGTCCCTTGGTCAAGGACGGTTCCTTAACGGCGATGAGAGTCTGACAGGTGCAGACCTAAAGGAACCCTTGTTGCTACAGGTCAATCGGAGAAAAGACGTGCCGATTTGGTCGAGCGCTTGGCTCCTTCTTCTTGCAATCATCCTGCCGTCTACGGAATGGTTCTTGCGCCGCCGGTGGGGACTCCTGTAAGGCTTTTAACATCGTTTCCATACAAGGATCGAATTTCCATGGACACAGATTCGCTTGAGAAAATTGCCAGCGCTTTGTTGCGTAGCTACGACCTTGATCAAGCTGAGAGACCCCGACTTCCAGCTCGGCAAGTGGTCGTTGAAACACTGGACAAGATTCGACGCATCTTGTTTCCCGGTTATTATGCCGAAGAACGCTTGCCGCCAGAGAGCCGAGCGTATTACGTCGGCACGTGGCTTAGTGAATTAGAAACTTGCCTGGCACATTTGATCGGTAAGTCGATGGCTCACGCGGGCCCGAAATCGGACCTGGCTGACCGCTCCGGTGCAGTCGCTCTTGGTTTTTTGCGGCAATTACCCTTGCTTCGCGAACAGTTGAGATTCGATGCAGAGGCCGCGCTTGCTGGAGACCCGGCCGCAAACAGCGTTGAAGAGGTTATTTTGACCTACCCCGGCTTTGAGGCCATCACAGTTCATCGAATCGCCCATTGGCTTTGGAAGCAAGATGTCCCCTTTCTGCCTCGAATCATGGCCGAGCATGCCCATACTCAAACGGGCATTGACATCCATCCCGGCGCACAAATCGGAGAGAGTTTCTTCATAGACCATGGCACGGGCGTGGTCATCGGTGAGACCACCAATATTGGAAACTGGGTCAAGATTTATCAAGGCGTGACTTTGGGTGCTCTTTCCGTTGAACGAAGTCAGGCTGGCACAAAGAGGCACCCGACTCTTGAAGACGGCGTTGTCATTTACGCTGGTGCAACTGTTTTAGGCGGTAAGACTGTCATCGGTCGGGATGCTGTCATCGGTGGTAATGTCTGGTTGACCGGCTCTGTAGAACCCGGGACAACCGTGCTTGAAAGCCCACCTGATTTAGACTTTCGAAGTGGCAATCTATCCAACTCCCGTTCGGAGGACGCAGGATGAAAGCTGCGCTGATCACCGCCATCGTCATCGTCTTGGGTTTCGCGTATTATTTGTTTTCGACGACTTCGGAAAAGAGGTCGACTCGATCAAGCCATATTCCAACGGAGCTGGTGAATGAGACGGTGACCACATTCGAGAGGCGCATCGCGCAAGACAAGGTCCGGGCGGCTGGACCTGAAAACAAAGCACAACCGTCTGAAGATAGACCTGAGGGCGATGTTGAACAGACTCAGGACGATCCCGAGTCGCAGGGCCCATTCGAGGTGAGTCTCGGACAGCATACGGTTCATTTTCGGAATCACCCAGGGTTTGCCATGAAACTTCGCTTGGGTGTTGTTGTCGAGAATAAAGCAACCAGGAAAGAGGTCCTTCTAAGTCGACGCAAACTCACACGAATGCTTTATTTTCTAGGGTCTAAACGACGCATAGCAGGGGTGCGTGGCGATGCCGGTCGCGACCGCTTAATTAGAGACTTATCCATTCGTTTCGCAAATGTGATTCGGTCTGGTCAAATCGAGTCCGTTCAAATAGACGATTATGAGATAATCGAGGTCCCCAAAGTCGACATCGAATAACCGGTGCGGTCATCATAGGGGGGGTGGGTCGGACAGGCGTATCCTTGATTCTGCCCCACAGAACCTGCGTTTAATAACGCAAACTAGTTCATTCTCACTTTAGATAAACATGATTTCAGTGTAGTAAATCCCATGCGAATATTTTGGATCATCTCTATCGTTGCCGGCCTGGCTCTGCTGTTTGCATCTCAGATCACAAAGACCCCTGATGGAGAGAAAAAGCATGAACGTTTGGTCAAAAAGGTTGAGCCATCAACCCCGCTAGCCCCGCCTGCACCACCGCCTCCTCCACCCGATCCATTGAGGCCTCAACCCGACCTGCCAGAAAAAAAGCGCATGACGGTTTTCATCAAAGGCGAAGAGCGACTTGTCGAGCGGCGGGCTGCTATCGAGGCGGGTTTTATCGAGATCGAATTAGGCGATGATTGGACGCCGGTTATTTTTGAAGAAAGAAACGGTCCAGACGGACGATTTCAGTTCAATCGATACCGAAAAACCTTTCTTGACCTTGCCGATGATCGAACAGACGGCAATGGGCGTCCTCTCAAACGCAAAGAGCGCAATTACCTTGAGGTCTTTGGCATTCCTCCAAGCATGAAAATCGTCCGAGATCGATTCTTGAAGGATGATCAGAGTACCTGTTTGAAAAACATCGACTATGACCTCATCTCAAGCTTGGACAATCTGACCTATCGGCGCGAGAGAAAAGAGAATCGTCATCTGGGTCAAATGAGACGATATCGGAAGCAATTCAAAAAGCTGATGAAAAAAGCCAAGGTCGATTCACTCATCGACTTTAAACCTAAAACCAAGGAACTCAAACGCAAGCGCAAGAAACTTTTGGCACATCAAAAGGAGATGCGTGTTCTTGCAGAGATTGAAAAGCGACTTGGTTGTGATGGCCACATGCACAGGCGCTACAGGCACAAGGCGGGTCGATTAGATCGAGGCTTGAGAAACGCCGTACGACGCTTTCAGAGAAAACATAAGATTTACGAGCGTACGCGTCTCGCGAAAAAAACCATGAAGATGATAGGGATGACACCCGCTCAGACCAACTATTCAGCCTTAGTTCGAGTTCTCCAAGAGCGTTTGATCAGCGCGACGGGTATCTTAGAAGACGGGTCTGTTCAAGATAAAATGCCGAAGTCGTCGACGTTCGTTGGGTCTGATGGCCAGGCGCGCCCTGTTCGAAATTTAGTCCAAGAGTTTACAGACACGCTCTTGACTCAATTGTCTCTAGAGACGCCTAAAAAGGCGATTGAATTTTTCAAGTCCCGTGGCAGCGATCGATTCCAGTCCTACAAAGTGGGCGTTAAATTCCCTCCTTTGCCGGAATATTATGGGCCCCAAATGGATCTGAAACTGGTGGTTGACAGGGGGACTATTTGGTACGAAATCCCCTTTACTGAATCTGGGCGAACGCGTTACCAGCGCCGGAAGAAAATGCCCCGCATGACGCTGTATACGCGTTATAAGGAACAGTCCATTCCATTGATTAACTGGCCGACAACCATCGGGGGCTGGAGAGAAGAACTTGGTCCAGACGGATACGTTTACTTAAAGTACAAGAATTCAGACGTTGGTGACCGTGTGATTCGCAAAATTGTGGCTGGTCCAACATGGATTCCACCAAAGACAGAGCCACTCAGTGCGCTGGTTAAACGTCGACGGGTCAATGGGATGACTCAGAACGCCGTAAATTATGATGCCATGGGTCCGGGTTATTTATCCGCATACGGTCTCGTTGCAGGGTATTTCGTGATTCCGGGCAAAAACGGTCGACCTGATAGAGATCTGATGATTCGCGCTCATGGGTCGTCCAATTACATGTCTATACTCAGTGAATCAAAGTATTCTCACGGATGTCATCGCCTGATGAATCATCATGCGGTTAGGCTCTATGGTTTTATGCTCCAGCATCGGCATCACACCGTTGATGGTGATCAGCCCATCTCATTTAAAAGACAGTTTTTGTACAACGAAGAAGTCTATCGAATTCATGTTCCATCTCGGGGCTTCCGCTACACGATGGATCCGCCCGTGCCAGTGACGGTTTTGCGAGGTCAGGTTTACGGTAAGCAAAGACGACGGGTTGAAGGTCTGGTGAAAATTCCTGGCAAACGTTACCCCAGCAGTGCCGACGAAATTGACGAGGACGAAGATCGACCCGATGGTCAGAAAAAGGACGGGCCATCCTCGACCGAGTCGGGTACGCCAATCAAGATTGGAACGCCATCTAAAGTGGCTGAAATCAAAAAAGAAACGGCCGGTAAAAAGGATGAAAAGCCTACTGAAACACCCGTGCCTAAGAACAAGCCAGCTAAAGGACCATCTGAGAAATGAGGTATTTATTCATTTTTATGATTGCGATCTGTGTGTGTTTGCAAGTCAGTGCTCAAGGGCCTAAAAAGGGCAAAAAGTCAGCAAAGACGCCTGCCTCAGCCGCGATGCCAGCGAAACGCGTTACGGTGAACTTTGCGACCTCGCCCTCGGCGACCGAAGCCGTTGTAAATTTTGGTAAGAAAACCCTTGGTGTCGTTCCTTTTTCCCATACCTTCGATTACGATTCGGGCCCCGTCGACGTCACGTTTCGAGCGCCCGGCTATTACCCAGTGAACACGCGGGTCTTTACGACTAAAAGTTATCTGGTCAAGGTTCGAATGACCCCACTGGATGCTGGACAAGACTTGCTTGGTTACAAAGAAAAACTGCCTGATGATGCGGGCGTTCCACCTGAAGAACAACCGAGCGCTCCAACGCCGAATACGCATTAACCAGCGCCACGCCGTCTCGGCAAGTCGATGCCGCAAACCCTGAGTGCTTTGAGGGATGGACCGCCTAAACCCAACGTTTTTATTTCAGAGACTTTAAATGCGCGAACCTCATCGAAATTGGCGCAGATGGGCTTTCCTTCGCAAGGATACGTAGAGATATCCCATATTTGATGGGTAAATCCATGTCGTACAGTCTGACATGCGTCTTGTGGATTGAGATTCAAGGTCTCTAGAGCGTCATGGGTATCACCTTGGACCATAGGCAGGCTCCATAGACCTCCCAAGAGGCCCTTTTCCGGCCGCCGGACAAGCCAAATTGAGTCGTCCTCCGCTGTCGACAGACCGGCCACCATCTGAATGACAGGGCGTTTTTTCTTTGGGACTCGAATGGGAAGAGTCTCAGGATCAATTTCTTGTCTCGCACGACACATATCCATGAGCGGACAGAGCAGGCATTTCGGTTTCTTCGGTGTACAGACCGTGGCCCCGAGTTCCATCATGGCTTGATTGAAGTCTCCCGCCCTTTCATGATCGAGCAGTGCGTCTGCTAGAGTCCAGAACTGGTCCTTTACGGTCGCGAGCTTTGGGTTTTTATCGATGCGTTCAAGACGGGAGAGAACTCGAATTACATTTCCATCGAGAACAGCCATAGGTTCGCCAAAGGCGATGGATTGAACGGCAGCGCAGGTATATCGACCGACACCGGCCAGCGCCCTAAATTTCTCTGGGTCGTTTGGCACTCGACCGCCGTGGAGATCGACGACCTGATTGGCCGCTTTGTGAAGGTTTCTCGCGCGTGCATAGTAGCCCAGCCCGGCCCAATACCCCATGAGTTCGTCCAACGATGATTCGGCGAGAGATTGGGGTGATGGGTAACGCTCAATGAAGCGTTTAAAATATCCAATCACTGAATCGACTCGAGTTTGCTGAAGCATGATCTCAGAGACCCAAACCCACCACGGTAAGGGATTGCGTCGCCAGGGCATGTCTCGATTGCTTCGGTCGTACCATTTCAGCAATGAACGGCTCATTTTAATGGGGTCGAGTTGCGTCTTCGTAGATAGGCTCAATGGGTTTCCCCACCACAAAAGGGACAGGTGCGCGCTTTATGCAGCCTCGCTCTACAGAGATGGTCGCCGCAGATTCGGTAGCGCACCAGTCTCTGGTATAGGCGACCCCCCACGAGGCCTGCGGCAGCAATCAACATCGCGAACACTGAATCAACGTAATAGTATTTAGTCAAAAAGATGGCGCTACATACCCCTAGAATCAGCCCGGAGACAAGAGCGGAGTTGGTCGGCTGGACTCGTATTGCTGGGATCTGCTTACCTTGATTCCAATGTAGCTTCAGGTCTACATCATGCAGCGCGGCTCGGTTAACCAAAGCTCTTAAGAATCCGACATGACGTCGTTGCGGGAGCCACCAAGCGACGACATGTTCGAAAAAAACGGCCCATCCCAGCCCACTTCGTTGCCCGAGATGAGTACACAGGGCGTGGGGGAGGAACTGTTCGACAGCATTGCGTAACAATTCAATCGCTTCGGCTGGCTCGTCTTGACTAAATTCAAAACTCCCATCCGGCTTGATGCGAAATTTTGAGTCAGATATCCATGGCATTAAGGTGTCTAAAGCAGAATCAATAGCCTCAAGACTATCCGGTCCTAAAACGACTTCGAGGGATTCCATCGACAGACTCTGGTTCAATTTGCATTACTCCGTCATAATCCAGGATGACATCAACATGAACACATGTTCTCTAATCACTTAATGACTATGTGCACGAGACGTTGGAGTAGCAATGCAGGTGGGTCCATTTCAAGTTACATATTGTACAAATGTTCATCCCGGACAGACCTTAGATGAATTATTTCATGTGCTTGAGCATGATGTGCCGACTGTTAAAAAACAATTGACCGCGGGGTCTTTTGGGACGGGCCTGCGAATTGGGCATCCTGTTGTTCGTGAAATCAATCAGAATCCTCAATCGCTCAGGCGCTTAATCGACGTCTGTCATGCTCATCAGTACGATGTCTTTACCGTCAATGGATTTCCGTACGGTAATTTTGATGAGGGTGTGGTGAAGGAATCTGTCTATCAACCAGATTGGCGGACGGTCGAGAGGCTTGACTATACGGTTGCTCTGGCGAAAGTGCTGGCCGCTCTTCCTGGGCCAACCGAACGAACGATTAGCACGGTCGCAGGCGGATTTGGTCCGGAAACGAAGACCGAAGACGACCGACGATTAATGGCAAAAAATATGGCAGCCGCGGCGACAGCTCTAGAGAGACTTGGAGACGAGACGGG
>MDTC01110873.1_pt1 | contig 12627 bp, 12 predicted proteins | sample 811181 | NCBI WGS metagenome assembly MDTC01 (sample SAMN05326644, study PRJNA326480) | marine metagenome | isolation source: seawater | place: Pacific Ocean: North | collected 2011 | reverse complement strand
TTTGGGTACTTAGGCCTGGAAATATCCATTTTCTAAGAATGCCTTCTAAAATCATATAGAAGAAAAAAAAGATAATCAATTTTTTAAGAAGCAAAGTGGGATTATTAAAATTCAACATTTAGTTTAATCTTTTAAAATTTTAATTAATTCATTTTGATATCTAGTCCAAGTTAAACTGCTAGCTTTTAAAAATGCATTTTCAGCTATTGATCTTCTTAACTCTTCATCATGGTAAAGATTGTTTAAAATTTCAATTGATTTTCCTGTATCTCTTATTGGAGTAAGAAAACCATCTTTACCATTTTCTATTATATCATAACCACCTGTATTATCTGTTGTTATGACTGGTAAGCTACATGAAAGAGCTTCTAATAAAACTTGTCCAAAACCTTCAAATAGTGATGGAAATATAAATACATGACTTTGACTCATTTTCTCAATTAAGCTTGTATTTGGAATTTGTCCTATAAAATTACATCTTGGATCTTTAAAAAATAGATTTAATTTTTCAGATATTTCAGCTGGATTTTCCGGCAGAGATCCTGCAATTTCTAATTTCCAAGGAAAATCGATTTGTTCTAAAATTTGAATAACGTACTGAATACCTTTTGACAATGTTGGTCTACCCACAAAAATAAGTTTAAACTCATCATTTTTATATCGCTTATTTATTATATTTTTTTCTGGGCAATTTATTCCATAAGGCAATATTTTAATCTTAGATTTAATATTTTTATCATACAGTTCGAGGCTTTTTGCTGTAAAGCTTGATGCTGTAATTATTTGATCAGACAAAAAAATTTCCTCGTCTTTATTTATACATTTATTTTGTGACATTATTTCTGTTGAGCTTAAGTTCCATGATGGTTGTAAATCTAATTCAGCCTCTATAATTTTTTTTTTAAATAACCAATAAGGAGAAGTTAAATCATATATCGTTTTGATGTTATTTTTTTTTGCGAATCTAAAACTATTTAGGGCACAATCCTCGTATGTATATATCGCATTTATTTTATTTTTATTGAAATTTAAATATTTTGAAACAGAAAAATCTAAGTCTTTATAAATTGAATTTACGGAAAGTATATCATTATCGTTAGAATAAAATTTTTTAAGTTTAAAAAAAATACAGATTTGCCTTAAAAGTTCTTTAAAAAACCTAAGTTTTATTTTTTTGTAATCAATATTATAAAATTTTTTTTTAAATATTTTAAATTTAAATGGAAATGCAACTGTTGTCCAAAAAGTATCTAAAAAATCAAATTTTTCTAATGATTTGACTGCTTCAGATGTATTTTGATTTCCATGTGGATGACTAATTACAATTTTCATTAAATCTATTTCTTTCCTAAATTGTTAATTATTAATGATGCTGTTGTATGTAAAGCATTCTTTTTATAATTCCTATAACACTCATTACTAATTTTTTGTAATGAATAGATATTATTTTTACTAAATTTTGAAACATAATTAACTCCGGCAATAAATTCATTAGTTTTCGATTTTTCTTTCTCACAACAATTAACTATCACAAGACCATGAGATGCATATGCTGCAACAATTCCAGATTTTGTCATTTGTCCAACTGGGTAAAATACCAACCCAACTTTTGAAATCTTTAGTAAGTAAGAAATATAACGTTTTGACTTAATGCCTATTCTTTTTATATTTATTCTTTTAAAAAAAATTGATTTTGAAATATCTATTTTTGGACCAATATCAATAATTTGAGTGATTGACATTTTTTTTAATAAATTTTCATATTTATTTTTATTAAGTAAAATATCCTCATATAATATTTCTTTTTGAAAAATATTACCAAAAATTATTGCTATATTTTTTCTTTCTTCTATTTTTTTATTTTTTTTTAGCTCACCAATATTAGAAAAAACATTTGTATAGGTTATTTTTCTTTTCTTATCAAAAGATGAAAGGATCAATTTATTTTGTTTTGATGTCACTATAGATACATCGCTCATTTCAAATAATTTTTTTGCTAAATATTTTTGTAAAAGTGAAGTCCAAAACGACATTCTATAAAATGGACCAGTTGCATAAATCTCATGAAATATTGTAATCAATTTCCTATCGCTTTTATTTTGCTTCCATTTTTCAAGAGATTTAACCAAACTAAAACAAAGACCTCTAGAAGCATATCCATAAGCACTAGCATGTAAAATTAAGTTCTTAGAATTAATATTCTCAAGCAATAAGTTAAGATTTTTACTTTTTTTTCCAAATAATATTTGTTTTTTGTTTTTATTCTCTAAATAATCTGAAATTAAAATTTTAGATTTGATTCCCCTTTTTTTTAAATAGTCACTTAATATTTTTGTATAATTTCCTACACCTCCAATATTTGGAGGAAATGTTGGGCAAATTTGCATTATATTTTTCATAAAATTTATTATGTTAAAGTATTTACTAATATATCAAGTTTAAATATAAATCTTTGATTATAAATAGCTGCTTAAATTTGCATATGAGCTGTTAGTTGTATAAAATAGATTTTTTTAATTATAATTAATAAATTTTTAATGGATTATATTCTAACCACTGTTAACGAAGTCACAATCAACTTGCCTAGATTTGTATTTATAATGTTTATATTAATTTGTTTCTCTTTGTTTATAAGAATTGTTTTACAATTAGTTGGGCAAATATGGATCACTACTACAGCTCACACCACGACACTAGTAATGTTGCCAATTATTACATATATCATTACTAAGGTAATTTCTGGAAACATAGCTCTTTCTCTAGGTATGGTTGGGGCATTATCAATTGTACGTTTTAGAAATCCAGTTAGGTCTCCTCTAGAACTTACAGTATATTTTTGTGCTATAACAATGGGAATTGCAGCTGGTGTTTCTTTAAAATGGCTAGTGTTTCTAGGTATAGCTATAATACTAGCATTAATTATTTTAATTTCGATTAATATTTTTTCTAAAAGTTTTTTTAAAAAATTCTTTTTCACCACTTCATTTTCTGAAGGTAATTCTCTTAGCTCTTTAGAGATTAAATCTAGTAAAGAAATTAATTGGCTTGATAGCAATAGTTTTCTTATTTTAAAAAAGAAAGTAAATAATGATTTTTTTTATACGTTAACAGCTAACAATTTTGAAGATCTAAAGAAAATAGAAAATGAAATCTCTAAAAATGAGACTGTTGTAAATTATCAACTTAATAAATAGGAGTTATAAATTGTTCTTTCGAATAGTTTTAATTTTTATAATATTTTGTAATTTAAAAGTTTACGCTAAATGTAATTTTAAATCTGCAGACTTTATTAAAGAACTAAATAATCCAAAGAATATTACTAAAATTCAAATCACGACTCCTAAAATTAAAAAATTTAGAGAAAATCAATTCAGAATATTAGTTTCAAATAATTATGTCATTCCTAAAGAATTTAAGAAATATTTTAAATCTAAAATAATAGTTTCTTATACTTTTGGTAAGTGTCATTACGAAGGAAAAATTAGACAACACGGAGATTGGAATGACCATATAATACTTGATGCTGGTACTCTAAAAAGTTCCTTTAGAGTAAATTTAGAGGAAGGTAATATTTTGAATGCAGTCAGGTTTACTTTATTGTTACCAAATACGAGAAATGACCTTAATGAGATACTAGGATCATTGCTTTTAAAAAATATTGGTTTCATTGTACCTGAAACATTTCAGGTAAAAACTGATATTAATGGTGTTAAAGCTGTAATGCTTTTTCAAGAAGTTGCTAGAAAAGAACTTTTAGAAAGAAATAATAAAAGAGAAGGTCCCATATTAGAAGGGGATGAAAGTATTCTTTGGGGTAATAATTTTATAATTAATGAAAATCATGAATTATCTTTTTCTAGAGTAGAGAATGAAAAATGGTTTTTTAAAGGAAAGAATACTGCAAAAATAACACTAGAGGCATTTCATAAACTACAAAACGCTTATCTAGAGCACTGGCATAACGAAGAAGATCTAAAAAGAATTATAATGAATCCCAACTCTAGAAATAATAAATTATTCTCTAAGTATTTTTTTTCTTTACTTGCATTGAAAGGTGAGCATGCCCTGTATGCTCATAACAGAAAGTTTTATTTTAACCCCATTACAAAAATTTTTGAGCCTATATATTATGATGGAAACTTATCCCTTCAAAAGAAAACTAAAGAAGATGATCATATCATTAATAAAGAAAAAATCCTTGCTGCAAAAAATTTTTATAAAATTAATAAATCAGATTTTAAAAAAAATTTTTCAAATTTAAATAATAAAAATGAAATACTAGATAACTTTATCAAGCGTATTCAAGTAGATAAAAAAAAAGCACTAATATTCTTTGAAAAGTCTTTAAGTAATATTAAATCAAATGAAAACATTATCCAGTCTATAATTAATTCAACTCAATATGATGATTTTTGGAAAAGAGATATAAAAAAAGATTATGATAGATATTTATCAAAATTGTCACTTTTTCCTAATATTAAACAAACAACAATTCTTAAAATATCTGATGATAATCAAAAATTTTCCTCTCTAAGTTCTGATAATAAAGATTTAATTTTTACGAGAGAAGAAGTGGCGGATATTATTTCAAAAAATAAGCTTAACGACAGTCGATATGTTTATGTTCCAAATCAAGAATATAATGAGGAATTATATGTTGATTTTGAAAAAATTTCTAATTTTTCTAATGGATATTTAAAGCATTCAAAAACTCTTCTTGTAAACATTGATTACGAATCTAAATTTATAAATCTTAAACAAAAAAATCCAGACGACTGGATATTATTTGTTGATACAGATATAGATGATTGGAAAATATTATTTGAAGGTGTAGAACCAAACAAAAATGATATTAATTTTGAAAGAATAAACAATTATGGTTTAACCGGTTGTCTAAATTTTTACAATTCATCTTTTAATAATTCCTCTATTAAAGTAAATAACGGAAAATGTGAAGACAGTCTTAATATTATAAATTCTAAAGGCATGATTAAAAATATTGAAATAACTAATGCTATTTCTGATGGATTAGATGTTGACTTTTCAGACATTAACTTTGGTAGTGTTTCAATAATGAAATCTGGTAACGACTGTTTAGATGTGAGTGCTGGTAATTACAATATTACTAGAGTAAATGTTATAAAATGTGGAGACAAAGGGGTTTCTGTTGGTGAAAAATCAAATATGAATATAGAGACATTAATTGTTGATGATGCTTTTATTGGATTGTCTTCTAAAGATTTATCTATTACGTCAATTAAGCATACTATTCAGGAAAATGTAAAAAATTGTTTTGAGATAACACAAAAAAAGCAAGAGTTTGGTGGGTCTAAGCTAAATATTGGTCAATTAAATTGTGATGAGAATATCGTAGATATTAATTCAAGAATATTAGTTAATAAATTATGAGTTTTAGAAAAGAAAAAAAATATAGACTTTCTTTTAGTGATTTAGCCACTATTAAAAAACAGTTATTCCAAGCTGGAATGATTTTTTTGCATCCTTCTAGATTAATTAATAGTTGTTATTTTGATAATTCAGAACTTAAGTTGTTTCATGAGTCTGAGGAAGGTGTTTTGCCAAGAAAAAAATTTCGAATACGTTGGTATAACAAATCAAATATTTTTACTGAAGAAATCAAGATTTCTTCTATTGAAGGAAGGTTTAAATACCAAAAAAAAATATTAAATATTCATAAATCTGATGAATTATTTGATATTAAGATATTTGATAAACTATATGGTGAATTAATACCAGTTTTAATAATTAGTTACGAACGTGAATACTTTTCATTTAATAATTTACGTATTACATTTGATAAAAATATATCCTATACTTTTATAAAATCAATTTCCAAACCTGTGTTTAAAGATAGTGAATGCGTTATGGAAGTCAAAGTTCCTATTGATTGTGATGATGGGTATATAGAAAACCTTATACATCTTCCAACTTCAAGATTTTCTAAATATACTAGAGGATGTCTTTTAAAAAATGAAAAAATTTAAGGGAATAATTTTTAAATATAAATTGATTATTCTTTACAGTAAAATAAAAGATGTTTTTTGCTAAAATTTGAGGTAATAAGCTTAAAAACAACTAAAATAAAAATTAAGTGAAAAAAATAACTGTGATAAAAAAAATCATCAATTTTAAAGAAAAGAAAAAAGCTTATGCTTCAGCTGAAAAGATTAGATCGGTGATTAAAGATATTGTTAGAGGAAAGCCTGTCATAGTAGTTGACAGTATAGAAAGAGAAAATGAGGGAGACTTAGTTATATCAGCAGAAAAAGCTAACGTCGATAATGTCACTTTTTGCATGAGGTATGCTAGGGGATTAATGTGCGTGCCTTGTAATCATAAAATCCTTTCAAGATTAAAAATTCCAATGATGGTTAAAAAAACTAATGACAAATACGAAACACCTTTTACAGTTTCCATTGACAGTATTGACACGCACACAGGGATGTCAGTGTATGATAGATTAAAAACAATTAGTACATTGTTAAATGAAAAATCCAAGCCTAGTGATCTCCAAAAACCCGGCCATTTATTTCCTCTAAAGCCAAGAAAAAAACTTCTGCTTGAAAGAAAAGGGCATACTGAGTCATCAATAGAATTGATGAAGTTAGCCAAATTAAAAGAAATGGCAATAATTGTTGAAATAATAAATGATGATGGAACTATGGCTAAAGGAAAAAGTTTAATATCTTTTGCCAAAAGACACAATCTACAAATCATATCCATTAAAGAAATTTATGATTTTGTATACTCTTAAGTTTTTTTCATTTAATAAAATAATAAACTAACATTAATGGATAATAAAAAGAAATTTTTTACCAGGGCTTACAACAAAATAGTATATAACAAAAAAAAATTTTCTGTAATAAAAACAAGCAAAGAAAAAAGATTATTAAATGAAATATATTATTTAGAAAATTTACCAGAAAATAAAAAAATATTTTTTCCCCAAATAATTAATACTAAAAAAAATAATAAATCTCACTATTCCCTTGAATTAGAATTTCTCCCTTATAATAATTTAGGCTTAGCAATGATTGGTGATAAATTTAATAAAAAATATTGGTCAGATACAGCTTTGGCAATAAATAATATAATTAAAAACTTTCAAAAAGAGGAGAAAAGAACCAATTATAGAAATGATCAAATTCAAATGTTTATAAAAAAAACTGAAACTGAATATTTTAATTTCAAAAAATCAAAAAAAAAATTTCAAGAAATTTGTAATCTTGACAAAATTCATTTTAACAATAATATTTTTGATAATTTTGAGTCTATTTGGCCAAGAATAAAAAAGAAAATTATAAAAAAGAATATAAATCCTTATTTGTCTTTTATACACGGTGATTTTTGTTTTTCTAATATTTTGACAGAAAGAAACAATCTTGGAATTTCAGTGAAATTAATTGATCCTCGTGGAAAATTCGGAACCTATTTTAATAGAGGTGACATATATTATGACTTAGCAAAAATTAGGCATTCTTTGAATGGTGGCTATGAATATCTTATCTATGATAAGTTTACATTAAATAAATTGAAAAATATGTATATTTTTAAATTCCACAATGATAATAACAAAAAAATTTTAAAAATATTTGATAAATATATTTTTAGTAAATATGATTATAATAAAATCAAACTAATTGAAGGAACTATATTTATTGGAATGTGTGCAAGACACTATGATAATTCAAAAAGACAATTAGCTATGTATTTAACCGGTTTAAAAATTTTAAATGAAATTAAATAGAAAAAAAGTTTAATGAATATAATTATTACAATGGCCGGGAGAGGTGCTAGATTTTCAGATGTTGGATATCCTATGCCAAAGCCACTTATAGAAGTTGAAAATAAGCATGTGATAGAGTGGACCACTAGATCACTTCCTTTTATTGAACATTACAATAAAAAGACTAAACAAGTTATACACTTTGCTGTTCGAAAAACTGATGATGAAAAATTTTCTATTGGTTTAAGATTAAAGAAAATATACGGGAATAATATTAAAATACATCTGTTTGATAAAATGACAAGAGGCAATCTTGAAACTGCCTATGTTGTTTCTCAGAAATTAAAAGATAACAAAAAAGATATTTTAATATTAGATAGTGATAATCATTACGATGGAAAAAATTTATTAAATTTCATAAATATTTTAAAATCATACAACTCTATTTTCGCTGTTTTATGCGATTTTGAACCTTTAGATAATAGTTCAAAGTGGTGCTTTGCTGTTAAAGAAGGTTATAAGGTCAAAAGTTTACTAGAAAAAGATGAGACGGCAATATCAAAAGGTGGTAAGCCTCTTGTTGGTGTCTTTTACTTCAGTCAATTAGACCATTTTAAAAAAACAGCTAAATTTATTATGAGTCAAAATGAGTTAATAAAAGATGAATTCTTTATGTCTCAAGCTGTTGATTTATATTTAAAATCAAATTTGCCTGTTTATTCTTTAAACGTAAAAAATGTTGTACCTTTAGGGACACCTGAAGATATAATAAAAACTAGAGAACAAGAATATACAAAATTTTTAAAATCATGAGAATATGTATTGATCTAGATGGCACCATTTGTGAAAATAGAAAAAAAGATCAGTCTTATATTAATGTTCTACCAAAAAAAGATGCTATAAAAACTATTAAAAAGCTTAAAAAAAAAGGACATAAAATTATCATTTTTACATCTCGACATATGAAAACATGCAACAATAACGTTGGAAAGATTGTAGCAAAACAAGGTTTGAACTTGTTAAATTGGTTAAATAATTATGAAATACCTTACGATGAAATTTGGTTTGGAAAGCCTTTAGCAGATGTCTACATTGACGATAAGGCAAAAAAGTTCACCACTTGGCAAGATATAAATAGAAATATAGTTAAAAAGAAAGGTTAAGCATGAAGTTTTTTTTTGATACTGCAGATAAAAATTATATTGATAATTTATGGAATAAGTTAAATGTATCTGTAAATAAAGAATATGTTGCCGGAATTACAACCAACCCGAATGCTTTTGCAAAAATAAATGTAGATAATCTACAAGCTTGGAAGAAAACTTCCCAAGATTTATGTAAACTTGTAAGTGAAATAAGAGGTGATAACAAGGGTGTAGTTTACGTCCAAGCTCCAAATTCAAAAATGAGTCAAAAAGAAGTTATTGACTGGGCTAATAGAATAATTGATTGGTCTGATGGCAAGACAAAAATAGGCATGAAAATTGCACCTCATAAAAGAATGCTAGAGTTAAATGAAGAGCTGAAAGATAAAATTGACCTGAATGTCACTGGTGTAGCTGATTGTTCAACTGCTCTTATGTCTTTAAGTTATGGTGTAAGATACGTAAGTATTATACCTGGAAGAATGGAAGAAAAAGGGATTGATGCTAAAAATCAAATCGCTTACCTAAATCAAAGAAAAAAAGATAATTCTGAAATTATAACTGGAAGTATGAGAACATTAGATGGTCTAAGATGGGCTTTCGAGTATGGAACTGTACCCACAATAGGAACAAAAGTATGGGATTTAATCATAGAAAATAACCAAGTTAATAAATTTATTTATGATCCTCAAGAATTAGAGCCAATTGATTTTTCACCTCATGTAGATTCAAATATGACTAAATTAAGTGAAGATTTTTTTATTGGAATGAATAGTTTAGGTTTAAAAATCTATGAAGAAATTAAAAAAATTACTTAATGGTTCTCAGCTAAAAAGTATAGATTTAACCCTTATTTAGCTAGCTGACACAAAATTTTTTTAATATAAATTATTTATATGCTCAATTAATTTAATTCAGCATCATTAATAAATTAATTAATAATTAATAATGTATACTAACTTTGAAAAAATCTTAGACAAAGAAATAACATTTGTTATACAAGGACCAATTATTAAAGGGAGCAATACTGCTAAAAAATCATCTGAGTTAAACGAAAAATTTATTGAAGGACATATTAAAGAGGTTGATGTTACTAAAAAATCATGTGAGTCTATAAGAAAATATTTTCCAGAAAGTAAAATAATTTTATCAACATGGGAAAATTCAAATTCTGAAGATTTAAATATTGATAAAAAAATAGAGTCGATAGACCCAGGGGCAACCAATTATTATTATAAAGATGAAAAGATAAAAAAATTAAATAATATAAATAGAATGCTTGTATCTTCATACAACGGTCTAATTTCAGTAAAAACAAAATTTTCTGTAAAATTAAGAAGTGATATGTATTTTCAATCGAATAATTTATCAAATTTGTTGGGAATTATTAATTCATCAAGTAGCTCCTATGCTAGAAAAAAAATAATCATACCTTCTAATATGGCACTTAACCCGGATAGGGAATACAAGCTCCTTTTTCACCCAAGCGATACTTTTTTTGCTGGTTTGACAGAAGATTTAGTTGATTTATTTAATATTCCTTTAATGGATGATGAACAAATGACATATTTTAAAAATGATATGAAAAATGATTCACCAATTCTTGGCAGATATACAGGCGAGCAATATTTATTTTATTCTTATATTAAAAACAAAATTCAAATAAATTTTGAAAATGCATTTGATTTTAGCAAAGAAAAAAAATTGGTTCATGATAAAGTTTTTTCAAATTTATTTGCTATGTTTCGAACTACTAAAATAGGTCTTAATTGTTATAAATTTCCTATGAGTTTTTTTTCTAGTACGTCATATTATGCTTACACAGAATACGAATTTAATAAACTTTCCGGTAAACAAAACTTAATTGATTTTGAAAGATTGTTATCAAATTTTATAAAGAGTTTAAAAATATTAATTTTATTTTTCTCAAGAAACCTTTATTTTAAAATAAAGAATTATTTTATCAAAAAAGTTTGATTAATTTTACTGAATATAATAATCTAGAATATAGTCTTAACAAATTTCAGCACAATTAAATTTCTTAACTTTATCTATCTTGATTAATTTTATTAAGATTTCCACTGTGTTACTTAAAATATTTAGTATAAAATACTTCATTGAAAATATTTATTACTTATCTTGTGCCTTATATTTAAATGATAAAAATAATATTTTGATTGAATTAAATATAATAAAGTTTAAATAAACTGAATGGAAATATCAGTAGTTCTTCCGTGTTTAAATGAGTCTGAGACACTCGGCATATGTATCAAAAAAGCAAAAAAACAAATTAAAAATCTTAGCATAAAGGGTGAAATAATTGTTGCTGATAATGGAAGTAGTGATGGATCTATTAAAATTGCAAAAAAATTAGGTGCAACTGTAATTAATGTAAAAAATAAAGGATATGGTAATGTTCTAAGAGCTGGAATAAGAAAATCTAGAGGAAAATTTATTTTAATCGCTGACTCTGATGACAGTTATAATCTCAATGATCTACCAAAATTTTATAGAAAAATAAATAAAGGCTTTGATATCATTCAAGGATGTAGATTGCCAACAGGTGGTGGTAAAATTAAGTCAGGTGCAATGCCTATCTCACACAAATATATTGGCAATCCACTATTTTCTTTTTTAACTAAAATTTTATACAAAATACCTTTTAATGATGTTTATTGTGGCATGAAAATATTAAGAAAAGATTTTTTTAGAAAGATTAATTTTTTTTCTACAGGTATGGTTTTCTGTTTAGAAATTTTGATAAAATCAAAAATTAATGATGCAAAAATGGGTGAAATACCAATCACCCTTTTTAAAGATGGTAGGAAAGTTGCAAAGAGCCATTTAAAAACAATCTCAGATGGGTTAAAAACCTTAAAGTTTATAATGATTTGTAGTCCTAAACTTTTATTCTTTATCCCATGCGGGATATTTTTACTATTAATGACAATAATTACTTTTATAAACTTAAATTTTTTTATTATTGAAACAAATAAATTGATCTTAACTAACTTTCTACTTATATTTTTATCAGTACAATTTTTTATGCTTGGAATATATTCTACATTAAGAGCTAAACAGATATATATTTATAAAGGTGATCTATTAAGCAAATTTTTTAAATTATTTAAATTAAGATTAGCAATATTTATTGGTTTAACTATGATGATTGTACCTATAGCAACTAATATTTTTGATTTAACGTATTTTGAAGAAAATTATAACTTCATATTCTCAGGTTTAATTGCTTTATTAGGTATAAATATAATAGCAAATTCTTTTTTTGTTTCACTTTTAGAAATTGATGAAAATAATTAAACTTAGAATTATTTAAATTATTACATTCTTGAAAACTTGCCACCATTTACATTTATTACTGTATTCGTCACATAGTCAGTATTATTAAATGACAAATCGTAAATTAATTTTGAAATTTCCTTTGCATATAATCCTCTCCTTTTTGGATTATTAATTACAGATTTACGTACATTTTTTATATCTTTTCGTTTTAAAGTCATTTTACCATCGATAATAGTAGAAGGTGCTATGCAAATTAACTGCTGGCCTTTCTTAAAAATTTTTCTTTCTTCGACGTATTTGTTAATTGATGATTTTGATAATCCGTAAACAATATCATACGAACCCTTTATACCACTTTCTGATCCAATTATAAATATTCTTGCTTTTGGGTTGTATTTTAAAGAAATTTCGCAAATTTTTATTTTAGATAATAAA
>MDTC01002210.1_pt1 | contig 12627 bp, 9 predicted proteins | sample 811181 | NCBI WGS metagenome assembly MDTC01 (sample SAMN05326644, study PRJNA326480) | marine metagenome | isolation source: seawater | place: Pacific Ocean: North | collected 2011 | reverse complement strand
TTTACACCATATGTTAAAATATTTTTATTTTTTATTTTATTTAAAATTTTTTTTACATTTTTGCTATCTATACAAAGTATTGCTTTACCGGTCGGAGGAGTTTTATTTATAAACTGCACAAAGGAATTTTCTAAATTTTTATAATTTTTATAATAATCTAGGTGCTCATAATCAATATTAGTAACAATTGAATAATTAATTGGTAATTTTAAAAAACTTCCATCTGACTCATCTGCCTCTAGAATCGCCCAATCTCCTTTGCCAAGTTTTGCATTGCTTTTTAAAGAATTTATAACTCCTCCATTAATAATAGTTGGATCTAATTTTTGATCAGATAAAATTTTTGATACCAAAGATGTTGTAGTAGTTTTTCCATGAGATCCAGTGATTATAATATTTTTTTTTAGAGACACAACATCGGCTAAAACTTCTGCTCTTGAGTAAATTGGAATTTTATTTTTTTTTGCATACTTTATTTCAACATTGCTATTTTTTATTGCAGATGACTTGACCAAAATAGTTACTTTTTTTATGTTATGATGAGAATGACCTATAAATATTTTTATACCTGACTTTGAACAACTAATAGTATTTTTATTCTTGCTTAAATCACTGCCTTGGATTCTAAAACCCATATTCTTCATTACGTGAGCAAGCCCGCTCATACCAATCCCGCCAATTCCCACAAAGTGAATCAAATCTTTTTGACCTAAATTAATTTTTTTCATCAATAATTTTTTCTATATACATATTTATATTTTGAAAAACATTTTTGTCAGAATATTGACTTTGATTAGCTATAATATTTTTTATTATAGTCTTGTCATTAAAAATTAATTCAATTAGGTCATATAATTTGTTGTCCAAGTCTTTTTCCTCTACTAGAAAACCAAAACCTTTCTTTTTATAGTACATAGCATTCTTAAGTTGATGATTTTCAGCTGATGTCGGCAGTGGCACAGAAACAAATGGTACTTTAGTATTAATTAATTCTCCCAATACAGATGCGCCTGAACGAGTAATTACTAAATTTACTGCAGAATAATAGTCTACAATGTTCTTAGTAAAATTAAATATTTTGTAATCTATATTTTCTTTTTTATAAAAAGAAGAAAGCCATTTGTTTTGGCTATTTTGACATTGTTGGTAAATTTTAATCTCTTTTTGAGAATTCTTAAACCTTTTAAATATTTGTGGAAGTTTTTCTGCAAAAACTTTTGCTGCTTGGCTACCACCGAGAACTAAAATCTTTATCTTATCAAAATTTATATTATGGATACTTTCTTTATTTGAAATAATTATTTCTTCTCTTATGATATTTCCAATTTGATGTATTTTATTTTTATATCTATTAGATATTCCTTCAACTTCTTTATAAGAAACAAATATTTTTTTTGCAAAAGGGAGTAAATATTTATTTGCTTTTCCAATTATTAAATTATTTTCATATATAATAAATTTAATTCTTAAAAGTGTTGCAGCAACACAAACAGGAAAGGAAGAATAGCCTCCCATTCCAAATACAATTGTAGGCCTATAAAAAATTAAAAAAATTAAAGATTTTACTATCGAATATAAAATTAAAAATAATGATAAAGAAAACTTTAAAATATTTTTTTTATGTAAAGGAGATGAAGGTATTTTCATCAAGTCTAAATTTTCGTAGTCTTTTAAAAATTTTAAACCTCTTTTATCTGTTGTTAATTTTATTTTATAATTTTTTTTAGTCAGGTAGCTTGCTAAACTATAGGCAGGAAAAACATGCCCCCCTGTACCGCCTGTAGCAATTAATATTTTTTTTTTAATCATATAAGTGAGCTTTATTTTTTGTATAGTTAAGTATTACTCCTGCTAATATTGAACTACCTATTAGTGAGGAACCACCGTAACTTAAAAATGGCAATGTCATACCCGTAGTAGGTATTAAATTTGTGTTAACTCCTGCATGAATAAATGTTTGAAAAATTAATAGAGTCGCTAAACCACAAAGTGAAATTTTTATTAGTTGATCGTCTTGACTAAAACAATTCTTAATTATTCTAAAAGAGATGTATAAAAAAATTAAAATAATCACCATAGAAACTATTGAACCATATTCTTCTGATATTATAGCAATGACATAGTCTGTATGTGCTTCGGGAACACTTTCTTTCAAAATTCCTTCTCCCATTCCTTGACCGGTAAGTCCTCCTAATTTAATCGCGTCCAAAGCTGATGACGATTGAAATTTGTCTCCCTGATTTGGATCAAAAAAGGTAATAAGCCTATTAATAATATATCCAAATTTTTCTGGTAATAAAAATAGCAAGGAAGTTAATAAAATTATGAAAATTGAAAAGAAGCCAAATATATAAATAATGCTTACGCCAGAAATAAATACTGTAAATATCCAGCTTCCTATTAATAAAATTGACTGACCTAAATCGGGTTGGTCAATCAACAAAACTATTACAGAACACAAAAGCATAAAACTAAAAAAATATTTTATTTGTGAATTTTGTAATTTTTCTAAGGTTAAAATTTTAACGGTCATAAGTATAAAAAATGGTTTTAACAATTCAATAGGCTGTAATCTAAAAAAATACAAATCAAGCCAACGTTTAGCTCCTTTTACCTCTACTCCAATTATTGGAACAAGCGCTAGAGAAATAAAAGATAGAATAAACAGTGGAATAACCAACTTTTTAAGCAACAAAGTATCAATAGCTGAAATATAAATCATTAATATTAATGCTAAAATCGTAAAACTTAGATGTTTTGAAAAAAAAAAATAATAATCCTTGTTTAATCTCTCACCAGCTAGGGATGAGGTTGAAGAAAACGAAAAAAATAAACCAAGAAAGAGAAGAAGAAGAAAGCTAAATAATATTTTTTTATCAATACTTCTCCAATAATTTATTAATTGAAATTTAAATGAATTTTCTAGCATAAAATTTGCTTAATTTTCTAAACTCATCGCCCCTCTTTTCAAAATTAATAAATTGATCATATGAAGCGGCTGAAGGACTTAGCAAAATTGAAATATTTTTTTTACTTGATGATTTTATATCTTTTAAAATTTCAATTAATGTTTTTTTTATATTTTTAGTAACTGAGAAATTTACCTTTCCCTTGATTTGTTTCTTAAAGAAATCTATATTTTTACCAATTAGATAACACTTGATAATATTTTTTTTTACACCTGAGAGCAAAATCTTATCATTTTTTTTTGGCAAGCCTCCAAGAATCCAATGAATATTTTTACTATTTGATAATGCATATTTAGCTGCCTCAAAAGTTGTTGCCTTTGAGTCGTTTATGAAAAAAATATTCTTCTTATTTAAAAAAACTTCATACCTATGAGGTAAACCAACAAAAGATTTAAATGAATTAATAAAATTTTTATCACTAATCTTTATTAATTTAGAAAAAGCATAAACAAAACTCATATTTTCATCATTAATACTTGAGCTAAAGTAATAATTTTTAATTTTAGTCTTTACCTTAATGTATTTTTTTATATTTGGTATAATTAATTTACCGGAGAAATTTCTTTTTTCAAAAATTTTTTTGAATTTATAATTAATTATTGAAAATTGTTTCTTATTTTGGCACTTAAAAATTTTTAATTTTGAATTTTTATAATTATACATACTACCGTGCCAATCTAAATGATCATTAGTAATATTAAGTAAAAAAGCATAATCTGGATTAATAAACTGAGAATGGGATAACTGAAAAGAAGAAGCTTCAATAACTAAATAGACATTTTTTTTAATCTTAAGGTCAAGTATTGGTGTGCCAATATTTCCTCCTAGCAAAACTTTATATTTATTATTTTTAAGTAAATAACTAAGCAATTTGCAAGTAGTAGATTTTCCATTTGTGCCTGTCACCACGATACTTTTAAAACTTTTATTTGTTAAATAAATCAAATCAATATCGGTAATTATTTTTTTTTTAAATTTAATTAAATTTTTTTTATTAATCGAACTTATTCCTGGACTTAAAACTATATAATCTACTTTATTTAAAGTTTCTTTTAAATTATTAGTCCTTTTACTTTTAAATAAATCTTTTTTATTATCATCCCAGACCTTATATTTTTTAAAATTATTTTTTCTAAAAAATTTTACAACAGACTTACCAGACGAACCTAGGCCATAAACAAGGAACGATAGTTCTTTGAGTTTTGAAATGGAAAACATTTTCTACCTTAATTTTAGCGTAGCGAGACCGACTAAAGCTAGAATGATAGCTATAATCCAAAAACGAATTACTATTGTAGACTCAGCCCAGCCCTTTTTTTCAAAATGATGGTGTATTGGAGCCATCTTAAAAATTCTTTTTCCTGTTAATTTGAAAGAAGCTACTTGGATAATTACTGAAGCTGTTTCTAAAACAAATAAACCTCCAATAATTGATAATACAATTTCATGTTTTACTATTATAGCTATTGCTGCAAGTGAACCACCTAAAGAAAGAGAGCCTGTGTCACCCATAAAAATTTTAGCTGGTGGCGCGTTGTACCAAAGAAAGCCTAGACATGAACCTACAATTGAGCCACAAAAAATTGAAAGCTCTCCAACATCTGGAATATATTGAATTTGAAGGTATTCAGAAAATATAGTATTGCCCACAACATATGAAATTAATGTAAATGAAAGTGCCACTAGCATGACAGGAACAGTGGCTAAACCGTCAAGACCGTCGGTTAAATTCACAGCATTTGATGCTCCAATAATTACGAAAAGACCAAAAGGAATAAAAAATAATCCCATGTGCCAAATTAAATTTTTGAAAAAAGGAAAATAAAGATTGTAAAGATAGTTATGATTTGAAAATTTAATTAAAATAAACAATGTAAGAGAACCTATAACAAGTTGTCCAAAAAATTTATATTTTGATTTAAGACCTCTTGAATTTTTAAATTTTATTTTTAATACATCATCTAATAAACCTAATCCCCCTAAACTCAACGCAACAAATATTAAAGTCCAAACATATATATTGCTTAAATCTGCCCACAAAAGAGTACTAGATATAATTCCAATTATGATAATTACACCTCCCATGGTTGGCGTACCTGATTTTTTAATAATGTGATCGATGGGTCCGTCTTGTCTTATAGGTCCTGTTATCATGTTCTCTGAAAAAATTTTAATTAAAGGGCCTCCAATTATAAAAACGATTATGAGAGATGTAATTACAGATAAGCCTGTGCGAAATGTTAGATATTTGAAAACATTTAAAAATGAATATTGGTCAATTAGTGAAGTTAATAAATTAAATAACATTTATACCTTTAATCATTTTTTTACTTAAAATATTTAGATTTGTTGCATTAGATCCTTTTATCATAAGATAATCATTGTTAGTTATTATGTTTCTCAGTATAAAATCTATATCATCTTTATTTTGTAAAATATTTCCTCGTTTATTTTTATTTAAATTTTTATAGGTATAAAGAGTTTTTTCTCCTTTAATAAATACTTTATCAATATCTGAATTGTTAATAACTTTGGACAAATCTTTATGGTATTTTTCAGATTTATGACCCAATTCAAGCATGTCACCTAGTATCAAATATTTTTTAAATTTTTCTTTTTTAATTGAAGTAAAATTGTTTATAGCATTTTTTACTGACAATGGATTTGCATTATAACTTTCATCTATAAGCTTAAACTTTTTATTATATCTTGAAATAATATGTATTCTTCCTCTTCCTTCAGTTGCGTCACAATTTTTAAATACTTTTTTAAGATTCTTAAAATTTAGATTTAATTCTTTGATAACTGCTACTGAAGCTAACACGTTATTAATGTTTAAATTATTAACAACTAAATCTATTTTTTCATTTTTTACTTTTATAAAAATTTTAATTAAATTTTTTTTCTTAATTATTTTAAAAGGGAAAATATCAGATTTTTTATTTCTACCAAAAGTAACTATTTTCAATTTTTTTAATTTTGCCTTTTTATACAAATATCTAAAAAATTTATCGTCTCGATTAAGTATAATTGTGCCATTATTTTTTATATTGTTCATGATTTCTGCTTTAGCTTTTGCAATACCACGGATATCTTTAAAGTTTTCTAAGTGTGCTTCACCAATGTTTGTAATAATTCCAATATGGGGTTCGATCAATTTAGAAAGATTGTTAATTTCTCCTGCTTTACTCATTCCGATCTCAAAAACTCCGTACTTATCTTCTGTGCTTAAATTTGACAAACTGATCGGAACACCAAAATGATTATTAAAGGATCTTGGAGAGGAGTAAGTTTTTTCAAAACTCTGTAATAGCTGTTTAATTAAATTTTTTAAAGATGTTTTCCCCGCACTTCCTGTGATAGCTATTATTTTTGCTAAAGTATGTTTTCTTTTAAGCTTGGCAAATTCCCTTAAAAATAAAATTTCATTTTTTACTTTTATAGTTTTTTTTTTATATTTTTTGATAACCTTGGAGGAGACAATATATTTTGCTCCTTTCTTTAAAGCGATAGGGATAAAATTATTTCCGTCATTATTTTCGCCTTTAATAGTTAAAAACAAATTATTTTTTTTTACCATTCTGGAATCTATAGCAAGCCCCTCAAAATTATTAAGATTGATTGCTCCTTTAATTTTTTTAAGTATTGATTTGTTTTGTAGATAATTATGTTTTTTTTTAGATAAAACTTTTATATTTAGTCTTAAATTTTTAACAATTTTTTTATCAGAAGTATAATAGATTTTATCTTTATAAATCTGTTGTTCCTCATGTCCTTTACCAGCTATTAGTATAATTTCATTTGGTTCTGAATTTGCAATTGCTTTTTTTATTGCTTCCGCTCTGTTACCTATATTTATACATTTGTTAATATCAATTTTTTTTTTTATTTCATCTCTAATTTTTTTCGGATTTTCATTTCTTGGATTATCATCTGTAACATAAACTTTTCTAGAATAAATATTTGCTATCTTTGCCATCATAGATCTTTTCTTTTCATCTCTTTCCCCGCCGCATCCAAAAACTAAAGAAATATTTTTTTCATATCTTTCTTTTAAATATTGAAGAGTTTTTGATAAAGCATCTGGTGTGTGTGCATAGTCAATAAAAACTTTTACATTATTTGGAAAATTTCTCACTAGTTCTAGTCTTCCATCAACATCTTTTATTTTTTTTAAAGATTTAAAAATTTTATTATTCTTTAAGCTACATAATTGTACAGCTTCGATAGCCATAGCTAAATTTTTTATTTTAAACTCACTGTGCTCATTTGTATTCATATTTTTAATTTTTTTAATCATGTTGTCAATTTCTATTATTTTTAAATTTCTATTTTTTGCTATTTTCTTTAATTGAAAATATTGCTTCATAGTTTTATCTAATATTATGCTAGATTTTTTTACCAAAATTTTTTTAAATAAAATTAATTTTGCATTCAAATATGATTTCATATTTTTGTGATAATCTAAGTGATCTTGACTAAAATTTGTAAAAATTGCAGCTTTAAAATTGATATGATGAAGCCTATCTTGATCCAAGCCGTGACTCGAAGCTTCAATGATTACATTATCTATTTTATTTTCTTTAAGTTTTTGTAGATATTTGTGAATTGAAATTGTATCGGGAGAAGTAAGCTCTGTTTTTATGGTTTTATTTTTATATTTAATTCCAAGAGTTCCTATTGATGCCACAGGAACATTGTTTAAAGATAATATTTGATAAAACAAATCTGCCACAGAAGTTTTGCCATTGGTGCCTGTAACAGCAATTATATTTTTTGGTTTCAAATTGTAAAATATTGAAGAAACTTTACTAACAAATTTTCTTATATTTTTTTTTTTTATGACAAGAATTTTTTTATCTTTGCATTTAAAATTATTCGAACAAACAATTACGGATGCACCTTTTTTAATAGCTTCATTAATAAATTTTTCTCCATTGCTTTTGACTCCCTTAATAGCAAAAAAAATATATCCTTTTTTAACTGTTTTACTATTGGTAGATAATCCTTTTATTATAAAATTATTTTTATCCTCTGGAATATGGTTAATTAAATTTTTCAGCAACATATTGATCAGTAAACTCGCTGTTATTTATGGCTAAAATTGGCCCAATTTTTTTTATTATTTTGCCTGCAACATAAACAGAGTTCCAACCAGACGTATTGTAAGGAGCTTTGGTCTTAATGCCTTTATAGTCATAAATTAAATCTTTATTAATTTTTGGATTTTCTAACATTATGAGTAGGGTATATTTTGGTTTATTAGTTGGAAATACTGATATAAATGTATTTATTCTATCCTTGTTTTTTCCATAACCTTCAGCAGTTCCAGTTTTTCCACCGACATAATATCCATCTTTATTAGCAAAATAAGCTGTACCGTTTTTATCACTAACAACTTTTCTCAAAATATCATTAATAGTTTTACTAGTCTCAGCAGATATAAGCTTTTTGAAATCTACTTTTTTTCTTTGTTTAACAAAACTTGGGGTAACTAATTTTCCACCATTACTTATAGCTGCATATACAGAAGCTGCCTGTAAGGGCGTTGTGGTAATGCCATGACCAAACGATATCGTCTCTAATTTACACTTATTCCAACTAATACTTAGTGGGACTCCAACCTCCTCAATTTCTATTATGGGGCTTTCTAGTAATTTTGTATTTTTAATAAATTCTTTAAATTTTTGTTCACCTATTTTTTTTGCCAATAATGTAGAACCTACGTTTGAGGATCTTATCAAAATTTCTTCAACAGATAAATTTCTTGGATGTTTTTTCATATCAGAAATTTCATGTATAGAGCATTTAAGACTTCTAGGTATATCTTTAATAACTGTTTCTGAAGTTACTAATTTGTTGTCTAAGGCTAAAGCAACCGTAAATGTTTTAAAAATAGAGCCAAGTTCATAAACACCTTTAGTTATTTTATTGATATAGTTTTTATCTTTGATGACTGATCTTTTATTAATATTAAAATTTGGTAATGAAACTAAAGATATGACGTCACCATTATTAACGTCCAATAGCAAAGCCCCTCCTCCCGTTGCACTAAAAGTTTCTATTGCTTCGTTTAATTCTTGACTAATTATATATTGAATATTGCTATCTAAAGTTAATTTTAAAGGTTCCTTAGAAAATTTTTTATCTTTTAACTCTCTGTCAAAATATTTTTCAATACCTGAAATCCCATAATTATCGTAATCAACTTGGCCAATTATGTGACTAAATAAATTTCCGTGGGTGTACATTCTTGCTTGAAAAGGTTCAAAGATTATTCCTTTTTCTCCTAATGCCCAAAGTTTTTCTCTTTCTGAATGGTCAATTCTTTTTTTTAAGTAGAAATATTTGTTTTTATTTAACTTAGCTTTAATTTCACTAATGGGTAATAGTGGAAAATTTAATCTCAATTTAATTAAGAGGTTTTTCTTATCTTTGACTAATTTTGGATTTATCGCTGCATGAAATGAATTTATATTTCTTGATATCAAAATATCATTTCTATCTACTATATCTCTTCTTATTAAAGTAAATTCAGATGATCTATTTTCTTGATTAAAAATTTCTGTTTTACTTAGGGATAAGTGCGTGATTTTTATACAAAAAATAAAGATGAGTGAAAATAGAAAGAAAAAAAGTAAATAAATTCTATCTTGAAAGTTGTTAATTTTTTTTGAAAATTTATTTTTTTGATTAGTTTGTAGATAATCCTCAAAATAAAAACTAGTTTGATTTATGTCTTTAATTTTTTTTTGTTTTTTTTTCATTTTGATTAGTAAAAATTGATGTTTTATTATAGATATTATTAAAATTAACAAAACTTAAGAATATTTTTGAATTTTCAATTGGCAGATAGTTGTTAAGTCCCAAAACTTTAATTTTTTTTTCAATTTGAGCTGGGGAAGTTAAAAAATAAAAATCTAGTTGAGCTTCGTTAATATCTTTTTCTTTCAAAGAAATTTCTTTGTTTAACTTATATGATTTTTTTTCAATGGTTCTAGTTTCATTTTTAATCATTGAAGTGAATACTAAAAGAATCAAAAAAATAACACTTGATATTATAATTTTTGATTTAAACATTAATTGCCTCCAAATCTAAATATCTTTTAAACTTTTTTAAAAGATCTTGAGGGTATGTAAATTGATTTTTAGTTCTAATTGCATATCTAAGTTTTGCAGATCTTGATCGATTATTTTGATATAATTCTTCTTTTGTGGGTTTGAAAATTTTATTTTTGTATTCTTCAAATAAAGCAGAGTTGTTTTCACTAATCTCTGGAAAATACCTGGAAGGCTTTGATTTATTTTTAGAAAAATTACTAAAAAAATACTTAGCAATCTTATCTTCAATTGAGTGAAAGCTTACTATAACAATTTTACCACCTGGCTTTAAAATTTTAGTTGCTATAATTATTCCATTTATAAGTTCGGTAATCTCTTTATTAACAAAAATTCTTAAAGCTTGGAAAGTTTTAGTACATGGGTTTATCTTATTTGTATAATTTTTTTTTTTACTTTTTTCGATAATTTCAACTAAATCATTTACTTTTGTTATTTTTCTTTGTTGTCTAAACTTCACTATATTTCTAGCTATTCTTGCGGCTTCTTTTTCCTCACCCAGAATTCTAATAATTGATTTTAAGTCTAATTCACTTAAATTATTAATGACATCTTCAGCTGAAATTTTGCTGAGACCCATCGACATATCCAAATTTTTAGTTGATTTAAATGAAAAGCCTCTTTCTAAATCATTTAATTGTATAGAAGACAAGCCTAAATCAAATAAGATAACATCAACGTTATCTTTTGAAACTTCATTTAATTGACTAAATTTAACTTGATAAAATTTAAATCTTTGAGGAAATTTTTTTTCTAATTCTTTTCCAATATTCTTAACTTTTTTATCTCTATCTAGTCCTTTAACTAATGTTTTTGGGAATTTAAGTAATTGCTTAGAATAGCCACCGCCACCAAATGTACAATCGATAAATTTACCTCCATTGGAAGGCGATGAAATTTTTATAATCTCATCCAACATCACTGGAAAATGAGAAAATTCCAGTGATGATGTTCGGTTGTTCATTGGTCCTTATTTTAATCATTAAAATTTTTGTTTTCTAAGAAATGCAGGAATCTCAAAATCTTCATCTTCGTTTATATCTTGGTCAAATAGTTGTTCTGAGCTATTTGCAGCGTTTTCATTTACTCCTATTTCTTCTACCTGACTTTGCTCCTCTGAGAAAAGTTTTGGTGTAAATTCTTCATCAGAATTATCAGGCATTGAAGAAATATTGTTATTTTCTTCTACAGCATTATTTTCCATATAAGCCGCACTTTCCATAGAAACACCAGCCGTAATATCATTTAGATGCTCTGACTCTAATGATTCATTTCCGGCCTGATCATTATCAATATTATTTTCAAAATTTTTAATTAAAGTATGTTGCTCTTCTTCTTTAACTTCATAGCTGTTATCAAGTTTTAAAGCGGTTGCTCCCTCAATAGAATTTAAAGTATTTCCCTCTAATCGTGTGTTGTGAGAAAATAAGCTATCTGAATAGCCAGTATTTCTATTCTGTATTCTTGTAACCATATTCAATACAGTTTTATTTTCAACTTTGTGTCCATCAAGTGCCGTTGCAACAATTGATACTCTAATTTTACCATTCATACTTTCGTCTTTTATGGCACCGAATATTAATTCAGCTTCTGGATCAACTTCTGCTCTAATTTTATTAACTGCTTGATCAACTTCAAATAAAGTAAGGTCTTTTCCACCTGTAATATTTATAAGTAAGCCCTTAGCTCCTTGAAGAGAATATTCATCAATCAATGGATTGTTTAATGCCATATCAGTAGCAACCATCGCACGATTTTCGCCATCAGCTTCGCCAGTGCCCATCATAGCTTTGCCCATTGAGCTCATAACTGTTTCAACATCTGCAAAATCTAAATTAATCATTCCTGGTCTAACCATCAGATCAGTGACACTTTGTACTCCATGTTTTAAAACATTATTTGATAAACTAAAGGACTCTTCAAATGTTGTTGTTTCACTAGCAATTTTAAAAAGGTTTTGATTGGGTACAACTATTACTGTATCTAAATGTTTTTTAAATTCTTCTAAACCTTCTACAGCCCTTCTCATTCTTTTTGGACCTTCATAAGAAAAAGGAAGAGTGGTTACTCCAACAGTTAAAATATTTAATTCTCTTGCTGCTCTTGCAATGACGTGTGAAGCACCTGTACCTGTTCCTCCACCCATTCCTGAGGTAATAAAGACCATATTAGCACCCTGCATATAACTCGTTATTTCATTAAGTGACTCGTCAGCAGCAGCCTGGCCAATATCTTGTTTTGCTCCTGCACCTAAACCTTTTGTTAAACTCATTCCTATTTGTATTTTTGCATGTGCTCTACTCATTTTAAGGTCTTGAGCATCAGTATTTACAGCTACAAATTCCACTCCTTCCATACCAGCTTCAATCATTGCATTAATTGCATTGCCTCCAGCACCACCAACACCTAAAACTAGTATTCTAGGTTTTAATTCTTTTAATTCTCCTCCTCCAATATTTATACTCATTATAACTCCCCCTTTTGTTTGTTTTCCCATTTTAAATTAGATCTATTTTGATAAGCTTTTTTTCTAGCTACA
>MDTC01099678.1_pt1 | contig 12629 bp, 10 predicted proteins | sample 811181 | NCBI WGS metagenome assembly MDTC01 (sample SAMN05326644, study PRJNA326480) | marine metagenome | isolation source: seawater | place: Pacific Ocean: North | collected 2011 | reverse complement strand
GCACTAAAAGAACTCAGGGAGAAAGCAGACAAAAGAGATAGAACTAGAAATGATTTTTTAATAAATTTCATATTCTTTCCTCCTAATTATATTTGAATTTTATATCGGTTATTTAACTATAAACAACTTTTATTTATTAAAAAACAAGAGATTTAATGGAATATTATATATTTTTTTTTCTCTCTCTGTAGGCTACATAAATACCACTAATTATGATAAGTATTCCGCCAAGGATTACAGAATTGCTAGGAATTTCATTAAAAAATAAATAACCCATAACCCCAACAAATATAAAAGATGTGTATTCAAATGGAGAAGTTACAGCAACATCTGCATTTTTAGCTGCTTGCGACATAAAATAATGGCCAAATGATCCCATAACACCAAGACTTAAAGCTAATGTAAGATTAAAAGTGTCAGGAATAATAAAATCAGATGGAAAGAAAATAATTGAAGTAAGTAGTAAAGCAAAAGAATAATAAAAAACAATCGAAGTACTTGACTCAGTATTCATTAAAGAGCGAGTAGATAAATAAACTGAAGCCATAAATAAAGCTGACCCTATTGGTAAAAGTGATTTTAGTTGAAATAAATCGGTACCAGGTTTTACAATTATTAATACACCAATAAATCCTATTACCATTGCCGCAAATCTGTGAATACCAATTTTCTCACCTAAAATTGGTACAGCTAAAATAGCAGCAATTATTGGTGCACTATGAGCAATTGCTATGTTTTCTGATAGTAATAAGTACTTTATGCCAAAAATATAAAGCACAACACATCCTACTGCAGAAAAAGCTCTTACAAAGTGCCTAATCGGTTTTTTTGTTTTAATTGAGCCAACACCCGCACGATACACCATAAATAAAGAAATTATTGATCCACTAAATGCACGAAAAAAAACTGCCTCCCAAACTGGAAAGTTCATAGTTAAATTTTTGTAAGTCATATCATTAACACTTAAACTAAACATGCCTAGCGTCATAAAGATAATTCCAAGTAAATTTTTGTTCATAAAATATTTAATTAAAAACTAAAAATATGTTAGCGAATACTAAGATTATTTCAAATGCAAAATAAATATTTAATCAAAAAAACATCACAAAAAAGAAATTATCTTGAAGTTCATTGGTCTGACAAACACATAAGTAAATTTCATTTTCTATGGCTAAGAGATAATTGTCCCACATCATTTCATAAAGATACAAGAATGAGAAATTTTAATATTCTTTCAGTATCAAAAAAAATAAAACCAATTAAATATAATTTTTCATCAAAAAATTTGATTATTTTTTGGTCAGAAAATAATCATAATTCAACTTACAATCTAAAATGGTTAAGAGATAACTGTTATAGTGAAATAAATTTAAGAAACTATAGCTCGCCATATACTCTATGGAATAAAAAAAATATTTCTAATGTAAAAGAATTTATATTTGATTATAAAAAAATTATTTCAAATGAAAAAATATTTGCAAAATGGTTAGGCACACTTTACTCTTTTGGAATTGCAATAGTTTCTAATTCACCAACTAAAAAAAAATCTGCTTTCAAAATTTTAGATCTTATCGGACAATATCGTGAAACTTTTTTTAAAACACCTTTTGAAGTTATCAATATACCCAGACCAAATAATCAGGCATATACAGCTGACGCTTTAGCGAATCATACTGACCTTCCCTATTACGAATATGTGCCCGGTTATCAATTTTTGCATTGTTTGGTTAATGATGCGACAGGTGGAAGTTCTACAGCAGTCGATGGTTTTGCTGTTGCTAATTTTTTTAAAAAATATCATTTAAAAAAATTTAAATTACTTTCAAATAATGATGTAATTTTCAAGGATAACGACTACACACAAAAAAATATTAGAATTCAAAAATCTCCTATAATAAAAACTAATAAACATAATGATATCGAGGAAGTAAGAATTAACATAGGAGCAATGGGTACTTTAGATATCAATCCTAAAATTATGAATAATTTTTATGAAGCTTATGTTCTTTTCTACAAACAGCTTCATAGTAAAAAGTTTCAGATTGAGTTCAAACTCAAAGCAGGTGATATTTTTTGTTTTGATAATAGAAGAGTGTTACATGGAAGAAAAGAATTTGACCCAAATTCTGGTAATAGGCACCTTCAAGGTTATTATATTGAAAAAGAAGAAATTAAATCTAAACTAAACTATATTCACAAAATAAAATTTTAAGAAATTTTGATCCATGTTGATTTGATCTGCAAATAATTCTCAAGAGCTTGATATCCATTATCTCGACCTATTCCAGATTGCTTATACCCTCCAAGTGGTATAGTTGAGTCAACACCCTCTTCATAATTATTAATGTATACTGTACCGGCTCTAATTTCTCTTGAGGCCTTAATTGCTTTGTTTATGTCATTTGTCCACACGCCCGCAGCAAGTCCGTATTCAGTATCATTAGCCAAAGAAATAGCTTCATCAAAACTTGAAAAAGAAAGTGAAGTGAGTACGGGTCCAAAAATTTCTTCTTGAGCAATTTTCATATTATTTTTAACATTTTTAAAAATTGTTGGTTCAAAATAACAACCTCCTGTTTCTTGCATGGCTATATTTCCCCCAACTTTAATCTCGGCACCTTCTTCCTTACCTATGTTTACATATTTATGAATTTTATCTAATTGTTCTTTATTTACAATTGCTCCAGCAAATGAATCTGGATTAAAAGGATCAGATGGTTGCATGTTTTTACTAATTTCAGCAACTCTATTTACAAAATCACTTTCAATATCTTTTTGAACTATAAGCCTTGATCCCGCAGAACAAACCTCACCTTGATTGCCAAATATTGCATATGCTGATGCTTCAGCAGCTGCATCAAGATCGTGACAATCAGCAAATATTATATTTGGAGATTTTCCTCCACACTCAAGCTGAACTCTTTTCATATTTGATTGTCCAGAGTACTGTAACACAAGCTTTCCAACCTCTCCAGAGCCTGTAAATGCAACACAATCAATATCCTTATGAAGACACAAAGACTTGCCAGTTATAGGTCCATCTCCAGGCAAAACAGAAAAAACACCATCAGGAACTCCAGCTTCAGATAACAAGGCTCCGATTTTTATTGCACTCATTGGGGATTGCTCAGCAGGCTTTAATATCACAGAATTACCAGTAATTAATGCTGGTGCAATTTTCCATATAGCCATCCACAAAGGATAATTCCATGGAACAATTGCTGCTACAACGCCAATTGGCTCTTTAGTAATTAGACCCATATATTCTTTTGAACTAGGGGATATATCATCAAATAATTTATCAATAATTTCAGCATACCACTCAATATTGTCAATGCTTGTGGGTAAGTCAGCATTATATGTATCATTAATAGTTTTTCCCATATCAATTGTGTCTAAAAGTGATAACTCTAAACGATCTCTTTCAATTAAAGTTGCAAATTTCAAAAGTATTTTTTTTCTTTCACCTGGGGGTAATTTTGACCAATAACCCTTATTAAAAACTTCTCTGGCTTTAGAAACAGCTAAGTCTATGTCTTCTTTATGAGCTATAAAAATTTTATTAATAATTTTACCATCGATTGGAGATATATTTTCAAAATAATTTTGAGAAATTGATTTTTGATATTTTCCATTAATAAATAATTCAGATGGGTAATTAATTTTAGATTTTAAATTATTAATATTTTTAATATTTAATGTCATTATTGTTCGTATATACTATTATTTTTTTTTAGCATCCTTTTTAAAGCTGGCCATTCATGTTCTCCTAGTCTGTACTTATAATCTTCGTATTGGCCTGCAGCAAATTCTAATAAATTATTTGATGGTTTAATTATATCTCTATTTGTTGATAATAAATCAAGCTGAACCTTACAAGCTCTATCTAAATAATACATGAGCATAAATGCTTCCCCGATTGTTTTACCAGTTGTTAATAAACCATGATTTCTTAATATCATTGTATTATTTTTTCCAAGATCTTTATATATATTTTCACATTCTTTTGTGCTTGTCGACATACCTTCCCAATCATGGTAACTAACTCTATTGTAAAACATTGCAGAATCTTGAACTAATATTTCCAGCCCCTCCTTTAAACAAGAAATTGCTAAACCAGACCTTGAGTGAGAATGCATTACACAATGAAGATCTTTTCGATTTTTATGAATTGCCCCATGAATTACAAAGCCAGTATAATTTATATCACCATCACCATTTAAAATATTACCTTCTAAGTCAATTTCTAGAAGATTTGATGCAGTAATTTCATCATATCTTAATCCAAATCTATTTATTAAAAATGTATTTTTTTTTGATGATGTTTTACAAGTAATATGATTCCAAATTATATCACTAAATCCATAAATATCAGCTAAATGATAAGCCGCAGCTAAATTTATTCTATTTTGAAGCTCTTCTTCATCAAAATTTTTATTAGTTTTCATATAAAAAATGTATAAATATATATTACAAAAAAAGGAGCATTTTTTGAATATAATTAATACAAAACTTGATATAAATTTTGTGAGATCACAATTTCCAGCTTTTACCGACCCAATTTGCAAAGATTGGTCTTTTTTTGAAAATGCTGGAGGAAGTTATGTTCCTCAAAATGTAATTGATAATTTAAATAAATTTATGATTTCAACTAAAGTTCAGCCTTATGCTGAGTATCCTATGGCTAAAATTGCGGGTGATGAAATGGATAAATCAACCGAAGTTTTTGCAAAAATGATAAATGCAAAAAAAAATGAAATATTAATTGGTGGCTCTACTTCAATAAATTTATATGTTTTATCTAATGCTTTAAAATATTTTTTAAAAAAAGGAGATGAGGTTATTGTAACCAATCAAGATCATGAAGCAAATATCAGTCCGTGGAGGAGACTTTCAGAAGTAGGTGCGGTAATTAAAGAATGGAAAATTAATAAAAAAAGTGCTGAATTAGAAATTGATGATTTAAAAAAATTACTAAGTGATAAAACAAAAATAGTAGCAGTAACTCATTGTTCAAATATTGTTGGTTCAGTGAATGATTTAAAAACAATATCAAATATGGCTCACAATTATGGAAGTATTGTTATAGGTGACGGCGTTTCCTATGCACCCCATGGTTTTCCAGACGTAAAAGAACTCGGTGTAGATTTTTACACTTTTAGTCTGTACAAAACATATGGACCACATTTAGGTTTAATGTATGGAAAAGAAAGTATTTTAAAAACACTTCCAAATCAGAATCACTATTTTCTTGAAGGTCAATATCCATATACAATAAATCCTGGAGGCCCTAACCATGAAGAACTTGCATCTTTACACGGAATATATGAATATTTAATGAATTTATTCAACCATCATTTTAAAGATGATAAGATTTCTTTGATAAATAAAATTAAAAAAATAAACGAATTAATAGCTAATCATGAAGAAGAAATTGCAAATCCTATATTAGAATATATTTCTGAAAGAAAAGATTTTAATTTAATTGGAAAAAGTAAAATTTATAAAAAAGATAGAGCTCCAACAATTTCGTTCATAGTTAAGAATAAAAAATCTGCAGAAGTCAGCAAAATTTTAGTAAAAAATAAAATTGCAACAAGAAATGATAACTTTTATGCTTGGCGTTGCCTAAAATATTTAGGGATAAACGTTGAAGACGGTGTAGTTAGGTTGAGTATGACTCATTATAATTCAGCAGAGGATACAAAAAAACTTATAAGTGCTCTAGAAAAAATATAATTAAAGTGTAGGAATTTTAAATTCAGGCCCCTCTTTTATACTTCCTGGCCATCTACTAGTCACAGTTTTTAGCTTCGTATAAAATCTTACACCTTCCATACCATGCATTGCGTGATCGCCAAAAAGAGATTGTTTCCACCCTCCAAAACTATGAAAAGCCATAGGTACAGGTATTGGAACATTAACACCAACCATCCCTATCTTGCAATTTGTGGTAAAATGTCTAGAAATCTCTCCATCTGATGTATAAATACTTGTTCCGTTTCCAAAAGCATGTTCGTTTACAAGTTCAAGAGCCTCATTATAATTTTTAGCTCTCACTATAGATAGCACAGGTCCAAATATCTCTTCTTTATAAATTGTCATGTCTTTAGTGACATTATCAAAAAGAGTAGGGCCTAAGAAATATCCATTTTCGTATCCTTGAATTTGAACATCTCTTCCATCTATGATCAAATTTGCTCCTTCTTCTACACCCTTTGTAATATAATTCTTAACCTTATCTAAATGATCTTTTGAAATTAATGGCCCCATATTTGATTTCTCATCAGTCCATGGAGCTACTTTTAAAGTTTCTGCATTATTTTTTATTTTATCTACAAGTTTATCAGCTATATCACCTACTGCCACAGCAACAGACACAGCCATACATCTCTCACCTGCTGAACCATATGCGGCGCCAATAACACCATCAACAGCTTGGTCAATATTTGCATCAGGCATAACAATTAAGTGATTTTTTGCACCCCCTAATGCTTGAACCCTTTTGTTTTGAGCACTAGATTCGGAATAAATGTGTTTTGCAACAGGTGTTGAGCCTACAAAACTTACAGATTGAATATTGCTATTAGAGAGAAGTTTATTAACGACATCTTTATTTCCATTTATAACATTCAAAACTCCTTTTGGTAGCCCTGCTTCTATGAAGAGCTCAGCTAATTTTATACTGCAAGATGGATTTTTTTCTGAAGGTTTTAAAATAAAAGAATTTCCACATGCAATTGAAATTGGAAACATCCACATAGGCACCATTGCAGGAAAATTGAATGGCGTTATACCCAGTGTGATGCCTAAAGGCTGTCGAATAGACCAGGAGTCTATATTTGTTCCAACATTTTGAGAAAATTCTCCTTTAAGCAAATGTGGTATACCACACGCAAATTCAACTACCTCTAATCCTCTAGTAACAGAGCCAACAGCGTCTTCATAAGTTTTACCATGTTCAATAGATACTGTCTTTGCTAAGTCACTTATGTTTTTTTCGATCAGATTTTTATATTTTGATAATATTCTTGAACGCTTCAAAGGTGTGAACTTGCTCCATTCTTTAAATCCTAAGAGAGAACTATTAATGAGATTTTTAATATCTTCGTCATTAGAGTTTATAACTTTGCCCTGTTGTTCACCAGTTGATGGATTGAATATTGGTAAAAAACTATCAGATCTAGAACTGGTTTTATTTCCGTCAATAAAATTATCTACAGTATACATAAAATGCTTAAAATATTTATTTACAATTAAATTTATAATTACTTATTAATTTCACTACTATTTATAAATAACTTTGTATATTTATCAATTTTAAAATTAAATTATTTTTCTTTATTCAAATAATTGATCTTTTTAAATGTATATTCAAGAACATAAAAATAAATCAAAAAGGCAAATAAATAGATAAAATAAATAAGAATATTATTATCTATAAACTTATTACACAATAAACCAAAAAATATTAATAAAATATTTATAGATACAGTTAAGAAAAGTATTGCTATCTTGTGATAATTTAATGAAATTAATATATGGTGAATGTGATTTAATTCAGGCGATAAAGCATTTTTTTTTCTTATAATTCTGCTTAGCAACACTCTTACAAAATCAAAAATTGGTAAGGCAATTAACCATATTACAATATCAGATGAAAAAATATCATTAAATTCAATACTTAAATATATCAAATACCAGCTTCCAATAAATCCCAAAAGTGTACTTCCATTGTCACCTAAAAATATTTTTGGTAAACCAAATAAATTAAGATTAAACATTAGGAATACAATAAGATTAGTTAAAATTAATAATGGAAAAATAACATAATCATCATGACCGTTATAAACTAATAAAAATATAATTACTGAATATAATGATAAATTTAAGGTGCCTAGCAAACCGTCATAACCATCTATAAAATTACTAGCATTAGTATAAGCAACTACACAAACAGTGGTAAAAAAAATTCCAAATAAGTTCTGATACGCAAATCCTAACCCAAATAATTGCTCAAAATTATTTAAATATCTATTTAAATTTATCATGATTAGACATGAAATAATTTGTGCAAAAATTCTAACCTTAATCCCTAATTTAATTTTATCATCAATTACTCCTATAATAAATATCAATGAAGAAGTTATAATTAGAATTTGCAACCATTGATCTATTTCTAATAAAAAAATAAGTATCATAAAAGAAATATAAATAGATATGCCTCCAGCAGGTGTAACTGGAAATTTATGAATTTTTCTTTCTTCAGGTTTATCAAAAAAATTAATTTTTTCTAAAATAATATTTACAGTGTAAAATAAAAAGAAACATAAAAAAATTTCTGCAATAAAATAATATATATTATTTAAAATAATCGAGTACATGACTTTTTACTTCACTAAGAGGTTGATTAAAATGTATTTTTTTAGAATCCAGTAAAAAACCATTTCCATTATGTTTTCCATTTTTAATAGCTACAAAATTAAAATAATCAATATACTTGTAATTAATGTCATCTATTATAAATTCATCATGTTTTTTTATTTCAATATCATAAGATAAAGTCACAAAAATTTCATTACCATATATTTTTAATTCAAATAGATTTAAACCTTTAATATTTAATTTTTTAAATATTTCAATAAATTTATTCTTATTTATTTCATCTTCAAAATTTATTGAAAAATCTCGAGACATTAAAGAAGCTATTTTAAAATTATTTATTTTAAATAAGGAAATAAAATTCTTGGGATCTGAGAGTCTATAATAGAAAACTGGATTAGTTACTGGATCTTGTGTAAGCCCAGTTAACATCATTACTCTTAAATCTTTATCACTATTAAGATAATTTAGTAATTTTTTTATTATTATCTTATCGTACATTTTATAAATATCTAAGATTGGATCATTCTCTTTTTTTAAATACCAGTTAGGATTTTTCTTTGCATCATTTAAAACTTTTGAATTATTTAAATAATGGTGTTGAATATGAGCAGATCCATTAAAAAATATTGAAATAAAGTTAAAGTTTTTACTATTTATTTTCAAAAAAATATCAAAAATGAAGAGTTCTAGAAACAAAACTCTAAACCATTTTTTTTTAAAGGATAAAAAAAAATATTTCATATAAAAAAAAATATTTTTAAATTTAAAATTTGTTAAAAAAACAAAAAATAAATTTATAAAATTTTTAATATTAATTCTTTTTGAAGAATTATTATTTACAAAAAATGATAATATGAAATGAATTTTCTGTAAATTTAAACCTCCATTTATTTTTTCATCAGACCACGGATCTGGTATAAAAATATTATTGCTTTTTTTTAAATTATTTTTTCCATTCATAGGAAAAAGGGCCGATACAGATAAATTTTTATTTTCTAATTCTTCCCAGATTTGAGGAAATTTTAATTTATTTGACTCATTAAGATGAAATATATTATGTTGATTAAAATCTTTTCCTGTGTGAGCTGTTACCCACTGTATCCAAGGCTCAATATTCTCATATTTAGATTCTGATGTTGTTCTTGAATATTTGTACCTCTCAAATATATTTTTAAAATTTGGCAATTCCCCGATATCAATATATTTTTTTATTAAATCAAAATTAAGCTCATTTAATTCTAAAAAAATTAATTTTTTTTTCATTTTAATTAAAGATTTTCTATAACATTTATGTATCTATCGATAACATACTTTTCATCAAATTTTTGAGAAATTTTCAAGCTATTTTGAGAAAACAGCAGTTTTTGTTCTTTACTAGATAATATGAAAAGTTCAATTTTTTTGAATAAATCTAATACATCTTTTTCTTTACATAAAAAACCATTAATATTGTCATAACATACTTCTCTACACCCTGGAACATCAGTAGTTATGATTGGTAAACCAATTGCGGCTGCTTCAATTAAAGTTCTTGGTACACCCTCTCTATACGAGGGTAATATAATACAATCAGACTGTGATAAGAATTGATAAACACTATCTTTATACCCCAAATAATTAATGTGTGAATAGTTAGCTAGATCCTTTTTAGAAATAAACAGATCGCTTTTTAACATTTCTCCTATTAAAAAAAATTCAGTATTTTTGTATTTTTCAGAAATTAATTTTGTTGACTCAAGAAATTCTAATATTCCTTTATTTTTAATTAATCTAGAAACCATAATAAAACGCGTTTTATTAGACTCATTATTTTTAATTTTTTTAAATTTTGAAAAAAAATCTAAATCTACACCAGAGCCTGGTAAAACCTCATAATTTTTATTACTAATTATTTTATTGATTTTAAACAATTTCAAATCATCATTATTTTGAAAAAAGACTTTTTTTACTTTTTTTAAAGAAATTTTATGCATAATAAAAAGAAATTTTTTAGAAAAAAATTTTAGAGTTTCTGAACCGCCCCAAGCAATATTATTAATATAATTAATTTTTAGATATCTTGAGGCAATGCCACCTATAATATTTGGCTTATTTGTAAAATGAAGACAGCAATGTGGTTTTAAATTTTTATATATTTTAAATACTTTGATAAATAATAAAAAATTTTTTAATGGACTAAAATTATAAATATCAAAATTTATATAAATAATTTTATTATTAAAATTTTCTAGATATACATTTTTTGTTTTTTTTGTTAATAAAATAACCTCATAATTTTTTGATAGTTGATTTATTAAATTTTTTCTAAATTTATATAAAGTCCAATCATAATTAGAAAAAATTAAAATTTTTTTTTTAGAATTTGATTGCATTTTCTAAAAATAGATTTTCAGTTAAATTAATAAGAACAGCATTTTCTTTTTTAGAATTATTAATTTTATTAATTTCTTTTGCAAATATTTTATGAGAAACAGCAAGAATTATAGCATCATAATATTTTTTCTTAATTGAATTCACTATATGGTTCTTTAATAATTTGTCACAATTTTTTTGATTGATCATTGGATCATAAACATGAACAATTTTGAAATTCATTTTAACTAAACTTAACATTTCTATTATCTGAGAATTTCTTGTATCTGCACAATTTGGTTTAAAAGTAGCACCACAAATTAAAAGTTTAGATTCTTTTAATTTTAAATTTTTAAATTTCATACTGTTATATAATTTCTTCAAAACTATGTTTTTCATGTTATCATTCAATTTACGACCTGAAATAATTAATTTAGGATTAATTTTATTCTTTTTAGCTATGTATGCTAAATAATATGGATCAACACCGATACAATGCCCTCCAACTAAACCTGGTTTAAAATTAAGAAAATTCCACTTAGTAGATGCAGCTTTTAAAACTTGATAAGTATCAATATTTAATTGGTTAAAAATTATAGAAAATTCGTTTATTAAAGCAATATTTACATCTCTTTGCGTATTTTCAATCACTTTAGCTGCTTCTGCTATTTTAATTGTCTTTACCTTTACTAAACCAGCTTTAATTATTTTTGAATAAATAAAATTAATAGTTTTTAGTGTTTTATTGTTTGATGCTGAAATAATTTTAGGAATGTTTTCTAGAGTATTTTTTTTATCTCCAGGATTAATTCTTTCAGGACTATAACCAACAAAAAAATCTTTATTAAATTTTAACTTAGAATACTTTTCAAGTTGTGGTACAAAAACATCTTCTGTGCAACCAGGAAATACAGTAGACTCGTATATTATTATATCATTTTTATTAAGATTTTTACTGAGGGAATGATTGAATTTTTTTAAATTATTTAAATTAGGTTTTTTAAATTTGTTTACTGGAGTTGGCAGAGTAACTATAATTATATTACAGGAATTAATTGGAAATTTACTAGTGAATTTTAAAGTTTTTAATTTATTTATTTTTTTAAAATTAATTTCATTGTTATAATCTACTTTTTTTTTCAAACTATTAATTCTATTTTTATTTATATCATAACCAATTACATTAAAATATTTACTAAAAGCTATTGCCAAAGGAAGCCCAACATAGCCTAAACCTACAACTAAAATATTAAATTGTTTTTTCATAAACTTTTCTAATTAGATATCTTTTCAATAATATATAAGTTAATAAAATACTAAAACTATATCGATTCATATTAAAATAATTAATATTTACAAATCCATATAGAGAGCCTGATAAGATAAGAAAAAAATCAATACTAAAATGTTTATAATTGTATTTTTTTAATGAAATAATAAAAAAATATAAAATAATAATTTTCAAAAAAATATTTTCAAAAATAAAATATATTTTAAAACTAAATAAATTTCCATTTAAATGATTAAAAAATGGAAATAAATAAAATTTAAAAAAACCCAAAAAAAGTTGAAAAAGCAAATCAAAATTTGATATATCTTCAAAATTTAATTTTAAATTATTTTCTATACCTAGGCTTTTTTTAACAACTAAAATTTGTCTTAAATTAAAAAAATTATAGTTACTTGTTTTAATAAATAAAGAACTCAAAATAAATATCGCTATAAAAGTTAAAACAGAAAATATAGCTATTTTATAATATTTATAATTCAATAAAAATAAAAAAATAAATAGAGAAAAAGTTAAATAAAAAATAAATAAATTAGGTTGTCTAAGAACGAACATTGGAATTATCAATAAAAAAGCATTAAAAAAATTATTTTTAATAATTAAT
>MDTC01188073.1_pt1 | contig 12634 bp, 11 predicted proteins | sample 811181 | NCBI WGS metagenome assembly MDTC01 (sample SAMN05326644, study PRJNA326480) | marine metagenome | isolation source: seawater | place: Pacific Ocean: North | collected 2011 | reverse complement strand
GGTTGATTCCTTTCTCCATCATTTTTTCTTCAATTTTTTTGAACGCCATATCACGTACGCCGTTGCCTTGCATGTACACAGGACAACGACACTCCTCATCAACTTGATGCCGACAACTCAATCAGGAAATTGCAGTTGAGGCCAGTCGGAATGATTCTCTTCATTCCAATGAAGTGAGCACAGAACTGCTTCAACCTCCCCTTCATTCGCTAGATCACGTTCGATTTGTAATCGGTGAAGCCATGCTTTCAGTCGACCGAGTGCTCGACCTTTGCCAAGTCCGGTTCGCTGCATAATCCAATGGCCATCGACAAGTGATTGGTTTCCGCTCTTCAAAGGCGCCAATTCCTCTAATGCTTCAAGCAAGCCATAGACCTCATCGGCAGATTCGTTACTCGAACCCATCGAAGGTGAAAGGTCGTGACTTCGTAATACGATTTCGAGTTTCAAGTGCTGTTCCGCATGCTGTTCAAGAACTGCTCTAAACACCCTCATACTGGCTGCCGAAGAGTTTGGAAGCGTGCCGAACCGTCGGTGAAGGTCAAGAATGTGCGTGCGTTCTTTTTTGGACATTTTCAATTCTGCAAGAGACTTTTCCACCTCTATAGAAAAGCATTCAGAGAGGATAAGTGCAAGGCGAGTAAGGCCGTCAAAGTCATGAACATACGGGTGTGAAAGTGCAGCAACACGGAGATGCTGTGAGCGCCATTCGCCAGGTAAGAAACAATCCAAAACACCGTCGTGGGCCATCTTTTCGACCACTGCTGCTACGTTTCTGCCGTTGAGTATTTTGAGCCACTCCATCCAAATCCTTTCATGGGTTACGGCTTTGAGCATGTGTGCGTTTTGGCGCAGTGCCTCACTTAATTCAAAATCAAATTTCCACACTCCTGCAGTTCCTCTGTCAAGGAAGCGGTAGGCGCGCAATATGCGCAAACCATCTTCGGATATTCTTCTGTAGGCTTGTCCGACTGCTCGAAGTATTCCTCTTTCGATGTCTTTCAATCCGTGATGGGGGTCATGCATCACTTTTCGAGCGATATCAATGGCCATTGCATTGATTGTGAAATCACGTCTTTCAAGATCTTCTGAAAGAGAAACGCCCCAATGGACTTGTTCAGGACGTCGACCGTCTTCGTAATCACTTTCAGTACGCAAAGTGGTCGCTTCGTAGAATTGTTCGCCTCCACGGAGGCTAACGGTGCCATACTCGATTCCAGTAGGAAGTGAATCAGGAAAGATTTCCATCATCTGTTGAGGTTCAAGCGAGACAGCAAAGTCGATGTCATGAACCTCAAGACCAAGGCACGCATCACGGACCGCTCCGCCGACAATCCAAATCCCGCCGCCGTGTTCTGCAATTTTGGAAGCGATGTCAAGAACGTGAGATGGTAGGTTCTCAAGCCAATCAACTACCCGTGTTGGGCATTCAAGAGCAGGAACATCTGCCTGTAAAGCAGGATTTGGCCAACCGTCTCTCGTCATTCGAACCCTCCTTTACTTGGAATGGGGGCACATGGCAGACAAAGCATTATCGCAGAATGGCCGTTGGAAAGGCTCAATGTGGGATGAGGAAGAAGTGCATCTGGTGCCGTATGAATGGCTCAAACCGCATGAAGAAATCAAACCTCGTAATCGAGACAAACTCCTCGAGATGACCAAAAAATGGGGCGGCTATACCAAACCGCTCATTGTCGATAAGCGAACTGGAGCGATTTTAGACGGCCACCATCGGTATTCGATAGCAGGTGAATTGAATTTAGCCCGTATTCCTGCTATTTGTGTCGATTATCTTGAAGATGATCGAATTAAAGTGGATGTATGGCCTGCTTCAGAACTCAAATCGATAACGAAGCAACAAGTGATTGACATGTGTCTTTCTGGCCACGTCTATCCACCAAAGACAAGCCGTCATATGATTGCAGACCACCTGCCTCCAATCCATGTTCCGTTAGAGGTTCTGGCACAACATGAAGATACTCAATCGCCTTGACGAGTGGCGATGTAGGCTCGCCATCGAGCATTTCCTTTTCCTTCTAATTTGACACCATGTTGAGGAGCAGATACAAGTTTAACCGTGTGTTCATGCATCATGCCTTCATGCGAAATCATCAATTTTACATCGGTTCCAGCTTTTCCTTTGAGCGCGGTCTTCAGTGTATTCATTGACGAGGTTCGTACGCCGTCGATGGCGACAATTTCGTCACTTGGCATGACGCAATGGCGTATTGGTGAACCTGTGAGGTGAGAAGTAACGGTGACCTTGCCACCTTTTGCTGAGAGGTTCACTCCAAGCCATCCATGCTTTTCATCGCCTTCTTTGAGGGGATTTTCAGCGACCAGATTTAATCCGAAAAAGGCCATTGTTGCATCCATATCAGGTGCTTTTCTCTCATGCATCAATTCATCGAGCATTGAGCCCAATTGTCGACCTCCTTTCATCGAAGTGAGCGTCCTTCGAATGTCCTTGTAGGTTACACCTAAGCGTTCAACACCTTCGTATTCCAAGGCATGTTTGCGACATAATTCTGCGGCAAGGTCGCATACGCCAACTTCGCCTTTTGAGCGACGTCGCAATTCTGAATCGAGTTGCATAAGGGCTAATTCTCCTTCAAGATAGTATGAGATTTGAGTTTCTCTTGAGAACGCATGGCCGCGATACAAGTGAATCCAAGCATCGTGACTTGATTCAGCAAGCGATTCAGTTTCCATTCCGTGTCGTGCAGTATGACGCTTCATTTTGCGCATGAAATCCTTGCGCCAGTCTTCCTCCGACCATGCTCCTGAACGAACACACAACATGTCGCCCAACCACGAAGTTCCACCTTCAAACCACCATAGCAAGTCGGAGTGTCCTTCGCGCTGTAAGTCGTAATCGAGGAAGTTCCGAGGCCGTAATCGTTTCACGTTCCACTGGTGGAGGTATTCATGACTGTAGAGGCTTACGAGGTCTCGATACTCATCCTCATGGCCTGGAATCAAGCATTGGCGAGGTAGCATGGATGTCTGAGAATTAAGGTGCTCTAATCCACCTCTCATGTTCTCAGTAAGATGAATAACGGTGACGTAGTTATCCCAAGCAGGAATTCCAAACAGCGCATGGTGTTCTTTGACCACTTTATCCATGTCTTCTTTGAATCGTTCAAGCATGCCTGGATCTACTTCGTGTCCACCGCTGTCCCACAGTTTGAGGTGGTGTGTTCGCCCATCAACAACCCATGAATCCATCGGGTTTGGATTACATTCGATGATGGCATCAAGGAATTCATCACGGTTTGGAGAAGTGAAACAGTGTGTAGTGCCAGAGTTTGAAGTAAGTTCACCTTTGCCAGAACGATTTCCAGTAAACGTGTATTGTGTTGCAGGTGTCCACCCTTTTGGTGAATGCAGTTCAACGATATGTTCCATGTTCATTCTGGATGAATCAATCCCCTCTGTCGGCATAAACCAGGTGAAAGGAGGCATCATGTGCAGATGTGTGGTATCCAAATGGTTGGCGCGAACAGAGAGGTTGACGGCAAGAAGTTGGTAGGTAAGCATGACACTGGTCGTATCTGGAGAGAGTTTGATACGCATTGCATCGACATCTTTTCGATTCGCTGCGAGCGTATTTCCTGCTTGATCAGTGGCAATAAAATCCGTCATGTGTTGAATTGGTTCTCGCAGGAAATAGGAGCCAGGAACCCAACGAGGGAAGTGCATGGTGAGGTTTGAGGAAGAAAAAGGTCCTTTGATTTCAATGCCAACGGAAAGTCGGCGAGACTCTCCTTCTGTAGCGTCGATAAGAAAGCGGATGCCCGAGGATTGGCGGCTCATAGACCGAGTTCAGTGGAGGCGGTAGAAAGGTTCTCTGCTGAAATGCGGAGCAACTCTTCGCTGCATTCAGCAAGGAAACTGCGATTTGCCTCAGCGATTTCCTTCTCTCCACACCGTCCAATGAGGCGTTCGATAAATCGTGCTCGCTCAATCACATCAACCGAATCATTACCGATAATCTTCCAGCGTAGTGCGTCGATTTCTTCGCTTTTCTTTCCTTGCATCCATCGGCCAACAACGACATAGAGTTCTTGTTTGAGGAGCAACTGAACTGCATCATCTTCTAAAGAACCGCATTGTAAGCGTAATTCTTTGACCAATGCTTTCAATGTTTGACCATCGGCTTGCTCCGCAATCTCAATCAAAACTTGCCCAGCGTTGTGCACTGCTGAAGACAACAATGGTGAGGTATTAAGTTCCCTTTTGAGAATTTCTTTCATGCTCTCCTCTGAAAGCATCTCACCGTTATCGACAACCGCTTGTAAAGCCGCTTCACATACACCATGATTCTCATCGTGTAGAGCAGCGGCACGATGCCCGGAAGTCGCTCCTTTACTCAACACCGCCATTCGACGTATTGCGCTGTCGGTATGGGTTTGGAATGTAACTGCGAATTCGGCAGCCTGATTGCCTTTGAGTAGTGCTTCAGCAGCTTTTCTGGCACATGTCAAGTCATCATCTTCGATCAAGAGGTGAGCGATTTCAGTCGTGTCTTGAGAAAAGTCGCCAAGTAAATTGGCGGCGCAGCGCCGCGCATCAAGCCATGGATGCGTTGCTAAAGTTCGTAAAGATTCAACACCTTGCTTTGGAGCCCACTTTCGATGCGCTTCAAGTGCTTTTGAGCGGAACCAAGCATCCTTATCGTTGAGCAGAGGAACAAATCCTTCCAAAGCTCGAGGCATATCGGTATCAAACAAGACACGAATTGCACGCCTTCGCTGTCGCACATCACGGTGCTTCAAGCGAGCGATTTCGCTGTCCAAACCACCTCGTGCCATGATGCACCGAGCAGACGGTGCCTCATAGGGATGTGCATTACCCTTCTTATGGAGAAGAGCTACTACGAACGTTAACTGTTGAACTCGTCAAAATACTGACCGTCATCTTCATCATCTTCATCCCAATCTTCAGCACCGGGTTGAGCAAGGTTCGGACGCAACATCAATTGCACCATTGGCCAAAGGCGCAGGAAAGATGGAGCTGCCTCCCACATCAACTGAAACATGGGGTGTTCTCCCATAGAGATGCCCCCTTCACCAGGGGGCGGTAAGTCGGCAGGTAATTGTCGAAGTTCGGTGATCAAATCTTGTAAAGCAATCCGCTCATCTTCATCTGCCATGTCAAGTTCTTCACAGGTTTCAAGGGTTAGTTCGAGTAAATCTGCCAACTCATAGGGGTTCATCGGTCCGGTTTCAGAATCCCTCATATCGACCGGACCAAACGAGACTGGCCCTAAATCGGTAGAGAACATTTCATCGCCCTGACGCTCGACTTTCATCAAGCGCTGGCCCGCAGTGTTGCCAAGTGGAGCAAGAGCAAAACCACCGTCAACGATACGAGAGGAAAGCCAATCAGGCAAATCACGGACCTGTCCAGTAATCAACACTCGGTTCAACTCACCGGGGAACGCCACAGGTGCAACTTCTACCGCTTCTAAGACTCGAGATTCTACTGTTGGCCAGTGGGTAAGTCGTGATTGAACATGTTCGACTGCCAGTGGAGAAGGATCAAGCAGACGGACTCGCCCTTTCTCGCCAACAATCATGGCAATCAATGCAGCGATGTAACCACCTTTGGCTCCAAGAACCACAACCTCTTGCCCTGAGCCGAGTTCAAGATGATGCAGTAAAGTTGCAATCATATGTGGTGCTGAGATGGTCTTGAGTCCTCCTTCATCGGTTTCGATAAATGGGATTGGTCGGTCGGCGAAAAACGGTTCTACATCGTAATCGGTAAAGTCGGAAACATCGACCTTGAGCATGGCCTTTTTGACATGCTCTGGGACTTCTATGCCACCTTTTTCAAGGCGGCGTAGCAAGTCTGGCATGTCCGTCATGAAGTAAGCAAGAACGCCGACTCATGTAAAGGATGGGCCTGAATGAATTCATTCGACTTTTATTCAGCACCTGCGTGTGAGACAATGCAAGTTCACTCAAGTTCTTTGATACTTTGTTCCAGTGGGTTGCTGGATGGTTCGGTATCGTGGAGTTTTGTGGCTGAAGATTCAAGTTCAATGTTGTTTTGAATTTGAACCATCATTTCTCTAAAATCATCATTGGATGAATAGCCAGAATCAAGAGCATCCTCTTCCATTGTCACCATGAGTTCTCGAACGATTTCAGGAGACTTTTGCACGTCGTTAAGAGATGAGAACATATCATCCATTAATGTCGTTTCAATACGCGCTAATTGTTCTGATATCGTCGCACGAGCAAGACCTAATTCATCGGCTAAATCAGAAACTCGAATTCGCTTGGGAGTCTCATAAAAACCTCGTTCATGTGCATATTTAGCCAAATTTACTTGTTTCGAAGATAAAACCGTAATTTCGTCAACAGTAGCGTAATGAACAGGTCGAGCGCTTATTCTATCTGGTTTTGCGATCATTCGTGCCATGATTGAAATAAGCCGCAATTTCGTGCCTGGTCCTTGAACGGTATAGGTTAATCCTTCTGCGTTAAGGAAACATTTGCCTGAAACTGCACTTGTACCGTTTGTGCGAGCATTCAAATTGACGATTGCGTGATTGAGGCGTATGAGCAACAAGTAGGCTTGATCTGAACTTTCAGGTTCGTTGAGGACTTCTAACACTTCAAAAGAAGCCAGTTCTTTACAATCTTCAGGGCCTTTATCGGGCATGAACTTAACCTTGAACACGCAACGTACATCTTTGGGGATTCTTTTGACATAAGATATGAATTCAAATTGTTCAAAAATATCATACAAAGGGCCGACACCCATCCGCCTCACTTTTTCCCTTTTCCAAAAAAACTGGGCTTCTCGCATGGGTTAAAATTTCCAAGACGGGTTTTAAACAATCTGCGGGATAGCCTATTCCTTTACGAGTGATTTTATCTCATCCTGTAGCGGTTAACGCATTTCAAGCCAGGCAAAGAAGGACACGATTGGAAGAAGAATGAGAATCATTCGATTTATTTTTCTTTGTTGGTCGACATATTTGACGGTCGGTTCTGGCGATACTTCGATAGATTTGGCGCTTCTTGAACGTCGAGATATACTGACTTTTTCTTCAATACGAGAAAGCACCTTGTTTCTTAATTCCGGCTGGCGGCTGTTGGCCATACCTTGACCGACAATAAATTTGACAGAATACTGGTCGGATAACGCTAATGCTGCATCTACAACGCCTAAGACATTGGTCAAATTATGCATATCGATGCGTATTGACATACCGTCGCTTTTGATATGACTTAAGACTCTCCAATTCCCCTGCCCTTCATTGAATTGATGCAATTTTTCACGAGCATGGGCGAGCGGTTGCTGGCCAAGAAACACCGGACGTCTGCGCCGAGCTAAAAATGGACCAAGTAGAATCGATCCAATCATGGGAGGTATACACATCAAAGACACGAGTCGCTTTAATTCACCTGGGTCGGTAAGCACTGAGATGACTGCTAAACTGAAGCCGAGATAGAGGCCCATGAATGCCCCTGCTTGAAGCCCGGTTGCTATCCCAACCGGCTCTCCTTCTTTGAGGCTCATGCTACCTCTAATCGGCCTTTACACATCAATACTCGCCTCAGGTAGAGCGAAACTTCATCAATTGTCTTTGCTTGCTAAAGATATGGAGAAGAACGGCTTGTCTAACCGCCGTCGAGAAAAAAAGGTTGGAAATTGGATTTTTGGAGTCTGCACCTTTTTTTTGGTTTCTTTCTTCCTCGTTCCTTTTCTTCTTCCAACTGGCAGTGTGCCTGAGTTGGACGCTCGAGCGAATGCGCTGGATTACGCTACCGTAGATGGTGCTTTTTCAAATGGGAATTTGCCAGATGCGGCTGGAGGCATCCCCGAGCCTTTTGCATGGACTGAACTTGACCCATACAGTGGCTTCATCTACATGTTTGGCGACCTCAATTGCCATAATAAACACGAACGCAGTTGGCAGATTAATGAAAATCAAATGCCGGTATGTACTCGTGACATAGGTATCTTTTTCGGGCTTGCAATTGGTGGATTTGTTTTCTCTCGCTACGGTCACAATCGTTGGACAATCAAGGATTCTTGCCTTTCTTTGCTCCCTGATAAATGGCTTGAAACAATCTATAGAAAGAATTACAGGACGATGGCATGGTTGGGTTTTGGCACGCTTCTCTGCCTCCCAATGTTGATTGATGGCTTTACGCAACTTCTCACAGGCTATGAATCGAATAATCTTACTCGTCCGCTCACAGGCACTCCTTTTGGTATCGGTATTGCTATTCTCACTGGGGCTGCATTTTGCGCACGCCCACAGTTCTTTGAAAATGCCAGCCAAGTGATTTTACCAGCCAATGCTCGATTCGAACTTCAACAAGACCAGGAAGAGTAATCAGTTGTTTGGAGGTGGTGTTTCCCACCATGCTAACAATTCTTCAACAGTTGTAGGAACAGGGCACATTTCATGCCCGCTGCTCAGCATTTCAAGTCGCTTACAAATGTATTCAATTGCTTTCCGAATGCGCGGGCGTGGTGGTCTGCCGTCAATTGGAATAAGGATTGAGCGTAATGCGGTCGTCCAATCCGCATCAGGATTTGCTCTCCTCCATGAGGAAATTTGAGCACGCAGCGGCCACATTGCCAATGCTAAGCGACCGTAACCGAGACGACTGTCTCGAAGTTTGAACACTTGGGCTTCAGCGAAGGGAACATGAGATTGCTGTTTGTGAATCCACCGAGTCTTTTCCAGCCATTTAATGAGTCTCTGCGTGTGACGTTGTGTCACCATTCTATGCGGACCAAACGCCTTGTGCAATCGGGGAACTTCACTTGATCCGACAATTAACGAAAGCGTGCCTAATACCGACCAACATGAGTGAGCATGAGGGGTTGCAGGCACATCGTTGGGCCCTGCATTTTCTGAATCCCATTTTGATTCAGCAAACTCCATCCATTGCGCAGGAGAACGGCCAGATAACCAACCGATGTGAATCGCAGTTCTGTCTTGGGGCGCACCAGGAAGGCGTTGTTGCTTTTTGACATCCATGACCAATGTTCGAAGCAAATAGCGGTCTACTTCATCCGCTTCTACGTTTAATGGGGCGGGTTTACGATTGAAAAAGGCTCGGAGTTCGGCTCTGAGTTTTTTCTTGAGTTCATCCAATCCGCCTTCATTCAAAATGGGGCCTACTACACAACATTTGTCGAACGGGGCAGGAGCTTTTACATCGCCTGAAAGTAAGTCAATGAATCCTTTCCGAATGGTTTTTTGAATTTCAGCAGTTTCGAAATATTCCTGTTTTTCGCTGTTCATTCGCAAGGTGCCCGATTGGATTCGCTTCATCGCTTTATCTGGGTCACAATCAATCCACAATACCAAATCGGGAATCATAGCTGCAGCATTCATTTTGGCAACATGTTCGACGCCTAAGTTTCCAACGATGCCTTGATAGATCAATGAGGAGTGAATGTTTCTATCGGATATGACAATATGTCCTTTCTGTAACAGTGGTCGAATCCAAGTGTGTGAATGGTCAAGGCGATCTGCAGCAAAGAGTCCTGCTTCTTCAAGAGGCGTTTTATTTCCCAATTTCACTGAAGTAAGTGCCAACTTACCAAGTTCACTGTGTCGCCTTGGTTCGTGTGTAGCATGAACTTCTGGAAATGGATATTCTGCTGCTAATTCCAGTAAAATGCGAGCAGCCTCGCCCTTGCCAGACCCATCTCCTCCCTCAACTGTGATGAGGTACATTCAATCACCGCCAACATCACTAAATTGGTCCTTAGAAATAACCAAAAAGATCATTCCAACAAGAATCAAAAAAGGTCCGAAAATTATCAAGCCACGGCTAAATAAGGCAATTCCGGCTAAATATTGCGTTCTCCGATAGTACTTTGCTCGGCGAACTTCGACAGCCGCTTGAAAACCGACTAATGCAGTCAAAACGGTGAAGACACCTACTGCAGTTGACAGACCGACTGCTAATCCCAGATCCCAGCCTTCGTCTTCAACCACTCCTTCCTCGACTCGAAGTCCCTCTCCCGGCGTCATTGTAACAGGTTTAATCCCTGCTTCTTCTGGCATAAAATCACGTTCCACAGTGATATATCCATCCGCTTCAACGTGTAATGTCATAACCGTTGAAAGGATATTTTCAAATCTAAAATAGCCGTTTTCATCCGTAGCCATTTCTGCAATGATTTCATCGGTATCAACATTGAGTAATTGGACGGTGACGTTTTCTACGCCATTCCCATCTTCGGCTTCTAATGCTATACCGGTGACATCGACTCTGTCGGCTCTTTCAAAGAGTGCAGAAGACAGTAGGTCGTCAGGGTTGCCGTTGAGAATAAGTGCGCCTGATGCCATGCCTAAGATACTGCCAATCAATATGAGAGAAGCTGCTAAGGTAAGAATTCTGGATTTGTCAGATTGGTCCAGTTCATCAATTTTAGCCTGAAATCGGACCGTTGCTTTTTCAACCGCTTCATCCAATTCATGAGCCTCGACCACCAATTCTTCCTCAGCGGCTTTTTGACGAATTGCTTTTTCATTTCCTGAATGTTCAAGTTTAGATTGAACACGAGCGCGAAGGGCTACGAGGCGGTCATCCAATTCTTCATCGTCCATCACTCCCACCTCCGCTTATCTTAGGTCAATAGATGCGCGGATAATACCCTTCCCTTTCCGTGCCGCGCAACACTGTATTAGGATTTCTTTCGAATATTCCAACCAAGGAAGGCCATGAACAGGAGTAAAGTTCCGATTGAAAGGGCTGCCATAAGCATCAAAACTGGATAGGATTGGCTTTCAATTGTCTCCGTTTCTTCGACCTCCTCCTCAGATGTATTGACTGGCTCAATTTGCTCTACTACGCTAATGTTGGTGGCCAACCATGCACCGCTTCTCAAGCCCAGTTCTACCATTCTGCCAACCGTTTCAAGCGATTCAGCACTGACCTTGTCAGGTGTGTCTTCATGTGTATGCCAATAGCCGCCGAATGCCTGAGCTCCCGGCCCAAACCGAATGTCGATGAGGTCAATTGCTCGTATTCCTATGTTTAGTGCAGGAACATGATCATCAAAGACGCCGATTGAGGTATTTTGGTCGAAAATCTTCACGCCCATTCCTCCGTTGCAATCTGTTTGATTTTCTACCATGCCAAGCGCTTCAGCAAGTGGAGGAATTGTGCTCCATAAAGCGCCATTACCTGGCCAAATGTGTGTGAGTTGTAAGTCAGCATCTCCAATCATGTCCAGCACGATGAATGCTGCAGTGCGGTTAATGTCGTGCTGGGTTTGCTCTTCTGCCCATTTCTCAGCGCCAAAAAAACGGTGAGGTGTGTAATTTTGGTCTTCAGCATCGGTGAAAAGCAGTTCGACTTCATATTCCAGTTCCATCGGTGGTATAATTCGTGCCAATTCGAGTAATGCAGCAGCACCACTTGCCCCGTCATTAGCCCCAACAATCGGTTCATTGGTGCGATTCTCATCGCTGTCCCGTTCCGCAACATTCCGAGTGTCATAATGGGCAACTAAAACAATGCGAGGCGTATCGTTATCTGCGCCATCGGGTTCTAATACGGCTTCAACATTGGTGAAGGTTAAGTCGTCAACGGTATATTCGTGCATGCTCACATTCCACAGAGTCAGGTTTTCTTCAACGGAATTTCGGAACGTTTCAGAAGCATTTGTGCCGGGGACTCGCGGACCAAGACTTGTTTGCCAATGAACAGATTCGTTGGCTAAGGTGCCATTGAATTCAAGTTGATCTACATAATCACATATTTCGACGGGCTCGTACGGTGATTCAACTGCGTGAACGGGTTGTAAAATCGAGGTGCTGAGAGAGCAAAGCAGCAACATGAGAGCAACAATGGCGAACCTTTTCGGGGTCCGCAAATCACCTCCATCCTGCATGAGCATGTATGAAGCCTCATAGACCCACTCTTAAATACCTCATTTCAAGTCGTGTAGATGTTAGCAGTCTTGCGAATAAATGAGGTGTCATAAATGTCGGAACTACGCTCCAATACCGCTTTGCTGTTGGTAACACTTCTTTTTGTCTCTGGAATATCACCTCTTTTACTTACAGTGGGGGCTGAATCTGAGGAGGCAAACGAGGTGCTGCCCTACAGTGCCGGTGGCGTTGTGATTGGAGACATCGCCGATTTTGAAATTGAGATGGGTCATCAATATTTGATGATTGAAGAAGAACAGCCTGTAGTTTCGGCGTTCTCTTTCCTCAAACAAGAGTGGATTGATGCTGGTCGGCCCGGAATTGAAGACATGGCTTACGAGCCTCAAACATCCGCACGTTCCTCTGCAAGAGCATGCAATCCCCATGTAGTCAACGACCAGCTTACTGTTCCTACTTCCGGCGGTTCTGTTGACACCTATGTGGCCAAAACCACAACAACTGTGGCGTTCTTAGTCCAATCCGGCCGAACTTTGAGTTCAACGGTCCTGAATAACCTCGCATCTTCATGGGATCAAACCATTTATCCTACAATGACCACCTACTACGGTAAAGATTACCAAGACGGACGAGGTTTAGCGCCTCCAGATGTCGATAACAATTGTCAAGTTCAGATTGTCATTTATGACATCGATGGTGCTTACAATATCGGTGGATACTTCGCACCTTCAATGTCAAATTCACGTG
>MDTC01047359.1_pt1 | contig 12634 bp, 8 predicted proteins | sample 811181 | NCBI WGS metagenome assembly MDTC01 (sample SAMN05326644, study PRJNA326480) | marine metagenome | isolation source: seawater | place: Pacific Ocean: North | collected 2011 | reverse complement strand
GAGCAGACCTTTCAAGCATCTTTAGCCAATCGTGCGGGTGCTCCAGAGTATCTTTTTTATGACGGCCCCCCTTTTGCAACAGGACTACCTCATTATGGACATTTGTTGGCAGGAACAATTAAAGATATTATTCCGAGGTATCAAACTATGCGCGGGAATCGAGTGGAGCGTCGGTTCGGTTGGGATTGCCATGGGTTGCCAATTGAGGCGTTGGCTCAGGAGGCATTAGGGCTTGCTGGAACGCCGGCGATTATCGAAGCGGGGATTGATACGTTCAATGAGCAGTGTCGTTCGATGGTGTCTACCTATGTTTCTGAGTGGGAGAAGACAGTCACACGTATGGGTCGATGGGTTGATTTTGAGAATGATTATAAAACGATGGATCGTCCGTTCATGGAGTCGATCTGGTGGGTTTTTTCTCAGTTGTGGGAGCAGGGTCGGATTTATCGAGCGCATCGAATCATGCCATACAGTTGGAAGCTCAACACGCCGTTGTCGAATTTTGAAGCCGGGCGGAATTATCAGGATGTGCAGGATCCGGCGATTACGGTGCAGGTAAAGTTGATTGATTTTGATTTTGCGGCTTCGGCGTTGATCTGGACGACTACTCCTTGGACGTTGCCTTCGAATTTGGCAATTTGTGTGGGTCCGGATATTGAATACAGTGCGGTTCGGGATAGGGCGAGTGAATCTGTCTATCTTTTGGCGTCAGCGCGTTTGATGGCGTATTATAAGGATGCGAGTGAATATGAGGTTCTAAAAACGTACACCGGTGCAGAGCTAGCTGGAGTACGGTATGAGCCGATCTTTTCTGACTTTTCGGATCATTCGGGTGCATTTCAAATTTTGATCGATTCATTTGTATCGACCGAGGATGGAACGGGGATTGTTCATATGGCTCCGGCTTATGGAGAGGATGACTACCGGATTTGTCGGTCAGCTGGAATAGACTTGGTGGATCCCCTTGATGAAGATTGCGTCTTCACTGAACAGGTGCCTGCGTATGCGGGGCAGTTTTGTAAGGATGCGGACAAGTCGATTATTCGTGCACTGAAAGAACAGGGAAAGTTGATTCATCAATCGACAATTCAGCATAGCTATCCTTTTTGTGAGCGAACTGATACACCCTTAATTTATCGAGCGATTGATGCGTGGTACGTGCGAGTTGAAGATCTAAGAGATCGGATGCTGGAGCACAATAAGCAGATCCATTGGACTCCTGCCCATGTGGGGGAGAAGCGATTTGCGAATTGGCTGGCAGATGCAAAAGATTGGAACATTAGCCGTAACCGATTCTGGGGGTCGTGCATCCCAGTTTGGGTGAATGTTGAAGATTTAGAAGATATGATCTGTATTCGCTCGGTGGAGGAGTTGGAGGAACTCTCAGGGAAGAAGGTAGAAGATCTGCATAAGCACTTTGTGGATGAAATTGTCATTGAGCGAGAGGGTAAAACATATCGCCGGACACCTGAGGTATTGGATTGTTGGTTTGAGTCGGGTTCGATGCCGTATGCTCAAAATCACTATCCTTTTGAGAATAAAGCCTCATTTGAGGCAAATTTTCCGGCAGACTTCATTGCGGAAGGACTCGATCAAACGCGGGGCTGGTTCTATACACTTATGGTGCTATCTACGGCACTTTTTGATAAGCCGGCGTTTAAAAATGTGGTGGTAAATGGGTTGGTTTTAGCTGAAGACGGGCTAAAGATGAGCAAGCGTTTGAAAAACTATCCTGATCCGTTGCATGTTATTCGTGAGTATGGAGCTGACGCGCTTCGTCTCTATCTAATTCATTCGCCGGTCGTGAGGGCAGAATCATTACGCTTCTCCGAAGAAGGTGTAAAACATGCATTACGTCATTTACTGCTGCCATGGTGGAATGCCTACAGTTTCTTCGTTACCTATGCAAATATTGATGGATGGAATCCGGAGCATGCGGTTACCTCGCGCAATAATTTGTTAGATCGCTGGATTCAAAGTTCGCTGGCTCGATTAGAGCAGGAAGTTTCATCAGCTATGGATCGATATGATCTCCAAGCATCGGTTCGTCCGTTTGTGGCCTTTATTGAGGATTTAACCAATTGGTATATTCGCAGATCGCGGCGACGTTTTTGGAAGACAGATGACGATGAAGATAAAGCAGAGGCGTATGCAACGCTCTATGAAACGTTGATTGGCTTGTGTAAAATTGCAGCTCCCTTCACGCCTTTTATAGCGGAGGCGATCTATCGTAATTTGCGAACGGATTCGATGCCTATATCAGTTCATCTCTGTGAATTTCCAATGGCAGCAGATGTACAACGCGACCAAGTGCTTGAAGACCAGATGGCGATTGTGATGAGTGCAGTTGAGCAGGGGCGTACATTACGGACAGAATATAAACTAAAGAATCGTCAGCCACTTTCACGTTTGTTTGTCGTGTGCGATGACGAGCGTTTGCTGGGCACGATTCAGTCATTAGAAGAGTTGATTGCCGACGAGTTGAATGTGCGAACCGTGGATTTTTCTACTGATTCGTCCGCTTTGGCCACTACGCAAGCGAAACCGAATTTTAAACAGCTTGGGCCCAAATTAGGTCCTTTAATGAAGCAAGCGGCAGGACTTATTGCTGGGTTGAACGATGAGCAGATTGCTCAGATTATGGGTGGGGATTCGGTCGAGGTTTCTCTTGAGGGACAAACCATTGCACTAATGGCAGAAGATATTGAAATTGTACGTCAACCTAAAGAGGGGTTGGCGGTGAGCACCGAAGGATCGCTTGTTGTAGGCTTAGATACGGCATTGAATGCAGATCTTATTCAAGAGGGATTGGCGCGTGAATTTGTCAATAAAGTACAAAATTTGCGTAAAGAGATGGATCTAGAGGTTACTCAGCGGATTGAAATCCAGTTTTATTCCGATGATGCAGTGAATGCTGCGGTTGAAGTTCATCGGGCGTATATTGAGAGTGAAACACTGGCATTGAGCAGTGTTGCTATTGACGTACCAGAATCGGTTGAAGATCGCCCCTTGAATGGGCATATGTTTCGTGTAATCCTTATACCAGTGCTATCCGATAAATAAGTGCATTGACACAACCGATAGTGGATGATACACACGCAACCCTCAAATTTTGAGACATTAGATGTTCGAAGACGAAAGAGATGGAACATGGCAACGAAAAAAACGAGTTCAAAAAAAGTACCCGCGAAGAAGAAAGCGGCTTCCAAGAAATCGCCTGCTAAGAAAAAAGCAGTAGCTAAGAAAACACCGGCAAAGAAAGCAGCTTCCAAGAAATCGCCTGCTAAGAAAAAAGCAGTAGCGAAAAAGAGCTCTAAGCCTCACAGAACCGAAGGAACACTCTCTGGAAAAATTGGTCGAAATAAGTATTTAACCAAGAAACAACTAAAAGAGCAGCTGAATAGATTGCTTGATCTTCGAACACGAGTTACCGGAGAAATTCTTTCGATTAACCGTGATTCATTAAGTCAAAACGAGCGGGATCCTTCATTATCGGATCAAGGAACGGATACTTTTGACCGTGAGTTTGCTTTGAATCAGTTAAGTAGTGAGCAGGATATTCTGTTTGAAATTGATGAAGCGATTCGTCGAATTGAGAACGGCACCTATGGGATATGCGAAATGACTAATGAGCCGATCAATATTGAACGATTGGAAACGTTGCCCTATGTTCGCCACTCGATCAAAGCCCAGTCTGAATTAGAGAAGGGGCATCATCGTTACCGTCCATTTGGTAACACCATGCATGGCATGTAATAGGTTTGGGGGTTCCATGCTCCCTTGGAGTTTAGCCATCTTAATTCTGGTAGTGGATCAGTGGACAAAAGCTTGGATTCGTCTCCATTTTTCATATGGTGAATCGAGAGCCATTATTGATGGATTTTTCAATTTGGTTTACGTGCGCAACGATGGGGCGGCTTGGAATTTATTAAGCGGGCAAAGTTGGTTGCTGATCACGATCTCGTTGGGCGTTCTTCTTTTTCTGGCTATTAAAGGATGTAAGGATCTGATGCGTACACGGTTTACACAAATTCTTTATGGTTTGCTCCTGGGTGGTATTGCCGGAAATTTAGCCGATCGAATTAGATTTGGTTGGGTGACTGATTTTTTAGATTTTCAGTTTGGGAGTTATCATTATCCTTCTTTCAATGTAGCAGATGCGGCTATTTGTGTGGGTGCGATTTTATATATTTGGAGCCAACGGGCAAAAACGAAGCCAAAGGAGGCTTCGGATGCATAAGCCAACCGCATTTTTCTTGGTGGGAGCGACGGCAACTGGAAAAAGTGCCGTAGCGCATCTATTAGCCGCTAAGCGGGACTGCTCAGTGGTGTCTGCGGATTCGATGAACGTATATCAAGGAATGAATATTGGAACAGCGAAGCCCAGTTTGTCGGAACAAAGGCAGGTTGCGTATCATGGCATAGATGTTGTGAAGCCCACTGATCCGTTTCATGTTGCGGCTTGGATGAAGGTGATACAGCCAGCTTGGTCAGAAGCATCCCCGCCTTTGGTTTGTGGAGGTACCGGTTTGTATATAAAATGTTTAACCGAAGGACTGGATTCCTCCACTGCGGAAAATAAAGTGCAACGACCTATCTGGGAAAAGCAGTCCCTTGAAGTCTTACAAGTGGAAGCAGAACAAAATGTTCCAGAAGGCTATGCGGCTCTTACAATAGACGATCGCCAGAATCCACGGCGTCTGATCCGACTCTTGGAACGGGGTGGAAATGGGATACAATGGCAGGAAAGTCGGCGCGTAAAATTGGTTGGATTACAGATTGAGCGAGAGCACTTACATCAGCGGATTCAGAATCGAGTAGAGCAGATGTATGCTGACGGATTGTTAGATGAAGCCGCGTTGTTAAACGCGTTGGATCTCTCTTCTACGGCTCGGCAAGCGATCGGTTATGCTGAAGCCATGGCTTGTCTTGCAGGGGAGTATACGCAAGATGAGGCGGTGGAACGTACCGTTATAAGAACGCGGCAGTTAGCAAAGCGGCAAATGACTTGGTTTCGGAATCAAATGGATGTGGAGTGGATTGAAGTGGAAGCAGATACGCCGGTAGCAGATGTCGCCAATGCGGTTGAAACGGCGTGGGAACGCATGGGTGCTGGTGAGGTTAAACTTTGATAGAAAATCAAGAACAGACCGAAGAGCGGGTGTTTTTGATAGGGGTCTTATTACCCGGAGATGAAGAGTGGCGGGTACGAGATACACTCGATGAATTAGCTCAATTGGCAGAAAGCGCGGGCGCCGTTGTACTGGAGCGGTTTATTGTTCGACAGGCTAAATTGAAAGCTGGGCATTTCATCGGTATTAGAAAAGCCGAAGAGCTTGCTGAAGAGGCTAACGAACAAAAGGTAACGATGGTGGTGTTTGATGATGATTTATCACCGGTTCAAGGGCGTAACTTAGAATCTATTTTGAAAGTGCGGGTATTAGATCGAACCCAGTTAATTCTCGATATTTTTGCGATGCGTGCTCAGACGCGAGAAGGGTGTTTGCAAGTGGAATTAGCACAGCATCAATATTTGCTTCCGCGCTTACGCAATATGTGGACACATTTGGAGCGTCAAAAAGGGGGTATTGGTCTCCGAGGGCCAGGTGAAACCCAGTTGGAAATGGACCGGCGACGTATTCAAGATTTGATTAGGACATTGAAACGGGATTTGGAGCTAGTTCGAACTCGCCGAGCGGAACAACGAAGAGGACGTCGTCGACACGGGTGGGCATTAGTCTCTTTGGTTGGCTATACCAATGCGGGAAAATCGACTTTACTGAATCAGCTATCCGGTGCTTCGATCTATGCGCAGGATCAACTCTTTGCCACACTTGATCCCACAACACGGCAAGTTGAGTTGCCTCAGTTAGAACCAATGCTGATGACAGATACAGTTGGATTTATTCAGAAATTACCGACCCATTTGGTGGATTCATTTAAGGCGACTTTGGAGGAGGTGGTTGAAGCAGACCTGCTTTTGCATGTGGTAGATGCAAGTCATTCTCAGCTAGAGATACAATTAGATGCGGTGCATCATGTGTTGGATGAGATCGGCGGGTTAAACAAGCCGATGATTTATGTTTTCAATAAAATCGATGACCCGAGCGGGGCTCGATCTGCGAAGCGATTGCTCCGTCGGTTTCCAAATGTAGCAGCGGTGTCCGCAAAAACAGGTGAAGGCATGGAGACGTTGTTCGATGTTATTTCCGAATGTTTAAAAGATCGAACCGAAGAACTGCAGCTATCGGTTCCACTTAGTGAAGGGCAGTTGTTGGCACTTTTGCAAGAACGGGGTGTGATTCTTGAATCGAATTATGATGGAGGAACTGCAGAGTTACGGGTACGGGTCTCACATCATTTAGCGGCTCATTGTGCCCAATATGTTGTCTAAGTTCTGCGATTAGTTTACGGCTCGCGATCGAGTTTCGACCTTCTCTTCCTGATCCCAGGATACATCTTCCTCGAGTCGAGCGGGTTCAATGAAATCTCGAACGATTACGTTACCATCGGGATCGCGATGAGAACATCGCACCCAGATGCCCATCGGTTTGCTATCGAGGTTAATATACTGTTGATAGCGGCGAAGGGTTTTCCGTTCTAATAGCGTAATCATTGGAGAGTCATCCTCCCATGTTTCACCCGCTTCAAGTGAGAGGGTTTTGAAGCGTCCCTCTTTAATTTTCAGTTGGTTTTGAGGGCGATGTGGTGCAAGAAGGCGGTTTCGGTCGGTTTGCTGTTCATCGGGTGCCTCAATGGCAACCGCCGTTTCCTGTTGATAATAGATTTTGTATTCAATCTTCACTTTTTCAATCGGCACGGACGCTTTGTTATGGAGAGTAAGTTGATAGCTAACCGGGGTTTTTTTATCGGTCGCGATTTCCACGTTACCAAAACCAGCTCCGGGGAGCCCTTTTCGTTCTTCTCCGAAATCAATGGAATGAGTCTGTTTTTTATAAGGACCTTCCACCTCTTTGATCTGCATATGAAAGTAAGAAGAATCGAATTGTTGAGCGGCATACCATTTTTTTATATAGGTTTGATCAGTAGATTCAAAGAGAGTACTTTTTACGCGTAAAAGAGTGCCATCCGTTCGTTTAATCTCAACGAGATCTTGATTGGGTTGATAGCGGATAATAGTCGCTTCTAAAGTCCGCCCATCGGTCGCGGTAAAGGTATGCCCTGCGCCACTGAAATGGAGTAGGAGAAAGCTTAAACAAGCCCCCAGAATTAGTTTTATTGATCTCATAGCTAACCTGCTTAATTCATACACTTGTTGCATATTAAACAAGGAAGTATTGGTTGGATTGTTTAATTTGTCAATCATGGGAGAAAAAGAGAGTAGGTCTTGTATGAAAAAGCTGAGGCGAGAGGAATTCGAAGGGGGTTTTTATTCAAGAATGTGTGCTTTACAAGGGCAGATGTGGTTCGTACACTCCCGCCCTTACATTATAGAGGAAGAATAAAAAATCAAGGAGTCCCATCGTGGATGCAACGAATAAAGCGGAAACAGTAAATACTTATAAACGGAACGAAAAGGATACCGGATCACCGGAAGTCCAAGTGGCCTTGTTGACTCGCCGAATCAAGGAATTGACAGATCATTTGAGTTCATTCGCCAAAGATCATAGTGCCCGTCGTGGGTTGATTATGATGGTAAACAAGCGTCGTAAATTGCTGACATATTTGCAGAAACAAGATGATGCGCGTTATAAAGAGCTCATATCGAAGTTAGGTTTGCGTCGTTAGCGCAGTCCTATTTTTACATGCCGAATCAAATCAGTTCGGCATCTGTATCTATCCGGTGCGGAAAATGTGTCGGATCAACGTTAACCAGAAAGGTGCGCCCTTCCGAGTATTTAGGGCGTAAATAAATAATATGAAGGGTACAACTAAAGTAGAATTCGAAGTCGGTGGATTGCCGATGTATTTTGAGACGGGTGTATTGGCTAAACAGGCTGATGCAGCTGTTATTTGCGGATTAGAAGAAAACCTAGTTTTCTCTGCCGTTACTTCAGCTAATGAAGCACGTGAAGGGTGCGATTTCTTTCCTTTACAGGTAGAATATCGTGAAAAGTTTTACGCAGCCGGACGTTTTCCGGGGGGATACATCAAACGGGAGGCGCGTCCATCTGAGAAAGAAATTCTGACGATGCGCGTCACGGACCGTCCGATTCGGACACTCTTTCCTTCTAACTTCTATCGTGAAGTTCAGATTAACAACATGCTCATGAGCTGTGATGGTTTGCGCGATACCGATATCTTGAGCGTCAATGCGGCTTCTGCAGCACTGACCTTGAGTGATCTTCCATTTAACGGACCAATCGGTGCGGTGCGCATTGCTCGTAATGAGGGTGAATGGATTATTAACCCCACACACGATCAGTTGGCAGCCAGTGATCTAGACCTCACCTACTGTGGAGCTAAAGACAAGGTGATGATGATTGAGGGAACGGCGGATGAAATGCCGGAAGCCGAATTCATTGAAGCCATGCAAACGGCACACAAGGAGGTAGAGAAGATTATCAATGCACAGTTGAAATTACGTGCCGATCTAGGATTGCCTGAAAAGGTTTATGCTCCAGAAGCGTCAGATACAACCTTATTGGATAAAGCGCGTGAATTTGCTGGAGAAAAATTCATTGAATTAATGAAGATAGCCGGTAAACAAGAGCGTCAGGATGCGGTAGCTGGACTGAAAGAAGAGCTCAAAGTGCAGATGCTCAGTGCGTTTGAGGAGATGAGCGATGAAGAGTACTTCCATGCTTTTCATGATTTGGAAGTAGAAACCGTACGTCGTAACGTAATCGAGAACAACACCCGTATTGGCGGACGTGGTTTCCTTGAGCTGCGTGAACTCGAGGCTCAAGTAGGCGTTTTACCACGTACACACGGTTCATCTATCTTTGGTCGTGGCGAAACACAAACGCTCTGTACGGTTACCCTCGGTACCAAGAAAGAGACACAAGGGCTCGATGCGGTGACCGGTGGGGTCAGCGAAAAAGAGTTTCTCTTGCATTACAACTTTCCGCCCTACTCAGTGGGTGAAGTTGGTCGTCTAGGCATGACAAGTCGTCGTGAAATCGGACATGGTAATTTGGCGGAGCGTTCGATTGTTCCCGTCTTGCCTGAAGATTTCCCCTATGCAGTACGGGTGGTCTCCGAAGTGATGGGCTCCAATGGCTCCTCGTCAATGGCGTCGGCTTGTGGGGGTGCATTAGCACTTATGGATGCGGGTGTACCGCTTAAAGCACCTGTCGCGGGTATCTCGGTAGGTCTCTTTACAGATGATCAAGGAGCCTCGGTACAGGTGATTGATATTCTAGGTGCTGAGGATCACTGCGGTGATATGGACTTTAAAGTGGTAGGTTCTCGTAAGGGAATAACCGGTTTCCAAGTAGACTTAAAAGTGCATGGTTTAAACTGGGATCAAGTTACCGAAGCCTTTGAGATTGCACGTAAAGGGCGTTGTGACATCCTAGATTATATGGAAACTGTCATTGATACCCCGCGTGAAGAGTTGGCGCCAACGGCTCCACGTATCACGAAGGTAAAGATCGACCCTGAGAAGATCGGTGCTTTGATTGGCCCCGGTGGTAAACACATCCGTGGCATCACCGAAAGTTCGGGTGCGCAAGTGGATATTGATGAAGATGGTACGGTGAGTATTTATGCCACTGATGCTGCATCTATGGAGAGTGCGGTATCACAAGTAAATGCGTTAACGGCAGAGATAGAAGTTGGGATGACCTACGATGGTAAGGTAATCACTGTAAAAGATTTCGGTGCGTTTGTGGAATGTATGCCCGGTAAAGAAGGGCTTGTACATATCTCTGAGCTCGCGCATGAGCGCGTCGAGAGTGTGGAGTCGATCTGCAAGCCTGGTGATGCAATGAGAGTTAAGTGTATCGACATCGATAATCAAGGTCGGGTACGCCTGAGCCGTAAAGCGGCTCTCGATTCGTAATCGAACACTTCTTTCTCAATCAGAAAGAGCATCCTTCGTTGAAGAGGTGCTCTTTTTTTATTTTATAATCATCAATTAAATGTCTTTCTAAATTCGGAGGAGTTGAATGAAATTAAATCGAAAGAATATTTTTCTTATCTTGTTTATAGTAAATACAAATATATCTATGGGGATTAATTATTATGTATCCATGGATGGTAATGATTTAAATAGTGGAAGTATCGATAAGCCGTTACGTACCATTCAAGCGGCTGCAAACGCAGCTAAACCTGGTGATATTATAACTGTTTTTGAGGGTGTGTATAGGGAACGAATTGACCCTCCTCGTGGCGGTAACTCATCTTTAGAACCTATAATATATCAAGCAGCTCCCGGTGAAAATGTAGTGATTAAAGGATCTGAAATAGCTAGAGGTTGGCAACATGAAAAAGGGAATGTATGGCGGATTTCATATGAAAATAACTATTTCGGTGAATTTAATCCCTTTGCAAATGAAATTCGTTCTGATTGGTTTTTTCCATTAGAAAGAGATCACACAACTGGTGCTGTGTATATCAATAATACGATGATTGAAGAGTGTGATGCACTCGAAGAAGTTTATCAAACCGATGAGGGCATGCGGTGGTTTGCAAAATCAGACAATACAGGCACACATATTTGGTCTAATTTTTCAGGCATGAATCCAAATAATGAGATGGTTGAAATTAATAAAAGAAGAACAGTTATATATCCTTCTAAACCTGGAATTAATTTCATAACTATTCGTGGATTTCATCTTACTCAAGCTGCGAATCCATGGTCGCCACCAACACAAGAGCAAATAGGACTAATCGGAGTAAATTGGAGTAAAGGTTGGGTTATTGAAAATAACGTAATCTCGCACGCTCGTTGTGCGGGACTTACTTTGGGTAAATATCACGATCGATTAGATGGGCTTTTAAAATTTAGTTATAATGCGCATTATCAAACAGTGAAGCGAGTTATTAAGCGGGGTGATTGGACAAGAGAAAATATTGGGCATCATTTGGTAAGAAATAATCTGATTTTCGATTGTGAACAAGCTGGCATCGTTGGAAGCCATGGAGGTTCCTTTTCCATCATAGAAAATAACCAGATATACAACATAAATATTAGAGGTTGGTGGGATGGTTTTGAACAGGCTGGTATAAAATTACATGCTGCAGTGGATACTATAATTAGAAACAATCTTATCTACAATTCCCAACGGGGAATCTGGCTTGATTGGATGTCACAAGGAGCGCGAGTTTCGGGAAATATTTTATTTGATAATAAAAAACATGATTTCTTTACGGAAGTGAATCACGGGCCATTACTCGTTGATAATAATTTCTTTTTATCTGATGTATCAATCAAAGATGTTTCTCAGGGAGGAGCTTTTGTACATAATCTCCTAGCCGGTAAAGTGCAATCTCGGTCATCTCAAGGAAGTGATCGTTATACACAATATTTTCTACCCCATTCATGTAAATTTATTGGCGAAGAAAATATTCGCGACGGAGATGATAGATTCATCAACAACATATTGATTGAGGATGCTTTACATGAATATGAGAAAAAAAATAGCAGCAACATTATTCAGGGTAACGCTTACATAAAAATCTCTTTATTTAATGCAAAAAAACCAATTTATGATCTTATTCATAAAAATAATGAAATAGAGCTTATATTTAATTTTGATCATACATGGTACACAACTAATAGATTTATATGCAGTAGTGAAAATCTTGGTCAAGCAGTGGTTACAAAGCAAAGATTTGATTCACCTGAAGGCCAAGTCATCAGCATTAACACTGATTATTTCGGCCACAATAGAGCCATCCATCCATTCCCGGGACCCTATGAAATTAATGAAACAAAAAATCGCATTAAACTGTGGCCAAAGTGATTCCTTATCATACCGTAATTGAAATTTTAATAATGGTATTTTAATAGGAGAGAAGTATTGAAATTGAGATCGACGTATTCGATGGATGGAGCAAAAGGAATTATATCCCATCTTGGTACAATCTTTGTAAATGTGCTCTAGAGGGTGATGGGGAATGAGGCACGGGATTGAGGGTTTCCGATGAGTTGCTTGAATCGTGGGTGCTGTTTCAGGTGCTGAAAGCGGGGATCGTTGTTGAGGAGGTCACGGGCGCTAGTTCCGTGTTGATTGATCATTTGTTGTAGGGTGATCCAGAAAGCATTCTCTTCTTTTTGAAGGAGTTGTATCATAGCGAGATTAGCTTTGGCATCGAGGTCATTAGGTTGAAGCTGAATGAGTTTAAGGAGGGCGTTTTTGGCGGTAGTGTAGTTACGTTGTTGGGCGAGGAGCTCGATGATTTGGGTGAGGATGTTGGGGGTAATATTTGGGTTTTGTATCAGAGTGTTGATAAGATCATTGGCTTTAGTCTTTTCTCCGAGGGCGATGTAGACTTGGTTGAGGTTGAGTAGGTCGTTGAGGGTTGCATTTTTGGTACTGACTTTGGTTTCTAGTTGGGTTCGGGTGTTGAGGAGTTTACGGCGCTGGATGAGCTGATCACGGACGGGTTTGAGTTGGGCGTTTTTAGGGTCTTTATTTTGTAGGATGTCGATGATTTCAAGAGCTTCATCAAAGCGAGCGGAGCTAGCAAGAAGATTGGCAAGGCGGAAGTTGGCTTCGGGGCT
>MDTC01192858.1_pt1 | contig 12635 bp, 11 predicted proteins | sample 811181 | NCBI WGS metagenome assembly MDTC01 (sample SAMN05326644, study PRJNA326480) | marine metagenome | isolation source: seawater | place: Pacific Ocean: North | collected 2011 | reverse complement strand
TTTTTTTTTATTAATTTTATATTTGAAAATATTTCCTTATATGTAATAGGAAATAATAATACCCACACTAAAACCCACCTTAAAAAATTTAAGCTTAATGGGGGTACTTCAAATAAATAGGCAAACTTACCAATTATAAAATTAACAGACCAAATAAGTGTAGTGCAAACCAGTAGTGTGTAGGCTAAATATTTTTTTGACAAATAAATTCCTAATTAAATCTTGATGAATTATAAGGAGATAAATCTAAGTTAGTTTTCTCTTCCGCTACAATACCTGATACTATTTTGCCAGTAATTGCACCGAGCGTCCACCCTAAATGGTGGTGTCCAAAAGCGTAGATAATATTTTTATTTTTTTGAGATGGACCTAAAACTGGTAAAAAATCAGGCAATGTTGGTCTAAACCCAAGCCATTCGTCCTCATGTTTGTCAAGCTGAGGCAACAATTCTTTCGCACAACGAATAATATAATCAATTCTTTTCTTTGATGGTGGATTGTTTAGCCCTCCTAACTCTACAGTTCCTACGGCCCTCATTCCTTGATTCATTGGAGTTAAGCCAAAACCACGATCTAAATTTATAACAGCTCTAGAAAGAAGATGATCCATACCCTTAAAATGAACATGATATCCTCTTTCAGTGTCAAGTGGAATATCCTCACCTAATTGATCGGTTAGTTTTTTTGAAAATGCCCCACAAGCAATAACTGATTTCTCAAATATATATTCTTTGTCTTCAGTTTTAATTAAAGTTTCGTTTGAATTAGTTTGATTTATATGAGTAACATTTTCTTTAAAAAATTTGCCACCTTTCTTAATATAAAGATCAAACAATTTTTTTGATATCGCATACGGGTCCCTGGCGTGCCATGCATAATCAAATAATACGCCTCCATCAAAAATAGGTTCTAAATTAGGTTCCAAATCTGAAATTTCTTTTTTTGAAATTAAAGTTTGTTTAACACCAAGATCCTCTCTTACTTTTATTTCTAAGTTTCTGCTTTTTAAATTCTCGTTTGTCCATCCATAAATAATACCTTTTCTTTCAATAAGACCTGTTGTGTCGATCTCTTTAAAAGCATCGTCATAAGCATCTAAAGCTAAATCTAAGATTTGGTGCATATACTTAGCTGTGTGTAACATGGACTTGGTATTGCAGTTTTTAACAAATCTCCACATCCATGGAATCATTTTTGGTGCGTAATTCCATTTCAATGCTAATGGTCCATACGAACTGAATAACATTTGAGGAATATTAACTAAAATATCAGGTCTATTGAATTGTAAAACTGCATAGGGTGAAAAATGACCAGCATTACCATAAGATGCCATCTTTGCTGGATCGTTTTTATCAAAAATAGTTACTGGAATATTTTTTTTAAGCAATTGTAACCCCGTACAAATTCCTTGTATACCTGCGCCGACGATACCAACTGATTTACAAATATAATTGCTCATACAAACTTATAATCTAGAATTAGTATTTTGTGCTGTGATATTTTGTGCAAGAGAATCTTGCTTGTAGACTAGTCTTTTTTAAGGAATGTTTTTCTAACTGCTTTTGTAGTATCTAGAAAATTAGTCACTTTATTTTCAATTTTGGCAAGTGGCACTTTTTTCACATTTCCATCTAATCTAGCTCCATCTTCCACGACTAAAGATTCGGTAAACTCAAGGTCGCCTTTGATCTCGCCTGTTGCACCAATTAATATTTTTTTTGCTGTAACTTTTCCATCAACATATCCAAAAACGTCTACTCTTTCAGCGTTGATTTCTCCAATTACAGACCCTTTTTCTTTTATGAGAAGTGATTTAACATTTACAGGCCCTTTGACAGAACCCCCAAGGTCAACATCGCCAGCAGAATTTACAAGTCCTTCGATTGTAAAATCTGAACCAATAGTAGATTTCTCTACAACTAAACTAACTAATTTTTCTTTGTTTTCGCCAAACATATTATTAGTAAATTTAACCATGTAATACCTTTATATGCAAGAAATGATTTGCTCAATATGATTTTTTATAAATATCATTTGAATGTTAGATTGTAAAAAAAATATCCGTAATTACTAGCTTACAGGGTCGTTTTTATAGACATTGCACGACATTACGATTCCAAGACCAAACATAATAGCCAACATTGATGAGCCACCATAAGAAAGTATAGGTAAAGGCGCTCCAACGATAGGCAATAAGCCTAAAACCATGCTCATATTAACTGTAACATAAATAAAAAAGGCAGTGGAAAAACCATAGCAAAAAAGTTTACCAAAAATACTTCTTGTCTGGTTACCAATATGAACAATTCGATAGGTGATTAAAAAATACAAAAGAACCATCAATACTGAACCTAAAAAACCAAACTCTTCAGCGAATAATGTAAAAATAAAATCGGTATGTTTTTCAGGTAAAAAATCTAGATAAGCTTGTGAACCATTTAAAAAACCTTTACCAAAAATACCTCCAGAACCAATTGCTATTTTTGATTGAATAATTTGATATCCTGCACCTAATGGATCTAAATCTGGATTTAAAAAACTTAAAATTCTACTTTTTTGATAAGGCTTCAAAAATGAGATAGCAATCGGAGCTAGTATTACACCTAATACAGATAGATAAACAAATATTTTCCATCTTACTCCTGCAAGCCAAGTGACTACTAGACCACTAAATAAAATTAAAAGTGCAGTACCAAGATCAGGCTGAGTAACCACCATCATAAAAGGAATTAGCATAGCAACCACTGGAATGAGTAAATATTTAAGCTTATTAACATCATTCGATGAGACTCGGTGATAGTAGTTTGCGAGAAATAAAATAATTCCAATTTTCATTAATTCTGATGGCTGTAATATAAATACAAACAGATTAATCCAACGTCTTGAACCTTGAGATTGAAGGCCAAAAAATTTAACAGCTATGAGTAATAAAATAAAAAATAAAAAAATTAAAAAACTAAATCTATTCCAGATACTAATGTTAATAAATGAAATACTAACAAAAAATAAAAAAAATACAAAAAATCTTAGAGCGTGATTTATAGAATGGGACACCCATTGTCCTCCGCTTGATGAGTATTGTGCAAAAATACTAACAATGCCTAGCGTAAGAACTGCAAAAAAAAGAAAGTAATCTAAGTTATAAATTTTATCTCTAATATCAAACGGGGTGTGCAAAGAGTTTCTGCTGTATAACATTAAATATTCTCACCTAATTGTTTGTTGCCCATCGCATTTCTTATTTCATGACGCTCAATAAGCTTTTTAATAACTTTTTTTGCTACGGGCGCAGCTGCGCTACTACCGGATCCACCATGTTCAACTAAAACACTGATAGCATACTTTGGATCTTTTGCAGGTGCGAAAGCCACAAACCACGCATGATCTCTCTCTTTATAAGTAATGTCTCTTTGCTTAACTTCTGCCTCTCTTTGTGCTTCAGTAAATCTTTTAATTTGAGACGAACCCGTTTTACCTGCAAACATAAACTTTTTATCTCTATGCCTTGAAGCATACGAAGTTCCTCCTACTTCGTTAGTAGCGGCAAACATTGCGTCTTTTACAAAATTTATATTCTCTTGATTTCTAAAAAGAGGTTGTAAATTGAAACTAGAAACTTGTTGGTCGATAGTCCTTGAATCATACAGACTTTTTTCATTTTTATAATCTAAATAATCTTGTAAACTATTTGGCTGATCATTCTCATCTACTATCATTCGAGGTTTAATTTTAAATCCACCATTAGCTAGCTGGGCCGTCATCAAACATAATTGAAGTGGTGTACTTAAAAAATAACCTTGTCCAATACCTGCGTGAAGTGTTTCTCCTAGATACCAGTTTTTTCCAATTTGATTTAATTTCCATTTAGTGTTTGGAACAACTCCAGCTTTTTCCTCTTTAAAATTTGTTAAAACTTTTTTTCCTAGACCAAATTGTTCAGCTGTCTTTGCTAATCTATCTACTCCAAGTTTTCGAGCAACCTCATAAAAATAAACATCGCACGAACGTTTTATGGCTCCTTTTAAATTTAAAACACCGTGGCCACCTTTTTTCCAACAGTGAAATTTTTCACCATAAAAATCTATGACACCTTTACAATCAATTAAAAGATTTGGGCTTACAACATCATTTTCTAGAGCGCTTAAAGCGGTTAAAGTCTTGATCGTCGAACCTGGTGGGTACAACCCTGATACAGCTTTATTTATCATTGGCTTGTCTTTGTTTGACTGAATATCTTTCCAGTCCTTTTTTTTCACGCCATGAACAAATGAATTAGGATTAAAATTCGGAGATGAGACCATGCTCACTAAGTCTCCATTATAAATATCCATCACACAAATAGCTCCACTAACTTTTTCAAGAGCCTGAGTTGCTGTTTTTTGAATCTCAAGATCAAGGGTTGTTCTATAAGTTTTTCCTTTCAAACCATCATTAGTGGAAACTTGTTTTATTCTTTTGCCATAGGCATTTACTTCGTACCTGAGATAGCCAGGTGTGCCTAGCATCTGTTCGTCGAGCGCTGACTCTAAACCTGTTTTTCCGATTGCTAAACCTGCTATATTTAAATTTGTTAAATATTTCTTATTTTGAAGATCTTTAACGCTTATTTCGGAGACATATCCAACAGCATGTGCAGATGAATTATCTTGGTAGTATCTAGCGACCGACACAACAGGCCGAACACCTTGCAATTCATGAAGAAATAAATTTAATTTTGAAAATTCAGACCATGTTAAATTATCTGATATTATTGTCGTTCTCCAAATTTTTTGTTTAGCTATTTTTTTTTTTAAAATAAAGATTTTTTGGTCAGATAGATTGATTAAACTTTTTAATCTAACAAAAAGTGCATCAATATTAGGTGTATCCTCAGGCACAACATGTAGCTGATATATTTTTTGATTAGATGCTATTTCCTTGCCAAAATAATCTTGAATAATTCCTCTTGGTGGTGCGATTTGAGTTTCTCTAAATCTATTTTTATCTGCTAGCGATTTATATTTACGCGATTCTGTAACTTGAAGTGCGGTTAATCTACCTACGATTCCAACTAGTACAACAGCTTTAAAACAATTAACTAGAAACATTCTACGGCCAATAGTTTTAGTTTTGCTTGCTATATTTGATGAATTAAAACTTAGCATTATTCCTCTCTAAAACGTGATTGATAACTTTTAAATATAAAATAAAAAATAGGAAAAAACAAAAAAGTAAAAAAAGAATTTCTTAGAAGTTCAATGTAATAAAAAGACAAATTTGAAAAATTATTAATAATTAAGTAAAAAATTAAATTAGAAAAAAATATTGCTGGTATAAAAGTAAACCATTCAGCGGTCATTTTAGATCTAAGTGTTACGTTTCTGATGTAGTTAGTTATAAAACACATAATCAAAAAAGATAAAGAGCTAGCCCCAAGTGGCGTTCCGATAACAACATCATTAAGAATTCCTGATATAAAAATATGTCCGGTACCTAAATATTCTGGATATTTTAAAACATAAAAATAAATAATTATCATATGGAAGTTGAAAGAAAATAAATTAAAATTTGGGAATTGTTTTATATTTTCAAAGCTATTCAACGAAAGGTAATATAAAAGTATAAGTGGTAAAGATCTTGACAGTAATTTTGTTATGTTAAGATTAAACATAATTATTTTTTAAATTGTCCCCGTGTTATGTGAACAATTGATGCCTGTTGAGGATCTGTTAAAGATCTTATTTTTATTTTATCATTTTTAAAGTAAGTTTCAGCTATAGGCATACCACCTTTTAAAAAACCATCTTTTCCAGAAGTAAAAATAATTTTATTAGCCTCTAATTCAAAACTCTCGGGCAAATATTCTAAATTAAAATCATCTTTATCGCCTTTTCCTGAAAGAATAATATTGACGTCCGTGTCTTGAATAATTGCTGGAATTTTACTGTTCAAATCTGTGATTAGCAAAACTCTTGCACTTAAGTAATTAATTTCAATGACGGTTCCGATTAAGTAATTTTTACTAAAAACAGTCATGCCTTTTACAATTCCATGCTTCGTCCCCTTATTAATTATTATTGATTTTAAATAAGGGCTAGTTTGGTCAACTAGCACGTTTGCAATTACTATTGTATCTTCTTCTTCTATCTTTATCTTTTCTAAACCAAGAGCTAATTTTAAATTTTTATTTTCTGTTAATAAATACAAATCTTCATAATTATTTAACTTCAATTTTTCAATCTCGACTTTTAAATTCTTATTTTCATTATAAACATTAAAATGCTCATTTGCTTTTGAAGCTATGTACGTTATTCCTTTGCCCGGAGTAGCGACAACAGCTGTAACTCGATAAACTAAATCGTTAATCGTAGCTCTAACAAAATTGACAGGGGGGAGAGATAGCCTGTCTAAAGTAATAATAAAAATAGAAAGTATAATTAAAAAAAATAAAGAAAATTTTTGTTTTGTCCCTTTTTTTAAAAGAGAGTAACGTAAGGCGATTACAAAATCATCTCTGCTATCTGACATTTATGCTTTATTCTTAATTAATATTCAGACAACATTGTAGAGAATAATTCCTCGTTCTCTAAAGCTTTACCTGTTCCTATCGCAACGCACTCTAAAGGATTGTCTGCAATAGTTACTGGCAAGCCTGTGTCTTTAGAAATTAACTTATCAATATTTTTTAATAAAGCTCCACCGCCTGTTAATACTAATCCCATATCTACTAAATCAGCAGATAGTTCTGGTGGTGTACTTTCTAAAGCTTCTTTGATTGCAGCTAGCATTTGACTTAAAATTGGCATCAATGCTTCACATGCATCTTCTTCGGTAAGTGATATTTCTTTTGGTGTCCCTGTTCTAATATCTCTACCTTTCATTAAGAAAACGTTGTTTGAAGTTGGGATAGCTGTTCCTATTTCTTTTTTAATCTTTTCTGCAGTTGACTCACCAATCAATAAATTAAATTTTTTTCTCATATAATTAATGATTGCACCATCCATCGCGTCTCCTGCAACACGTAAAGATTTTGAAAAAACTACACCGCCTAAAGACATGACGGCAATTTCTGTAGTACCACCACCAATATCTACGATCATCGAACCTGTTGCCTCTGAAATAGGAAGACCTGCACCAATAGCTGCAGCGATAGGTTCTTCAATTAATTGAACTCTTCTTGCTCCTGCTGCTAATGCTGAGTCTTGAATAGCTTTTCTCTCAACAGGCGTAGATCCTGTTGGAACACAAATTAAAATTCTAGGATTTGCAAATGTATTTTTAACATGCACTTTTTTAATAAAGTGTTTTATCATTTCTTCAGTTACTATAAAATCTGCAATTACCCCATCTCTTAAAGGTCTGATTGCACTTATGTTTCCAGGCGTTCTACCCAACATAGTTTTTGCTTCATCGCCAACAGCAAGAACTGTTTTTTTTCCCATTTCATTAATAATAGCAACTACTGAAGGCTCATTAAGTACTACACCTTTTCCTTTTACAACTACCAATGTATTGGCTGTTCCTAAATCTATAGCCATATCTTGTGACCATATTTGCTGAAGTTTTTTCCACATTTTTTTATCCTTTATGCTGAGACGCTTACACTATCGTCTGGAGCTTTACGTTTACGTTTGATTATTAACTTGTTTAAAGCGTTTAAATAAGCCTCGGCAGAAGCAACTAGAGTGTCTGTATTTGATGCTTGGCCTACTGTTGTTTTGCCATTTTCTTCTATTCTAACACTAACTGTTGCCTGTGCATCTGTTCCCTCTGTTACAGCATGTACTTGGTATAATTGCAAACTAACGTCATGTTTATATAATTTTTTAATACATTTAAATATTGCATCAACAGGACCATCTCCAATTTCAGATCCAGTTTTAATTTCACCTAAAATTTCGAGTGTCATCTCTGCTGTTTGAGGTTCGCCTGTCCCCGCAACAACTTTTAAAGATTTTAATTTAATAACATTTTCTTCTTTGATTAAACTATCGTCAACTAAAGCTGCGATATCTTCATCGTAAACGTGTTTCTTTTTATCTGCTAAAATTTTAAATTTACCAAATGCTAGCTGAATAACATCGTCTGTTATTCCAACATAACCAAGATCAGTTAATTTGTCTTTAAAGGCGTGTCGACCAGAATGTTTTCCCATGACTAAAGAAGTTTTTTTCACTCCAACACTTTCAGGAGTCATAATCTCATAAGTTTCTCTATTCTTTAACATGCCATCTTGGTGAATACCTGATTCATGCGCAAAAGCATTCTTTCCAACTATTGCTTTATTATATTGCACTGGAAAACCAGTTGCGTTAGAGACAACTTTTGACGCTTTACTAATTAATTTTGTATTTATCCCGGTAGTGAATGGCATTAAATCTTTTCTTGTCTTCATGGCCATAACAATTTCTTCAAGTGCTGCATTACCTGCACGTTCTCCAATACCATTAATAGTACATTCAACTTGTCTAGCTCCAGCCATTACTCCAGCTAAAGAGTTCGCAACTGCTAGACCAAGATCGTTATGGCAGTGTGTAGATAGAATAGCCTTGTCAATATTTGGAACTTTGTTTATTAAAGTTTCAATAATTTTCTTAAATTCTGAAGGAACTGAATAACCAACTGTATCTGGAATGTTAATAGTTGTTGCACCAGATTTAATCGCAAGCTCAACAGTTTTACACATGTAATCTATATCTGTTCTTGTTCCATCCTCGCAAGACCATTCAACATCATCAGTAAATTTCCTTGCGTAAGATACGCTTTCTTTAATCGCGTCTAAAACTTCTTCTGAAGACTTATTAAGCTTATGCTTCATATGAAGCGCGCTAGTAGAAATAAAAGTGTGAATTCTAAATTTTTTAGAATGACTTAAAGATTCTTTACAAGCATCAATATCTTTTTTAGTTGCTCTTGCTAAACCGCATGGAGTTGAATTTTTTAATATCTTACTGATCTCAGTCACAGCTTCAAAATCTCCAGGTGAAGCTATTGGAAAACCTGCTTCAATAACGTCGACTCCTAATTCATCAAAAACTCGGGAAATTTGAATTTTTTCCTCTAAGCTCATAGATGCACCGGGTGATTGTTCACCGTCACGCATAGTGGTATCAAAAATTATAATTCTATTTTTATCGCTCATGTCCCTCTTTAAGATTTAATATTTTAATAAAATTAAAAATATTTATATAATTAATAATACAATCAAAAAGGGAGTTTGCCAAATATTTTGTATATTATGAAGTCTAAAACGGGCTTTAGTTCTTAGATTGATCTACTAATTTGTTTTTACCAATCCAAGGCATCATGCCTCTCAACTTTTTACCTACTTCTTCGATCGGGTGTTTAGCTAAATCAGCTCTCATCTTAAGGAAATTTTTTTGTCCGCTTTCACATTCTTTCATCCAATCTTTAGTAAACTTACCTGATTGAATATCTTTAAGAACCTCTTTCATTTTTTCTTTAGATTTACTATCTACTATTTTTTTACCTGAGACGTATTCTCCATATTCAGCTGTATTAGAAATTGAGTAATTCATATTTGCAATTCCACCTTCGTAAATTAAGTCTACAATTAATTTTACTTCATGAAGAACTTCAAAATAAGCCATCTCAGGTGGATAACCAGCTTCAGTCAATGTTTCAAAACCATTTTTAATAAGTTCAACTAATCCTCCACACAATACTGTTTGTTCGCCAAATAAATCTGTTTCACATTCATCTTTAAAATTTGTTTCAATAATTCCTGATTTTCCTCCGCCAATACAAGCTGCATAGGACATGGCAAGATCTCTAGCTTTGCCTGAACTATCTTTGTGAACTGCCATTAAACATGGTACTCCACCACCTTTTTGAAATTCACTTCGCACCAAATGTCCAGGTCCTTTTGGTGCAACCATAAAAACATCTAAATCTTTTCTCGCTTCAATTAATTTATAATGAATATTTAATCCATGAGCAAAAGCTAAACTTGTTCCTTCTCTCATTCTTTGTTCGACATGATTTTTATAAATCTGAGCTTGCAATTCATCGGGGGTTAAAATCATAACAACATCTGCCCATGCCGCAGCATCAGATAAAGACATGACTTTTAAACCAGCTGACTCTGCCTTTTTAACACTAGGAGAGTTTTCTCTAAGAGCAACAACAACTTCTTTCACTCCACTATCTTTTAAATTCAAAGCGTGAGCATGGCCTTGGCTACCATAACCAAATATAGCAACTTTTTTTTGCTTAATTAAATTTACATCAGAATCTTTTTCATAATACATTTTCATTTTTTTTTCTCCTAATTTATTTAAATACTTCTGGTCCTCTAGTCATTGCTACAGCACCAGTTCTAGAAACACTCATTAATCCCATTGGTTTTATAGTTATAATCAATTTATCAATTTCTCTTCTTAAAGCAGTTATTTGAATAACAAAAGACTTTTTTGATTTATCTAAGATTACTGAGTTATATTTTTTGCATATTTTTTTAACTTTTTCTTGATTTTTTGAAGAAGAAACAATTTTAAACAAAGCTAGTTCTCTAAATAGTATATCTGGATCACTTCTATTAAAATCAGCAACTTTGTGTACGCAAAGAAGTTTTCTTAGTTGTAATTTTATTTGTTCAATAACTTGGGGAGTTCCTATTGAAACAATTGTAATTCTGGATAAATGTTTTAGTTTGTCTACCTCTGCTACAGCTAGAGACTCAATATTGTACCCTCTTCCAGAAAACAATCCTATCACTCTTGCTAAAACTCCAGTTTCGTTATCTACCCAAACTACAATAATATGATGTTCTGACTTTCCAAGTTTTGTTGGCTCACTATAAGCTGACTTTGATTTAGTCATTAAACTAAGGTTTTCCCTTCTGCTGAAATTTCATCTTTTTCGTCCTCAGGACCTAAAAGCATTTGGTTGTGAGCTTTTCCAGAAGGTATCATAGGGTAGCAATTTTCCATTTTGTCCACCATACAATCAAAAATAACTGGCCTGTCAGTATTCATCATTTCATTAATTTTTTCATCTAATTCACTTGGTTTGGTTGCTCGAATACCGACGCATCCATAAGCTTCAGCTAATTTTACAAAATCAGGTAAAGCGGCTGTGTAACTTTCAGAATAATTTTTTTCATGTAAGAGTTCTTGCCATTGTCTAACCATTCCCATGTATTCATTGTTTAAAATAAAAATTTTAATAGGAAGTTTGTATTGAACGGCAGTAGACATTTCTTGCATAGTCATAAGAACTGATGCTTCTCCAGCAATATCAATAACTAACTTTCCTGGATGAGCTATTTGAACGCCTATTGCAGCAGGTAGTCCAAATCCCATGGTACCTAGACCTCCTGAAGTCATCCATCTATTTGGTTCATCAAACTTATAATGCTGGGCAGCCCACATTTGATGTTGGCCTACTTCAGTAGTTATGTATGTTTCTTTGTCTTTAGTTAATTCGTAAAGTCTTTGTACTGCATATTGGGGTTTGATAGTTTTATCGCTATTTTTGAATCCTAAAGATTTTTTCTCTCTCCATTTATTAATTTGTTTCCACCACTTATCAATATTTTTTTTATTAATATCTATAAAATTTTTATTTTTAGCTTTAAATCGTTTTATCAAATCAGAAAGAAGAATATTAACATCGCTCACCAAAGCTAAATCTACTTTCACATTTTTTCCAATTGAAGAGGGGTCGATATCTACATGGATTTTTTTAGATTTTGGTGAAAACTCATCAATCTTTCCAGTTATCCTGTCATCAAACCTTGCTCCAATATTAATCATTAAGTCACAATCGTGCATTGCGTTATTAGCTTCATAAGTCCCATGCATTCCTAACATTCCTAAAAAATTAGAGTCACTTCCAGGAAATGCTCCAAGTCCCTGCAAAGTAGATGTTATTGGAAAACCAGTTATGGCTACTAACTCTCTTAATAATTTACTAGCTTCAGTTCCAGAATTAATAACTCCTCCTCCGGTATAAAAAATAGGCTTAGATGATTTTTTCATCATCTCTATAAATTGATCTAAATCTTTTTCTGAAATTTTTTTTCTTTTTGATCCGTTTAATTTCAAATTTTTATTATTTTGAAAATTATAGACTCCTTTTTTAAATTGAATATCTTTAGGGATGTCAACTAACACCGGACCGGGTCTTCCTGAAGTTGCAACCTCAAACGCTGTATGCAAAACTTTAGCTAGATCATTTACGTCTTTAACCAACCAATTATATTTTGTGCATGGTCTAGTAATTCCAGTTGTGTCACATTCTTGAAAAGCATCAGTTCCGATTAAATGTGTTGGAACTTGTCCGCTAATACATACTAAAGGAATTGAATCCATATAAGCATCGGCTAAAGCAGTAACTACATTAGTTGCGCCTGGACCTGAAGTAACCAACACAACGCCTGGTTTGCCAGATGATCTTGCGTATCCCTCTGCGGCATGGCCCGCTCCTTGCTCGTGCCTTGCTAAAATATGTTTAATTGTTTTGTGATTTTTTAACTCGTCATAAATAGGTAATACTGCTCCACCAGGATAACCGAAAATATGTTCAACTTTTTGGTCCTCTAGGGCTTTAAAAACAATTTCTGCACCTGACAATAATTTTGGCATTATTGCAATCTATCGGAGAAATCACTTTGGTCAAGTTTTAGCTCAGAA
>MDTC01111422.1_pt1 | contig 12635 bp, 9 predicted proteins | sample 811181 | NCBI WGS metagenome assembly MDTC01 (sample SAMN05326644, study PRJNA326480) | marine metagenome | isolation source: seawater | place: Pacific Ocean: North | collected 2011 | reverse complement strand
TTGTTCTAGCCATATTATCCTCTTAAATTATATGGCATGTACGATTTAACAATTTTTGAATCTTGTTTTGACATAATCGTAGTACCCCTTTGTTTTCTTATTTGTGAATTTGTTCTTTTAATCATTCCGTGTCTTTTTCCTGCTTGAGGCATTTTAATCTTACCGGTAGCAGTAAATCTAAATCTTTTTTTCGCTGAACTCTTAGTTTTTAATTTTGGCATAAATATTCCGGTTTTATATAGGCAATAATTAATCTTTACAAGGTGATATTAGCTTTAATTTAAATGGGCTGAATGATCATAACCATTTGCCTACCTTCAAATTTTGGCTTGCTTTCTACTTTTGCAATATCTTTGGTTTCTTCTATGATCTTATTCATTAGTTCTCTACCAAGTTCTGTATGCTGCATTTCTCTACCTTTAAACTTCACTGTAAATTTAACCTTATCTCCTTTGGTTATAAATTTTTTAGCATTTTTTATTTTAAAATTATAATCATGAGTATCTGTACCTGGCCTTAATTTGATTTCTTTTAGTGAAACTATTTTTTGTTTTTTTTTTGCTACGTTAGCTTTTTTTTGTAAATCATATTTATATTTACCCATATCCATAACTTTACAAACTGGTGGGTTTGCATTTGGAGAAATTTCAATAAGATCAAGTCCTTCACTCTTTGCGATTTCAATTGCTTTATTCAATGGCATTGAGCCAAGGTTGCCGCCATCACTTCCAATAACTTGAACATCTAAAGCTCTAATTCTCTCATTGGCTTTTGGGCCTTGAGGCTTGCTTCTTCTTTGGAAGTAGTTTGGTTTAAAACTTGACACTTAGTTTAAAGGCAACTTATTTGCTGTAAGCATATTTTTTATTAAATCTTCTCGTTTAATAGTCTCTTGTTTGTCTGATCCCAACCTTCTAATAGTAACTGTATTGTCTAAAACTTCTTTTTTTCCACACACAATTATTACTGGAACTTTTGCAAGAGAATGTTCTCTTATTTTATAATTTATTTTTTCGTTTCTTAAATCCACTTCGCATTTTATACCTTCTTTAAATAAATCTTCAAATAATTTTTTTACATAATCATTATTCTCTTCTGCTATGGGGCATACTACTGCTTGTGTTGGTGATAACCAGAAAGGTAATTTTCCTGCATAGTTTTCAATAAGTATGCCTATAAATCTCTCCAATGATCCAAATAAAGCTCTATGCAACATTACTGGAACTTTTTTTGTTCCGTCTTTATCAACAAATGTTGCTCCCAATCTATTTGGTAAGTTTAAATCAACTTGCAAAGTTCCGCATTGCCAATCACGTCCTATTGCATCTCTCAAAATAAATTCTATTTTTGGACCGTAGAAAGCTCCTTCTCCCTTATTAATTGTGTATTCAAGTTTAGATTGTTTAATAGCTTCTAAAAGAGCAGCTTCAGATTTATCCCAAACATTATCATCTCCCACTCTTTTTTCAGGTCTATCAGAATATTTTAATACTACATCTTCAAAACCTAGGTCTTTGTAAATTTTTAAAATTAAGTTTGTAACTATTAATGACTCTTGAGTTATTTGATCTTCAGTACAAAAGATATGAGCGTCATCTTGTGTAAAAGCCCTAACTCTTAGTAAGCCATGTAATGCTCCAGATGGTTCATATCTATGAACTTTTCCAAATTCAGATAATTTTAATGGCAGATCTCTATAACTTTTTAAACCTTGGTTAAAAACTTGCACACATCCAGGGCAATTCATTGGTTTTACTGCAAAAGTTTTTTCATCTGGTGTTTCTGAAGTAAACATATGTTCTCCAAATTTTTCCCAATGTCCAGATTTTTCCCATAGTGTTTTGTCTAATAGTTCTGGAGTGTTAATCTCTTTGTATCCAGCTAATCGTTGCTTCATTCGCATGTATTCAACCAGTCTTTGAAATAATAACCAACCTTTTTCATGCCAAAATACTGCCCCTGGACTTTCTTCTCTAAAATGAAACAAATCCATTTCTTTACCTAATTTTCTATGATCTCTTTTTTCTGCTTCTTCTAACCTTTGTAAATAGTCATCTAAATCTTTTTGTGAAGTCCAACATGTCCCATAAATTCTTTGAAGCATTTCATTATTAGAGTCGCCTCTCCAGTAAGCTCCTGAAACTTTTGTTAATTTAAACGCTTTTCCAATCTTACCTGTGGAAGCTAAATGAGGGCCTCTGCATAAATCATTCCATTTACCATGATGATATATTGAAACCTCCTCATTCATTGGAATGCTTTCAATGATTTCAGCTTTATACTTTTCTCCTATTTTGAAAAAATGCTTAATAGCTTCATCTCTCTTCCAAACTTCTCTAGTAGTTTTTTCGTCTCGATCAACAATTTCACTCATTTTTTTCTCTATTTTTTTTAAATCATTCTCTGTAAAAGGTTCTTTGCGTGAGAAATCATAATAAAATCCATTATCAATCACTGGGCCTATAGTAACTTGTGTTCCAGGAAATATTTCTTGGACTGCCATAGCTAAAATATGAGCAGCGTCATGCCTTATGACTTCTAAACCTTCTTTGTCTTTTGGTGTGATTATTCTCACTTTTGAGTCTTTCGTAATTTCATGACTTAAGTCTTTTAATTGTCCATCAACCTCCATAATAAGTGCAGTTTTTTCCAATGATTTACTTATTTTTTTTGATAGTTCAAAACCATTAATTGATCTTGTAAAAGGAATTATCTTTCCATCTAATAATTGAATTTGGGGCATTTAAATTTCTAACAATTTTTTATATTCTCTTAAAGTTGAGTCACACATTGCTTCTACATCAAATTTTCTTGTTACATTTTTTCTACCTTCGTTTCCAATAGAATTTAATGTATCTTGATCTAACTGAATAACAGTATTTAAAGTTTTGGCAAGTTCTCGAGGGTCATTATATTTATATAAAAAACCTGATTTTCCATTTAAAATTGTTTCATTAGAACCTCCAAGATTGCTAGCAATAATGGGTTTTTCCATAGCTTGTGCCTCTACTGGTACGCGGCCAAATGCTTCAGGCTCTATTGATGCAGAAACAATTACATCTGCTATTGAATAAGCTAATGGCATTTCTTTACAATGATCAACAAATTTTATTTTTTTATTTAGCCTATATCTTTGAATTAAGTTTTCTAATTTTTTTTTATACACCTTTCTACCTTGATCTGAGCCAAGAATAATGGCTTGAAAATTTAAGTTATTATAATCTTCAATTAAAATATTAAGTGCTTCTATAAATACTGTATGACCTTTCCAAGTTGTTAATCTGCCAGGAATAAGAATTGTCAATCTATTTGGAAAAAGCTCCCATTCTTTTTTTAGTTTTTCTTGTTTCAAAATAGAAATATTTTGTTTGTTATAATAATCAAGATTTATTCCTCTAAATATAACTCTTAGTTTTTTTTTGCCATTTAAATATTTATCATAATTTTCGTTAATATGATTGAAAATAAAATTTGATCCAGCAATAGTTAATTTTGATCGAAGCATGATGCTATTATAAAATTTTTTTAGTTTATTTTTAAAATTATAAGTTCCGTGAAAAGTTGTAATAAATTTTCTTCTTGTGATTAAGCAGGCTATATAACAAGACCATGCAGGAGCTCGACTTCTTGCGTGAACTATATTTATGTTATTAATTAAAATTAATATTGAAATAATTATTGAATTAAAAAAAATTAAAAGTGGATTTTTAGAATGAACTGGTAGGCGAAAAATTTTTACTTTCTTTTTTTTAATAAATTTTAATAATTCACCACCTGAAGTTGCTATAAAGGAACTGCAATCTTTCTCGGGTAAATAATGAGCAAGATCATAACAACCTGTTTCTGCTCCCCCGTAACCCAATTTTGGAATAACTTGAAGAACTTTTATTTTAATAGTCATATTAAGTATTATATATTAACAAATTAAATTTATAATCTGACATAAAAAATTATGAAAAAATTTAAATACCTTAAAATCTCTAAGACCAAAAAACTCAGATATATCGACAATTATTATAAAAAAAAACTATATATAATTTTTCTTCCAGGTTTTATGTCAGATATTGATGGAAAAAAACCTAAAGAATTTAAAAGATATGCTGTTAAAAATAAATTAGGTTTTTTAGCAATTGAGTATTCAGGACATGGTAAATCATCAGGTAAGTTCACAAAAGGAAATATAACTGAGTGGTCTAATGATGCAAAAAATTCAATAAAAAAAATTGTTAAAAAAAATAAGTTTGTACTTGTTGGCTCTAGCATGGGTGCGTGGATTTCTTTAAATCAATTTAAATATTTTAGAAATCAAATTTTAGGTTTTTTAGGTATAGGCGCTGCACCTGAATTTCTTGAAAGGCTAATGTGGAAAAAGTTTCCAAAAAAAAATAAAAATGAGATTGTTACTAAAGGTTTAACCATTATTAAGAATGAACAATATGAATATCCTATTACCCATCAACTAATAAAAGATGGAAGAAAAAATAAAATCTTATCAAAAAAAATAAGTTCAGAGATTAAAGTAACTATGGTTCACGGTAGTAATGATAAAGTTGTGCCAGTAACTTTTTCAAGAAAAGTACTTTCAGTATTTACGAGTGCAAAAAAAAAATTAGTAGTAATCAAAAATGGGGATCATAGTTTATCTGATAAAAAACCGCTAAAAAAAATAATTAAAGAATTAAAAAGTATTATTGAATATGTAGTTTAGTCCTTCTACATATGTTGGGTGTTTTAATTTATAGTTAAAAAAAATTTTCATTTTCTTATTATTTACTTTTTTTGAATCTTTATAAAAGTCCTTCAACATTTTACTCTCTATATCATTGATTTCTATAGTTTTAGGCCTATTAACTCCTAAAAGTTTAACTCCATACATAGTAACTTCTTCTGCGGGTGCAGGCTTATCATCTGAAATATTATAAACTTCATTTTTTTTTAGATGAGTTAAAGAGTTTGATAAAATATTTGCGATATCTTCTATGTGTATACGAGAGAAAAAATGATTTTTTTTATTAATTATTTTGACTTCTCCTGACTTTAATCTAGTTAAAATATTATATTGATTAGAGTAAATTCCTGACAACCTAAAAATTTGAAGTGGTAAATCAAATTTATTTGATAATTCCATCCATTCTTTTTCAACTTTAAGTCTTTCAATGCCACTAGAAGATGTTGGTTTGGTTTCACTATTTTCATCTACCCATTCACCACCATGATCTCCGTAAACACTTGTAGCTGAAAGATATGTAATCCATTTTATTTTTTTTGACTTAAAATAGTTTTTAAATTTATTTATAACTATATCACCTTCACTAGTTGGAGCTATAGAAAGAAGAATATGATCCGCTTCCTCGAGTCTGGGTATAAAGTTTTTATCAAGAGTTTTTTCTGTAAATTGAAAACTTTCATAATTTATGTTTTCAAATTTTTTATTTTTTGAATTTTCTCTTGAAGTTGTTGTTAATTTGAAAGAGATATTATCACTATTAAGTTTTTTAATAAAACTTTTTGCTACCTGCCCAAAACCAAAGCAAACAACATTCATTTTTTTCATTTAACTAACCTTTTGAATAATAGGTTTTAAAGAAATAGGTTTATCTAACTTATCAAGCATTTCTATTGGACAAACCTGTTTAAAAAATTGAAGCTCTGTTTCAAAATTATTTAAAATTTTTTCTGCAAATTCTGATTTTGTTTCTTTCACAAAATCCTTGAGATTATCTTGTAAAAATTTTTTCCAATAGTCAGTTTCAAGTGATTGCCATAAAATGGAAGATGGATTTGCAAGTTTATCAAAATTATTTTCTTTATCGTATATAAATGCCATTCCACCAGTCATTCCAGCTCCAAAATTATCTCCAACTTGACCAAGTATTATGGCTGTTCCTCCGGTCATGTATTCACAACCATGGGCTCCACATCCTTCAACAATTGATAGGCTTCCGGAGTTTCTGACTGCAAACCTCTCGCCTGCTTGGCCTGAAGCATATAATTTTCCTGAAGTACCCCCATATAAAACCGTATTACCTATAATAGTATTTTCATTTGAGATAAGTTTGCTTTTATTCGAGGGGCGCACAATAATAGTACCTCCAGATAGACCTTTTCCCACATAATCATTACAATCACCTTCTACTATTAACTTAATTCCTTTTGTAAGAAATGCTCCTAATGATTGTCCTGCAGATCCAATTAATTTAATATTAAGTGTATCCTCGTCTAATTTTCCATCACCAAACTTTTTGTAGATATAATGTGATAATCTAGTTCCAACGGATCTGTAAGTATTTTCAGTATTATACTCAAAATAATTTTTTTCTTTTTGATTGATCTTTTCTTTTATATCTGACCAAATTTTTTCATCTAAGGTATCTGGTACTTCATTAATTTTTTTTTCTTTACAGTATCTAGGATTGTCGCCTGGATCTGCTTGAACTAAAAGAGGATTGAGATCTAGATCATCCAAGTTAGGTGCGCCTTTATTTACTTGAGATAATAAGTCTGTTCTTCCAATAATTTCATTTATTGATTTATAGCCAATAGAAGCAAGGATCTCTCTAACTTCTGTAGCTACAAAAGTAAAAAGATTAACAACTTTTTCAGCAGTGCCATTAAATTTTTCTCTCAGAGCTTTATCTTGACTACAAACACCAACTGGACAAGTGTTGGAATGGCATTGACGAACCATAATACATCCCATAGCAACTAAAGAAGATGTTCCCATTCCATATTCCTCTGCCCCCATCATTGCTGCCATGACAATATCCCTTCCTGTTTTTAATCCTCCATCAGTTCTAAGAGTTACTTTATGTCTTAAATTATTTAGCGTTAAAATTTGATTTGCTTCTGTTAGCCCCATCTCCCAAGGTATGCCGGCATATTTAATGCTTGTTTGAGGGCTAGCTCCAGTCCCCCCAGAGTGCCCAGATATTAAAATAATATCAGCTTTAGCTTTTGCTACGCCAGCTGCAATTGTTCCTATTCCTGTCGAAGCAACTAATTTGACTCCAATTCTTGCGCCAGGGTTAATTTGTTTTAAATCATAAATCAACTGGGCTAAGTCTTCTATGGAATAGATATCATGATGTGGTGGAGGCGAAATTAATGTAACACCTGGTGTAGAGTGTCTTAGTTTTGCTATTTCACTATTGACTTTAAATCCAGGTAACTGTCCTCCTTCACCAGGCTTTGCTCCCTGAGCCATTTTGATTTCTATTTCATTCGCATTATTTAAATAATCGACTGTAACTCCAAATCTTGCGGAGGCAATTTGCTTAACTCTCGAATTAGCTGAGTCGCCATTTGGTAAAATTTTAAAACGTTTTGCATCTTCACCGCCTTCACCGCTACAGGATGCTCCTTTAATTCTATTCATGCCTATTGCTAAAGTTTCATGTGCCTCAGCTGAAAGCGCTCCATGAGACATACTTCCGCTCCCAAATCTTTTTAGTATATCTTCAACAGACTCAACTTCATTAATATTAATTGGATCTCGCTTTTTTTTTATTTGTAACAAATCTCTTATATTTATTGGAGGCAGTCTATGAATTCCTGCTGAATATTTTTTATATTGATCAAAGGATTTATTTCCAACGGCAGATTGAAGTAAATGAATTAAATTTCCTTGGTGTTGATGATCTTCACCACTTTTTCTATATCTGTATAAACCTCCAATTGGCAAAGTATAAACACTCTTTTTATTAAATTTCGAATGCAGTTCTTTTATTTTTTTTTCAATACCTATAATTCCAATACCAGAAATTCTCGAAGACATGCCAGGAAAATAATCTGACACTATTGCCCGACTTAATCCTACTGCTTCAAAGTTGCACCCGCCTCTATATGAACTAATTACTGAAATACCCATTTTTGACATAATTTTAAGAAGTCCGGCATCAATAGATTTTTTAAATTTCTTAACGCAACTCTCAAAATCGAATTTTCCAAATAATTTTTTTTCAAATCTCTGATAAATAGAGTCAATTGCTAAGTAAGGATTAACTGTAGTTGCACCGACACCAATTAAAATTGCAAAAGAATGAGTATCTAAAGCATCTGAACTTTCAACATTTAAAGAACAGTAACCTCTTAGTCCTAATTTAACTAAATGAGAATGGACAGCTCCAACTGCTAATATAGTTGGTATACTTGCTCTATCGTTTGAAATATTTTTATCGGACAAAATAAGAGCTGTGCCTCCTTCTCTAACAGCTGTTTCACACTCTTCTTTTATAGCTTCTATCCTATCTTTTAATGAAAATTTAATTTCAAAAGTACAGTCAATAATTTTTATTTTTTTCGAAAAAATTTTTTTAAATTTTTTAAACTGAGAGTTGGTTAAAATAGGACTATCTAAGACATAAATATTATCTTCTGTTAAATTATCAAAATCTAAAATATTTCCAAGATTTCCAAATCTTGTTTTTAAACTCATCACCTTACTTTCTCTTAATGAGTCAATTGGTGGATTAGTTACTTGACTAAAATTCTGTCGAAAATAATGTGAAACAGGTCTGAAATGACTTGATAAAACTGCTACTGGAGTATCATCACCCATAGAACCCGAAGCTTCCTTTCCTTCTTCTGCCATCGGATGTAAAATTAGTTCTAAATCTTCAATACTTAAACCAGATAAATATTGTCTTTTTTTTAATTCCTCTCCTGTAAAAGTTGCTTCTTCACTTTGGCTGAAGATTTTCTTATCGAGATCAATTATTTGTTTACTGTATTTTTTATAGTCTTTTGCTAAAAGATCTTTTATTTCTTTATCTTTAAAAAGTTTTCCTTTTTTTAAATCGATTGCAATAATTTGTCCTGGTCCTAATTTACCTTTAGATATAATTTTTTCTTCTGGAATTTTTATCATTCCTGACTCTGATCCGGCAAAAAATAAATCGTCAGAAGTAATCGAATATCTCAAGGGCCTTAAACCATTTCTATCTGTTGCAGCTAAAATCCATTTAGCATCTGTTGCACATATAGCTGCTGGACCATCCCATGGTTCTATTGTGCTATTTAAAAAGTTAAATAAGTCTTGATGATTTTTTGGCACAGTTTTGCTTCTTTTTGACCAGGAGTCAGGAATCATCATTAATTTAATTAAAGGAGCAAGTTTTCCAGAATGAGTTAATAATTCAAAAACATTGTCTAACGCTCCTGAATCTGATGTACTTCGGATTACTGGCTTTAAATCTTTTACATTTTTAAAGAGTGGGCTTGACATATCTTGTTCATGAATTTTCATCCAATTAATATTTCCTTTAAGTGTATTGATTTCTCCATTATGAGCTAAAGTTCTAAAAGGTTGAGCTAAATCCCAGCTTGGAAACGTGTTTGTAGAATACCTTTGATGAAAAATTGCAAATCTAGAGGTTAAATTTTTATCATTTAAATCTGGATAGAAATCAGCTAACGATTCTGCTAAAAACATTCCTTTATAAACAATTGATCTAGAACTAAAAGAACAAATATAAAAATTTTTTAGTTGATTTTCACGTGCTAATTTTTCTATTTTTTTTCTTGTTTCAAAAAGATTTCTTTCAAGATCATTAGTTTTTAAATTTTCATTCTTTTTGAACATCACTTGAGCAATTTCTGGACGACTTTGTTCAGCTGTTTTCCCTAAAACATTTGAATTAAATGGTACTTGCCTCCATCCATAAATATAAAAATTCTGCTCTAAAAGAACAGATTCAATTATTTCTCTACATTTTTCTTGCTCCAAATAATCAGTCCTTGGAAGGAAAATCATTCCTACACAAATTCTTTTATTTTCATCTGGGGTATGGCCAGTAGCAAATATTTTTTCTTTAAAGAAATCAGGAGCGATCTCTATTTGTATGCCTGCTCCATCTCCTGATTTTCCATCAGCATCCACTGCACCTCTATGCCAAATAGCTTTAAGTGCTTCTATGCCATAATCAACGATTTTTCTGGATTTTTTACCATTCGTCGATGCTATCATACCAACTCCACATGCATCGTGTTCCATGCTTTGATCATAAGCGTTGTTTTTTTTTAAAAAAATTTTATTTTTTTCGTAATTATCCATCTCGTTTTAAGCTGCTACTTTAGATTTATTTTTTATTAAGCTCGTTTGTAAATACTTTTCAATTTGTATTGCTGCATCTCTTCCATCTCTTATCGCCCAAACTACTAAAGATGCACCTCTAACAATATCACCTGCAGCAAAAACCCCATTAAGATTGGTTTGCATGGACTTTAAATCGATTTTTATTGTTCCCCATTTTGAAACTGCTAACTCGTTAGCATTAAATAATTTTGGAATATCTTCTGGATCAAAACCTAAGGATTTAATTACCAAATCTGCAGGAATTTTAAATTCTGAACCAATTTGGATTTCTGGGCTTTTTCTGCCAGACGAGTCTGGTGCGCCTAGCTTCATTTTATTGACTTCAACTTCTTCTACTTTTTTATTACCAATAAATTGTTTAGGACTTGTTAACCAAACAAATTCTACACCTTCTTCTTCCGCATTTTTTACTTCTCGAGATGAACCAGGCATATTATCTCTATCTCTTCTATATAAGCATTTAACTGATTTAGCTTTTTGCCTTACAGAAGTTCTAACGCAATCCATTGCAGTATCACCACCTCCTATAACTACAACATTTTTTCCTTCAGCATTTAAAGTGCCATCATCAAATAGTTTAACTTTGTCCCCTAATCCTTTTCTATTAGAGGCGGTAAGAAATTCCATTGCTGGAAAAATATTTTCTAAATTTTTTCCTGGTACATCTATTTCCCTTGCTTTGTAGACGCCAGTTGCAACTAATAATGCATCATGTTTTTCTTTTAATTCATAAAGAGATTTATTTTTTCCAACCTCAAAATTTTGGACAAATTTAATTCCACTTTTTTTTAAAAGATCTGTTCTTCTCTCAACAACAAATTTTTCTAATTTGAAATTAGGAATACCATATATTAAAAGTCCTCCAGGACGGTCATATTTATCATAAATAGTAACCTGGTATCCCGATCTTCTTAGTTCCTCTGCGCAGGCCATTCCTGCGGGCCCTGCACCTATAATACCAATTGATTGTTTTAATTCTTTTTTAACTTTTAATGGTTTAACCCATCCTTTTTCCCAAGCTGTGTCGGTTATATGTTTTTCTATGGAGCCAATCGTAACAGTGCCATGACCTGACTGCTCTATAACACAATTACCTTCGCACAACCTATCTTGAGGACAAATTCTACCACAAACCTCAGGCATGTTATTTGTGCTTTGGGAGACTTCATAAGCTTCCTTTAATCTTCCTTCAGCAGTAAGTTTAAGCCAATCCGGAATGTTGTTACTAAGAGGACAATGAATTTGACAGAATGGAACACCACATTGTGAACACCTGCTTGACTGGTCTTTAGCTTTATCGTTTATAAATTCATTATAGATTTCGTTAAAATCTTTTTTTCTTTTAATTGTATCTCTTTTTAAAGGCGTCTCTTGCTTGAGATCAACAAATTGTAACATTTTTTTAGTCATAATTAGTAAACCTAATAGAAAAATAAGATTATTAGTAGCATATATAGGTAAGCTATTATTACCTTTTTTAGCAAAAACCTTTTATATTCGTGATTATTTATTGCATACCTGCTATGCATTTTAAAATGTCATTAAAAAAACAAGTTTAAATTTTATTCAAGTTTAATGATTGAAATATTTATTTTATCAATAGTGCAAGGTATTACAGAGTTTTTACCTATTAGCTCATCCTCTCACCTTATTTTAATTTCAAAATATATTAGTTTTAATAATCAAGGTCTTTCAGTGGATGTGAGTTTACATATTGGATCTTTTTTAGCAGTCATAGTCTATTTTAAAAAAGATGTTTTTAATTTTATTAAAAATAAAGATTTATTTTTTAAAATAATCTTATCGTCATTACCAGTAATGTTGGTGGGCTTTGTTTTAGTAAGACTTGATTTGGTTAATCAATTTAGAAATATTCAAGTCATTGGGTGGACAACAATAATTTTTGGAATTTTACTTTTTATTAGTGATAAAATGAAAGTGAGTAAAAAAATTGAAAAAAATTTTAGTTTAAAATCAGCAATTTTTATTGGCTCGCTTCAAATATTATCTTTGATGCCAGGTGTAAGTAGATCAGGGATAGCTATTTCTGCATCAAGATTTTTAAAATTTAGTAGATACGACTCTGCAAAAATATCTTTTCTAATTTCAATACCTATACTAGCAGCTGTAAGTTTATTCGGATTAAATAATTTAATTACCTCTGAAAATTTGGATTTTTCTCTTTTAAATTTGATATCAATTTTTTTATCTTTTATTTTTTCATATATTACAATAAAATTTTTTCTAAAATACCTTCAAAAATTTAGTTTAAATATATTTGTTATTTATAGGCTAATTCTAGGAATAATCTTATTGGTAATTTCTTATTTATAAAACTATTGTTAGAAAAATTAATATTACAAAAACAATTAAAAAAAAGATAATAACAGATTTTTGTAATGATAAGTTGTTAATTAATTTCATTATTATCAATTACAATTAAAATTTTAAAAAATCAACGTAAAATTGGTGCGCCTGCTAGGATTTGAACCCAGAACCTCCTGGTCCGTAGCCAAGCGCTCTATCCAGTTGAGCTACAGGC
>MDTC01087324.1_pt1 | contig 12636 bp, 12 predicted proteins | sample 811181 | NCBI WGS metagenome assembly MDTC01 (sample SAMN05326644, study PRJNA326480) | marine metagenome | isolation source: seawater | place: Pacific Ocean: North | collected 2011 | reverse complement strand
GGAAGGGAGCTGAGGGGGCTAGTGGCAATTGTCGGTGAAGACGCTTTGAACGAGAGGGACCTGCAATTGCTCAAGTTTGCGGATATTTTCGAAGACCAATTCTTGAGGCAGAGCAGGGACGAGGATCGAACAATTCACGAAGGGACTCTGGACCTTGCTTGGAATCTACTGGCGAATATCGACACAAAGTATCTGGTAAGGCTAGACCAGAAGTGGATTGACAAGTATCATCCAACGGACAAGAAGGAATAGTTAGATTACAGAGGAGACTGGAAAATGGCCCTAGACATCAAACCCACTAGATCAGAGTTAATCAATCTGAAAAGGAGGATAAAACAGACATCAAGTGGATACAATCTTCTGAAGATGAAGAGAGATGGTCTATTCCATGAGTTTCGAACTTTGCTTTCTGAGATGATAGCCGCTAGGGAAGAGTTGGTCGGCACCTTTAGAGATGCACTTCAGGCGATTAACCTGGCATCTTCAATAGAAGGAGGTTTATCGGTAAAAAGTGCAGCAATAGCTGCATCGAAGCATCCTGAGGTACAGGTGTCTCGAAGAAACATCATGGGAGTTGTGGTTCCAAAGGTCGAAGGTCAGAATCTGAAACTATCTGCAGAAGATCGAGGTCTCGGGATGGTGGGGGGATCGCCATACATTGACGAGGCGGCTGACGCATATTCGCTGTTGGTTGAGAAGGTGGTAAAGGCGGCTGAGATGGAAGCGACACTCAAGAGGCTCTTGGAAGAAATAGAGGCCACTAAGAGAAGGGTCAATGCACTCGAGTTCAAGGTCATCCCAGAGATGGAAGAGGCTCAGACCTTCATCCAACTGAGGCTAGAGGAGATGGAGAGGGAGGAGACGTTCCGCCTCAAGCGCTTCAAAAATAAATGAGTTAGGCAGGAGCAGGGGTCAAATCTGACATCCCTCGAGGAAGGTCTGAGAGTGAGCGCGGTGACCGAAGAAATCCTGGTCGATTCTGAGACTTGGGATACTCGTGAGCTTCTAGAAGTGATAGCTTCAAGATTCTTCGATCTTGGTAGCGAAGGTGCTTATCCAAATTCCTGGGAGGTAAGGGGAAGGGGGGACTTGGTGGTTGGGGAGCAGCTAATTCAACTAAACAAGCACTTGAAACCAATGGGATTGGTAGGCTCTCTAGATGACACAAACCCTCCAGTAATGACGATCTCAAGGGCTCCTCTGGGAAGTTCGATAATGGGTGGCATTCAGCAATTCTCTCTATGGTTAGTGATGGCAGCGTTCATGACCCTGGTGGGTGAACATTGGTTTTCAGAATATGATTATGGTAGTCCGGGAGTTAGCGAATTCTTAGGGTCATTCTTTTTCTTCACTACTCCGATTATTCTCACCCTACTATTTGCCAGCTATTGCAGGGTCTTAGTGGCAAGAAAATTCGAAGTTGAGGTCGGTCACATTGTCCCAATTGTTTTCCCGATACCTGGATGGTGGCCTTTTGGCATCATAGGATCTTTGAGTCAAAGGAAACCAGACTTAGTTCCAATTCCAAATAGACGGGCGCTGGGATCTATTGAAGTGACTGTGCCAATCATCCTATTCTTTTCGGGTAGTATGCTCACAATTTTGGGGCTAATGATGACTCCTAGTAATCCCCCTGGACTTACAGGATCCCCGACGGTTTTCGACACAAACCTGATCACAGGGCATTTAGTTGAATCTTGGATGGGTAGTGAATCGGAAATAAAGTTGCAATGGTTGCACCCAATCGGTATTGCAGGCATAGGTCTTTCAATAGTGGGATGGGTTTTGATGCTTCCAATTCCGGGCCTACCTGGCGATAGATTGCTTCATGCAATCATCGGCCCTTCCGAAATGAGAGCTGGCAGCACACAGACGTCGATTTTCCTGATTGTTCTATTCGTAATGGTATTAGTATTCGCAAAAGCGAAATGGACGCCATGGATTTTTCTTGCATTTGTAGCTGCATGGCAGAGGTTCAACCCTGACAATCTTCCTCAACCGATTATACTCGACGAGCATTTCGGATTAGAAGAGCGATTCAGGAGTAGATTCGTGGCATTCGCCATCATAATCCTAGTGGCAGGAATGCCGGGTTCGGTTCCATCGTATGAGATGGAAGACTATGATGTGGGGATTGCCACGGAATCTTGGCCGGAAGAGTTACTTTTTGATTCTGGAAATGAAAATGAGTTAGTCCTATTATTGGAGCCAAGGGGTGTAATGCCAGTGTCTGGCTGGCTACAGTTCAGAGTAGAGGGTTCAGAGTCGGCAGAATGGGAAGTGAATTTCTCATGTTCTGAGTCTACGGATATCTGCAGATTCAATGATCTGACTCAAATGGAAACATTGGAATTATCGATAACGATTACTTCTCCAGAAGGTGTTTTCACGCCACACTTTCTCAGGATTCTTGTCGACGTATCTGGCTTCGAAGTGGAGCATGTGATTAAATTATCAAGTTTAAGCAGAACTAGTTTTTCAGATCCCTTCTGGGATCTCAGAGGCAGCCCAAATGCCCCCATAATTTGCAATTCGATTAATTCAGGGATAGGGGTGCTTGTGATAGAGGATCCATACTGGGAATCGATGAATGACAGCAATATCAGTGAAGGTGCTCGGGAAATTTGCCTCCAAGGGCATGAAGGAGCAATGCAGAAATCTGATTCTTTCGATGACCAAGGTAGGGCATTTGGCCCGATAGTTTACTTGTCCAATGAGAATGAGACGATTGGTCCTTGGAAGTTACCAATCAATAATTCAGAGAGATTTATCCAAGTCAATGGGGGTTCATGGAATATTCCAAGTGAGTTCGTCGCAGCAGGTGATATCCTGGTTCATTCAGACTATGGGCCACCTTTCTGTCCGTCCGTGGATGTTGTGAAGCAAGTTAACACCAGTTCAAACTGGTCAGAAGAGATGGGTAACTACTCAGCTATTCGGCTAACAGGAAATCTAAGTGGAGAGGGGTCCATAGGAGTTGGGGCCGGAGGTTGGATTGCAATATGCAAACAAGATGGAACAATGGAGACTTTCAGAATAAGGGATTCCACAGATGTATATGTCTACCCGAGTGGTTTGGGCAGGGGGATTAGGACAGAGGAGTTCGTAATCTTCAACAGGGAGGATGTGGAAATGGAGTTGTCTCTTGAGTGGCATGGAGATTCCCCACAAAGTGGAATCTGGGATGTCGACATGAGTGATTTGCTGGAGGGCGATAGTAGCACTTTGGTTTCAGCGAAAGCGGTGGGTCTTCCGGAGCTTGAGAGGGCCGTGTGGGTCACAGCTGATGACTCTGGAATTACCGTTCATCTCTCCGCCAGATGTCCTTCTGGAGGATGCTGAATGAGAGTCGCGATACTGGGAACTGGAGCCTTGGGTGGTGTAATTGCCGGTTGCTTAGCAGATACTGGGGTAGATTTGGTTTGTGTTTCAAGAGGAAGGACGGCTGAAATTCTCGAGGCTGGGCTGACCATCTTCACACCCGAGGGTACCGTGGAGATGATTCCCGGGGATAGATATGTACTCATAGACAGTGAAAAGGGACCTTTGAGTGAGGAAATTTGCAATCACTGCGATGTGGCTATTATTGCTGGAAAAGCAGACTCGACATCGGCACTTTCATCCATAGCTGAAGAAATTGTGTCAGAGGATGGTTTCGTTGTAAGCATCCAAAACGGGCTAGGAAATGCTGGAATAATAGCTAGCAGAGTTGGTTGGGGAAGAGTAGTGGGTGGTTCCACTACACACTCGGCATGGAGAGACGGCGATGGGGGAGTCCATTGGACTGGCAGGGGGAAGTTGTCCATGGGGAATATGGATGGTTCTGATCCGGGAAAATATGAGTCTGAGTTTGTTTCTCTATTGGACAAGGCCGGCCTGAATCCAGAGTGGTCAACTGACATAAATAGGGAAATATGGAGTAAGCTGATGGTCAACGTGGCAATCAATCCGATATGTGCAATAGCTGGAGTCAGGAACGGAGCTCTGCTAGAAATTCCCGATCTCTGGATTCAAGCTATTGAAGCGATGAAAGAGGCAGAGTCAGTTGCAAGGGCATCAGGTGTTGATCTGGGCGAAATGGACCTAGAGGGATATCTCAAGAAGGTAGTGATTGCAACTGCTGATAATAGGGTCTCAATGCTTCAGGATCTGATGGCAGGAAGGAAAACTGAGATTGATGTAATTTGCGGGGCGGTGCTTTCCAAGGGAGAGGAGCTTGGGGTCCCAACGCCTCGGAACGAGATTCTTCACGCTCTCGTAAAAGGCATAGAGATGTCCCAGAGTCATGATTAGAGAACTCAGCGTTGGCATTTTGGACAGTAAAATGTTGATCTATTTGACTGGACTATTCTCTTGATTAATCCCTCACAACCCCCCTTTATGCAACTCTTTCCCTCTCTTCCATAAACCTGGAAACTATGGATGAAATAACCCATCGCCTCTTCTCCACCGACACCTCGGAAATCCTGAAGTGTTGACCCCCCAGCATCAATGGCCTCAGTAATTACATCGTGAGTGGCAGCAGTAATCCTCTCAACTCTTCTTGAAACTCCTGATTTTCCGGCTACACTGTTCGCCTTTCTCCTAGGTGAGATTCCGGCTCTGAACAAAATCTCACAAACGTAGATGTTGCCGAGGCCGGCGATAATTCGCTGATCCAGTAAAGCCGACTTGATTGGGGTTCTCTTACCCCTTAGGCCTTCTACTAGTTCTGCTGGTACAAGGTGATTGGGAGTAGGTTCGGGACCTAGGTTGGAAAGCAATTTGTGCCTGTCTTGTTCTGAAGTTGGGAAACAATCCATGAAGCCAAACCTCCTATGATCGGAGTAGACGGCCTTGCTTCCGTTGTCTAGATGAATTACAACCCAATCATGGGGGCCGTCCCCGCTACCCACTGGGGCCCCATTGGAGAATCTACCTGGCCTGCTCTCAATTCCTTCGCCGATTAGCGTCCACCTGCCACTCATCCCAAGATGGCAAAGCCACGTAATGCCGCCATCAAGGCGAATTAGCAAATACTTTGCACGGCGATCTACTGTCTGAACCATACGATCACAAAGAGATGAAGCGAAATCACGCGGAAATGGAAATCGGAGGTCACTTCGCCTAAGTTCGACTGAGGTAATCTTCCGACCAACAAGATGCCGCTCCAAACCAATTCGTACGGTCTCGACCTCGGGCAACTCTGGCATGTATATTGGTCTAGGGAGTGGGTCATTACCTTTCGGAGTGACTCGACAATGTTATTCCCGATGCCCATACTCAAGCAATTATGGAAGAAGGAGGGGTTCCAGACTGGGTCTCGACCGAAGTTTCTGAGAGTCCTTCTGAGACGGTTATCCTAGAGGGCAGTCCAAACGTTACGACTCAGGCTCCACAGCAAATCTTCGTTCAAGGGCAAGGGGGACCTGGGATGATAATGCCCACAACAAATGCTGTTCTGGCCTTAGTCCTTGGAATTCTAGGGATTGTCGCCTGCTCCGTTTGCACTGCAGTTCCGGCCCTGATACTGGCAAATGGGGCTCTTGCCACAACTAGCCAGTACCCGGGTCATCCCGACCAAGGACTAGCAAAAGCTGCTCAGGTTGTCGCTTGGATTGGAATTGGCCTATTTATTCTGTTATTATTGTTCTATGGCGGCCTATTCGCAGCCTTTGCCCTATCCGGTGCGTGAAGAACAAGTAAAAACTACGTGTTGCTCTTCCAAACCTGTCAGATCTATTCTTTCTTCTAGAACAAGATCCGAATCCATTAGTATTCTTTCTGCCTTCTGGAACCTTGAATCATCATCCCCCTCTGATGACCTCTCGCTTGCAGCCTTCAGACTAAGTAATCCGATTCCTCCTGGGGCGAGGAACGATGTTGCAATCCTTACGAATGTCTCTGCTTGGTCTGCTATGCTAAGGTCCTGGTGAATCCAATTTGCCTTCCCCCTGATGAATGCAGCAATCTGTTCTGGCTTCCTTGCATCCCCCAATACTGGAACAATGCCCGGTCGCTTATCTGCGAGTTTTACTAAATCACGGACCATTCGAGGGGAAATTTCTACTGCGACCAATTGTCCGGAATGATGGTTGTCTGCTCCACAGACGAAGTCATGTATATGGCTGACAGTTCCGCCACTGGATGCCCCCAAGTATAGGCATGTAGAACCGGGAGTTGGGAGCAGAGATGATGGTTCGACTCTTGTTCTGAGGATTGCGGCTGCAACCTTGGATCTAGTGGGATCCCACCGCCTCCATTCGATTCGACCGTCTCTTTTTCTCCTCTCCCCCCTTACTGAGATTCCCTTAACTGCATTCCTAGTCCAGAGGGTTCTTCCCTCCTTTTTTACGCCCCACAAGATTAACTTCGACTTGTTTGACATCCCTCAACTCCTCTTTGGTGGTTTGGGAAACTTTGCTTTTATGGCCTCAATCTCACTATTTATCTCATCTATCTTGGCGTCCCCCCAAGTCTCTCCGTCGAAGTGATCTACTCTGACTGCAATGCTTGCCTTGCCTGCAAGGTATCTTGCTATCTTTCCTCTGACCCATCTGGGGGATCGGCTAACTTGTGGCATGGAGAAGAGTACTGCTCCGTGTTTTGGAGGTGGCGCCCCCCTTCTGTGAGCGGACATTGCCGCATGGGCACCAAGAACCTGAAGAGAACCGGATGGCATTCGAGCTAGTCTCTCCCTTCCTCCAGCTAGAGAGACAAGTTTTGCGGCTGATATCGGCCCTAGTAATGCACTCAGTGATGGTACATGAATAGCAGCAATTTCCCTGATTGAATCCTCCAATTTTTCGAGTATTTCTGATGAAGAAGTGACTGAAATTGCATGTAAGACCATAGATGACCACTCGGATTCGGAGGGGAGATGAATTGGCGGCGATACACTAAGTTTCTCTGCGGCCTCGACGATAGTCTCTGAAGATGCAATGGAGTGTGGTATTTCGTCCCTTTGAGAATCTAGATCTAGCTCTGTAATGAAAAGTCCAGCCCACTCTATACAACGAGATTCCGATGTCGTCCAATAAGACCTAGCCTCCAAAGTTGCTGAAACTAGCATGTCGAGCCTCCGGTCCATATCTTTCGAAGAGTCGGCCACACCCATCTTCGCTAGTTCCAATGTTGCTCTTTGGAAGATTTCTTCTGATTCTGAAACCTCTGGCCAGTTTGGTTCAGACAGAGCCCCCATGGGGTCTATTTTGGCTTCTGGAAATCTTTCTGAAAGAGTAATTACTTCTGGAAGTATACGACCTTGTTGCATCTTGAGAAGTCTTTTTGCAACTCCGGATGAGGACATGGGGCCGTCCCACAAAATCTCATCAACAATGTAACCTTGGTCATCGATGACACGTGAAATACGCCAATCAAAGATGATTTTCATGGCCCCTCCAATGGGTATGATGGCTTGAACGGTGCGGCAATTAATGAGGGGACAGACGAATAGTTGAATAGTCGGCAGGCTCAGGGTTGTCTGGTTCTCGTTAATTCGTCAACGGTGATAGAGATGTTTTGTCCTGTGTGTGGTGCGCTTTCCTATCCAGATGAAAGGGGATGGATAAAGTGCCCAGATTACAAATGTGGGTACGAGGGACCCTTATCCGGAGAAGACGGAAAGGGGTCGCAGTTTACTGACCCTATGACGGGAGAGACCATCGACCTTGCCAATACAATGGCCACAACTGATTCCAAGTCCCTGAAGCATCTGACTGAGGTAGTAGAAGAAGACGGCCCCCAGGGTACTCTGAGAGAGGGGGACTACATATGTCCAAAGTGCAATGGGAGGGATGCCTACGTTCACTTGCAGCAAACTAGATCCTCTGATGAGCCAGAGACCAAGTTCTGCACTTGTGCAAATCTCGAGTGCAAGCATAAGTGGAGGGAATACCAGTAAATATTCTGGTTTAGGGCCAATAAGCATCAAGAGCCTCCTATGCAGTAGATGATAATCAAGGTGAGTGGATGCTGAGAATTACGGCCAAGCAGCAACTAATGAGGGAGATAGTGGATGTCCTATCAGTACTTACCTCGGAGGCTAAATTAGTATGGGGCGAAAAGGGGCTAAGCGTTTCAGTAGTTGATGGTTCACATGTAGCGCTACTCTCAGCAACAATTGCAGATGAGTGCTTCGAGACATATGAGGTAGAACCAGTGGAGATCGGTCTTGACCTTCAAAAAATGAGAGATCTCCTTACCCTTGCAGGTCCTAGTGATCTTGTCGAGATGGATTACGACGATGCCGTAGGTGCAATAAATGTCAGAGTTGGAGAGGTTCTGATGATACTCAGAGGCATCGACACCAGTACGATGGACAATCCAAACCAACCAAATCTTGAATTCAAGTCAAAGGCAACGATTGACTCTGAGAAGCTTTCACGGGCCTTGAGGGCTGCGAAGTTTGTTGGAGGTGAAGTGGACCTCAGTATGGACAAGAATCAGTTAGCAGTGTCTGTTACAGTTGAAGCAGGTGAAGGGGTAAATGTGAAATTTGAATCTGGCGAATTAAGTGAGTTAACTTGTGCTTCGCCGACACATTCTACTTATTCCCTCCAATATCTTGGAGAGTTGACGAAGAAGCTAGCTGGTGGATTCACTAATGAAGTATCACTTGAGTTTGAGGAGAAGTACCCGCTAAGGCTAACTTGGATGAGCAATGAAGGTGGGGCTAGGTGGACTTACTTCCTAGCTCCGAGAATTGTCAATGACTGACCCGTGAACTCATCAATGTCTCCCTCCCCGCAGTTCTCGTGCCTAGCAGAGTCTGCGTCATTATACCCACAGTGGACAACTCCGATGAGCTTGCAGTAGTATTGGATGGACTATCTAAACAGACATTCAAAGAAATAGACGTCGCAGTAGTGGGACCCAGTGAAGATCCAGGAAGAAGTGTGACTGAGGAAAGAGGTTTCAGGTACATAGACGACAAGGGTTCCAGGAACAGGGCAGATGCCTGTAATGTGGCAATTGAGGAGACGGATTCGGAATTGGTTTTCTTCACTGATGATGATGTAATCGTACCTCAAGAATGGGTCGAGAAACTAGAGAAGTGGTTCCAACGTCCTGAGGTTTCCGGAGTAGGCGGGCCAAACTTCGCACCTGTTAATGAGTCGGATATATGGCAGAAATCAATTGATGTTGCTTTCTGTAATAAGATCCTAACGGCTGGAACTAATTACGGCAAGAAGTCAGAAGGATTTCTTGAGGAAGTAGAGCAGCTACCCGGAGTAAACTCAGCATACAGGAGGGAAGTTTTGGAAGAAGTTGGTGGATTTGACCGAGGAGCCATAGGTGCGGAAGATGTAATGCTAGATCACCGAATCAAATTATCGGGACATCGTCTCTGGTCGGATGGGACTGCAACTATTTGGCATCGTAGACGAGGTATCACAAGAGTTAGGAAGCAGATTAGGAACTACGGACTTGTTAGGACCCTAGCTGGTAAGAGGTACCCTAACCTCTGGGGATGGAGTCATAGCTTGGTTTCCGTATTTCCGATTATAGTTTGTATTTCTCTAGCGGCTTTCTTCTGGGGGTGTTTGAATGGAGGGCTAGCTTGGCCTTCTTTCTGGGATATTTCAACCGAAACAGTCCCTCTAGGTCCGGAGAGGGCAGCAGTGCACCAATTGCCAACTCTGGCAGTTCTCTTCAATATCATTGCATGGTTGGGAGCAATACTAGGGCAATCTCCCAGCAAGAGCAAGGTTACGGTTTTTCTGTCGTCGATAATCTCTTTTATGCTGTTGTGGGATTATGGTATTGGCATTAACAAAGCCAGAATAAGTATCATCACAGGAAGTGAGAATTCACAAATCGACGATAGGGATAGGAGTTAATCATCACTCGACATTTTCCTTCGTGAAGGAGTCATTCGATCGGATTCAATATACCAAGTTGGCTGTCTTGGACGCCAGAAAATCATTGTAAACATGCTGAAGAAAAGGCCACCAAGAACTAGATTCAGCCAACCTTCTCTAATGTAGCCAGGGCTGGCATTGAAGAATGCCCAGACGAATGATGGCAGGATACCGACAACTAGGCAAATCAGGATTTCTTCAATAATCACCTCTGAGTGATTTCTTTTTTTGGGGATGACCGGGGGTTTTTTGCTCCATCCGGAGTGTTCTCTAACCACCATTCTAGCCCCATTTGAGATTTGGCCTTCTATTCCCATATGAGGGAAAACTGTCATAGTTTGTGCTTTCCCTGATTTCCACCTGCGAATCAAAGTTGGACAATTGCCGCCATCTACAAAGGGCCTGCCATCACATGGCTTACCCCAATAGTCTTGTGCAGAGTCTGCCAATGCTTCTGATGATCCTTCGGCCCCTTGCAATAGACCTCTGGAGTATGCCAGCTCCCACTCGGAATCGGAAGCTATCTCCATGCCAGAATTTTCCTCTATACGAGATAATTCTTCAAAACCAAGGGGACTTTCTGAAATCCTATATCGATAGTCTATGGAGACCTGATGACGTGGACCAATTCCCCCGAAAAGTATCGAACGATTGTCGGAGCCGACCAGGACGGAACCGGGCTCTACAGTAACCCAGTTAATCTGATTTTCATCCAAGATTATCCTCCGACGAATCTAGCTCCCCAGTTTGAATTGACCATTGCGATGCGTAAACATTGTCATTCGCTATTAGATCACTATGATTTCCTCGCTCCACTATTGCTCCGTCAACCATTGCAACTATCTCATCAGCATTCCTAATGGTGGCTAAACGGTGTGCCACTGCTATGGTTATTCTCTTCTTACCACCATTTGAGCTACCGAAAAGAGATTCCTGAATTCGCTTCTCTGTCTCCGCATCGAGAGCTGCGCTCGCCTCGTCCAGAATCAACAGATCCGGATCCTTCAGTAGTGCTCTGGCTAGACTAATACGAGCCCTCTGCCCTCCAGAAAGCATCACACCTCTATCTCCAACCATCGTATCCAAACCATCTGGTAGGCTGGAAACGAACTCATTTGCCCCGGCCGCTTCTAGAGCCCCAAGAATCTGATCATTGTCCGATTCCCGTGCATATGCGACATTCTCCCCAATAGTACCAAAGAAGAGGAAAGGGTCTTGAGAGACGAAACCGATTCGTTCTCTGATTGATTCAATCTGGTAGTCGTTAATGTCCCTGTCATTGATCAAAACACGTCCACCTTGTGGCTCGTAGAACCTTTCAATCAGTTTCAGAATAGTACTCTTGCCTGCTCCAGTGTGACCCATCACTCCGAGGAACTCACCCGAGGAGGCGTCTAGTGTGATTCCATTCAATGCATTGATCTCCGATGTAGGATATGCGAAAGAGACGTTTTCGAATTTTAGCGAAACTATTGGCCCTTCCAAGGGTAATGCTCCGTCCTTGTCAAATATCGATGGTTCCAAATCGATTATTGCGAATACTCTCTTCGATGAAGCCTCTCCTTTCTGGAGTTGATTCAGCAGCATCCCGAGAATAAACATCGGCATTGTCATTCGAGTCGAAATTAGAAGGAATGTTACGAACTGGCCAACGGTAATCTCACCTGACTCCATGACCCAACCCCCTGCTGAGGTTAGCAAACCGAATGAGATTCCAGCTACAACGTAAATTCCAGGGATGAATCTGTTCCGGATGAATGCGGCTTGGATGGCCGCATCTCGATAATCACCGCTCTGTCTTCCGATCCTGTCGCTCTCAAATTCCTTTGCATTATATGCCTGGACAACAGTTACTCCAGTGAGTACATTTTCCAGGATTGCAACAATGCCACCGGTACTCTCACGTTGTTTCCTATATTTTCTCTGGACTCTAGTAGAGAACCAAATGACCATTGGGACGATAATTACCAATGGTGCGAACAAAATTAGAGCCAATTTTGGAGACATCCAGAACATAATTATGAATGCAGTGGAGAATGTAATTGTGATTCGAATCATACTAGTACTGGCATCAGAAATTATGTCCTCGAGTTGTGCAACGTCTGCTGAGAGAACAGACATTAGATTGCCGGTCTGTCTGCTTTCAAAATAGGATGCTTCCATATTCAATAGCGATTTTGTTGCGTCCATTCGGATATCGTGCTGTGCCATATATGCCGTCGACTGCCAGAGTTGATTGCTTAGTCCCTGGAAAATTGCCAAGAATGTAAATGAGGCCATAATCAGGAGTCCGAATCCAAGTTCTATCGATCCTATTGGCCCTATTTCTGGTATTGGACCCCATTTTACCATCTCTTCTATTCTGGAATTCGTGAATGTCCTGGATTGATAATAATCTGCGGCCATTCCGATGGCGATGAAAGGAATGAGATCGAAAGCTCGGGCCCCGGCGTTTGCCAGGATTCCACCAAGTGCCCTTTTCCAATATCTGGTGACATAAGGGACGATTCTCCATATCTTCCTGCCAACTACTTGTTTGACATCTTTAATCTCCGACATGTCCTTGCTCAGTGAAGCTCCGATATCGGCCCCATCCTGCTCGCTTACTGACACAGTCTTTCGTAAAGCAAAGGGCGTTTCAATGCTTCAGTCCCAATTACCAAATTGGTGGGCATGAGTAAGAAAGTGGTGCGCCCGCCGGGATTCGAACCCGGGACAAGAGGTTGGAAACCTCTTGTGATAACCCCTTCACTACAGGCGCTTGAACATAGCGGGCGCATGTCATCTCTAAATC
>MDTC01212774.1_pt1 | contig 12638 bp, 8 predicted proteins | sample 811181 | NCBI WGS metagenome assembly MDTC01 (sample SAMN05326644, study PRJNA326480) | marine metagenome | isolation source: seawater | place: Pacific Ocean: North | collected 2011 | reverse complement strand
TTTATTTAGGCACTTAAAAAAATAAGAGGCCGTAGAATCGGAAGATGTTACCTCAAGAGGCCCATTAGAAAACAAGCAATGAGATCTATTTAAAAATGACCCCACCTAATTTTATCCATGGATAATTCTTCCAAGCTGGCTTGGGGTTTGAACTAAAGCATACAGCCACACAAAAAATCACGGCAAAGGATTTAGGTTGCACCAAAAGAACTCCAATGACCATGAAAGCTCAGTGGCAAATGATGGGTTAAGCGCACGTTAGCCACAGGACCCGACTCCAAATTGCTGGCATCAAGAATGGTCAGGGCATTTAACTGAGTAACAGTATCGACAGTTTCAATCAACAACCAACCCTGATCTTCCCGGCTACCTGTAGGGACAAAGATTGGCTCAAAGCATAAAACCTGTTCCGGAAAAGAAAACTTTTGATTGCGGCCCTGTTGAAAGTCAATCTTAATAATGGTGTTGAAAAAAAGTGATGTAGGTTTAGCAGAGTAGCTATAATAGCCATATCGATATTTTCGGCCCATTTGCCTATGGTTAATCATGGGGAAATCACCACCACCATCAGCTAAGATGATGGATTCCGTTAATGTTTTGTTCCTTAGGTTGAACCGATATCGTATCACCTGCCCCCTAGATCCCGTGGTAACCAATTGGCCTTCCATCAGTTTAGCCATGGACGCCTCAGGACCCACAATTGAATCAGGTTCATCATAACCAATAAAATCAGCAATCAGGTCATCGCCCTGCTCGAACGCATTAAACGAATGCCACATAAATTTGGCCTGAGCAGTGAAGGCCTGAGGCTTTTGATCAAGCGAACGCGGGATAACCCAAAGTAGATTGCCCTGCTCGGGCTGCCATTCAAAGGAACCAATGAAGCTTTTCCGCCCCATCAAAAAAGGAAAAATATTGATCATGAGCGGGTGAAACATAAGAACAATATAGTTTTGACTGACAAAGAAATCATGCATGTAACAATAACGAGGGGCCTGATAGGGCTGGTGCTTTTTCAATTTACCATAACGGTCAAAGATCGTTATATGTACGGTGACACTGGGGCCATACTCAAGACCAAAATGAATCCAATCACCATTTTCTGGATCGATTTTACTGTGGGCAGAGTAAAAATTAGCATGATCCGCCGGCAAGCCGAAATTAAACTCCCCCTGAGTATCAAGAGTCTCAGGGTCCAGAATATGAGGAGGAAAAGATTCATCAAACGCATATAACCGCCCATTACGATTAATGGTAGACACACCGGCCTGGTTAGACATAGAAGAGGCAAATAGATTGTTGAACATACCCCCCGGCGCTTGAGTCGTCCAAGTCGCATAGAGAAATTCCTTCGCTTTAGTTTCATCCTTATATTTCTGGGTTTGAATAAAGCGATTTTCAAACCTCACTCCTTTATCGTGAAACGAGTACTTGCGAATCATACCGTCCCCATCCACAATGAAGTTCTTGCGCAAACCAGCCCGATCAAACAATCCCGGTCCGTTTCGAAACAAGGTGCCTCTTAGATCTGCTGGTAATTTACCTTCCACTTTTGCTTCGTAGTTGTGCTCCTGCTCGATGGATTTGGCTATAGTGAGAAGGCCCTGGTTTTCAGTAGAGGTTGTCAGAACACTTTTAATTAGTGGAACGTGTTTTGCGCTACAAGATGGCAAGGTTGCTACCCCAGCGCCAGCAACCCCCAGACGGCAGAAATTTCGTCGATCTATCTTCATAGTTGAACCTCCAGGAGGGTTGCCAATATCAGTCTGTTAGCAAAGCCATTTTACACTTGATTGGCTGGCAGCCACAACCGAAACGATACCGATACTAGGCCGGCACTCAACCGACGATAATCTTCCGATAATCGACGCAGATTTTGCTAAAAATCTGATTAAGATTGGTCATAACCCAATATAAACCTATGATGACGGCAGTCAAATTTCCTCTGTCACTAAAGCAAACCAAAGACTTGCAAGGCCATTTTTACTCATGATAATTTTACGAATAAAGGCCAAAACTAGCCCTCCCCCTCTGGGCTGCGTCAGATGACAGATACAATGATTGACGGCGCTCCCATTTCAATCTATTCCTTCTATGTGAACAACGCACTAGAGGATGAAATGGAATCAGAATCACAACAACTAAAACAAGAGATAGCCAACTTAAAAACCCAAATTGCTGCTATGCAAAATCAGCAGAACATGGGTTATAACTTTTCTAATGAAGCCATTCAGAATTGGAATAGCTGCAGTGAAATTCCAGAACATGGTCATTCACCCAAGACCGTCAAGACCATTATTGAAAATAATCATTTAATGGACTTTGAGCAGCAGTTAAACACCTCATCTTATGTCAACGTTACTCTAGAAAAAGAAGAGGAAGAAGTGGCTCTGATGGGACTGAGGATTAATCTTGCAGATCAAACCGTATATCCACAATCTTACAAACTCCATGATACCGTTGTTAATATGATCGCCAAACTATGGCATTGCCCCCCTCCTGAGCAAGGGGATGACACTGAAAACTATCCAGGTGCTGGTACAGTTGGCTCCACCGAAGCTTGCCTATTAGCAGGACTCGCCCTCAAGTTTCGATGGCGAGCGTGGTATCAAAAAAAACATGGCCTCAGTAAAGAGGAAGTGAATGGCAAAAGACCAAACCTCATTATTTCCTCATGCTATCAGGCAGCCTGGGAAAAGCTATTCAAGTACATGGATATCGAACCCAAACTAATCCAACCATCTGTTGGTAACTTTACCATCGACCCAGAGAAAGTTCGGGCAGCCATCGACGAAAATACGATGGGCGTGGTCTGCATTATGGGCAACCACTACGGCGGTCAGTACGATCCGGTATGGGATATTGATAAAGTTGTGCGGGAAGTTAACCAGGAACAAGGATTACAGGTAGGGATCCATGTGGATGCTGCCTCTGGTGGATTCATTGCTCCCTTTCAGGCAGGTATGCAGCCATGGGACTTCCGATTGCAGAGTGTACTGTCTATCTCGAGCAGCGGCCATAAATATGGTGAATCATGCGCTGGCACCGGTTGGATCGTGTGGCGGCAGCGTCGGGATTTAAGCGAGCATGTTGCCATATCCGTCACTTACTTAGGGGGTAAAGCAGACTCATATACCCTTAATTTTTCGCGGCCAGCCAGTGGTGTCTATGTCCAGTATTATAAACTATTACGCTACGGACATTCCGGTTACCAGCAGTGTTGCAATAACATGATGCTTAATGCTGACTATCTGCGCCAAGGGTTGCGAAGCATGGAGAAAGATGGTGAATCCAGATTTATTTTTCTAGATCATGGCTCACAGCACTGTTTACCGGTAGTCACCGCCAGACTTAATCCTAAGTGCGATATTTCCTATGATGATATCGACCTTCAGCATGTACTGTCACAGCATCACTGGTATGTGAGTGGCTACAGGATGGGATTTGAACATCCGGCTACTGGGGAAATGACCAGCCTTTTTGTAGATGAAGTAGCCGAACAGACTATGTTCCGCATCGTTGTCAAAAGCAACCTTAGCCGTGATATGGCGAACCATCTACTGCGTTCTTTCGAAGCTGCATTTAACTTCCTAGATTCAGTAGATTTCAGTTCGGAACACAAGGTAGAGTTTCAAAAATTAGGGCATAAGGATCAATCTCTACTCTCCAAACACTGTTAATCATACGATAACTAAGAGTGCTATAGAACGATAATCTATTTAAAAGTAAGCATGAACAGATCAATATCTTCATGCTTACTTTAAAGTCTTATATGCCCTTCGATTACTCAGAATTAGATTATTCAGAGTCAGAGTCAGAGTCAGAATTCCTATTCAGCCCTAAATCAAATATCTCAACATTATCAATCAAAGTACCCATGCTATTGGGTTCCCCGATTTCTTCAAAATATATGCGTGCTGTCGAATTTAACACAACAGCCTCCAAAGAAATTTTTGCCCATTCAGTCGAGTCCGACTCTGCACTATGAATTTCTATATCATCGAAAATAACTGTATATTTTTCCTCACCCAGACTAGGATCTCGAGCACGAGCGTCAAAAGTTATGCTATAGCGATGTCCAGGAATTGTATTTATATCCAGGAAGACCCTCACGTTACCACCAACTTGACCGTTAGAAGGGCAGCTTGAGTCTAATTCTAGATGCTGTATTCCCTCGCTACTACGCGGGATAGTATTATCACCAGTTGACGAACTTTGAATTTCCAATTGCGGTGGATCCTGCATCCCATTGGGATCGGTACAACCATAATTGCCCCCGATTTCCACATCCCAAGCCTGGTGGACGCCAGATGAATAAAATTTGGTAGAGTCTTGACCATTGAGCATCAATTCAAAACTACCATCTACTACTAGGTTACCCTGCTGGATATATCCAAGATCATCATTTACTTCCCCAGCAAGACTTTCTCCATCAGCCCACTTAATCAGAACCTGATAGTTATCTCCGGGATCTGAGCGAGGGGTAATTTCAATAGAATATCTTTCAGTAATTTGAAAATCAGCTTCGGTCCTAGCTTGAGTGATAACATCCTCGAGCCATAGATCCTCAATTTCTGGGATTTCCTGCTTAGCTTCATTTTTGAAGAGTTGACATGAGACTTTGAGTACTTGATTATCTGGTGGTGAAAAGCAAGTAAGAAACGCACCAGCTACTGCCACTGGTTCATCGACGGTTGCACTATTTTCTTCTATCGAAGAAACCGCATCAGATTTATTGTTAATTTTACCATCGATTATATCAATTGCTTGATTACAGCCTGTGCTTATGAGCAATAGAAAAAGAGAGAAAATGCGCATTCTCAGAAATTGAGTCATTTGGTTGTTTCCTTTATGTAAAGCTGACCATCCTATCGGGATTTTTTACCCTAGCTTAAGATGTTCCTTTTTTGTCAATAAAAAAAGATGCTTAGTGACCCAATTTCTGCGTTATTATATGACTCTAGGCGCGAAAAACTGACTATTGGAGGCTCTATACTCCTGCCAACTTCGTAATCCCTGAAATATACAATCGTACCTAATAAAATAGTTAGACGAATAGTCTAACTAGCAGCTTGTATAACCAAGAGATGAGCTATTTTTCTGCCAGGACATTAGATACAGTCTAAGTTTTCAGCCTTCGCCCACAGACTGATAAAACAGAATAAGCCGTTGGATACTAATAGAGTGGAAGAGCTTGGTAGTTTTGTCTTTTTAGGCTGAATCGACTAGCTTCAGTAACAGCGATAAAAAATAACGTAAAGCTCAAGTCACCAATAAGTGAGTTACGAAGAAACACGTAGGTCGGAGGATAACCGGGTATACCCACGGTCAACGATCTAACCCACTCAGATAAAGTAAAACCATAAGAAGAGCTGGTGAGAAAAACAAACGTATTAGAAACAAAATAAAACAGAAAAGTCATAGCAACTGTGCCAAAAAGAAGTGAAAGCCATGACTTTGTATTAATCATATATTTACCAAACAGAGCAGCGGCAATATAACAACACCCTCCCACCAAACTCCATGCACTCACTGGAGAAACGCCATAACTATGGCTGATCAAAATGTCAGAAAGGGTCATGATCGCCACAGGCATCAACCAATGATATCGCGAATTAAGATAGGCTGAGCTAGTAAATGCGACAGCCATCAGAGGCATAATATTTGGAAGCTCACTGCCAACCATCGTAACTCTAAGACCTGAAAAAACCACAATTAAAGCAAGGGTCAGAAACATCTGCTCTCTCCATACATTTGAGTATCTTTGATGTTTTACCATGACTTTAATCCAGCTTCTAATTCAATCGCCCATGTTCAAATTTATTTTCCTCATACTATCTCATTGTTGATGACCAAGAACAGACAGAATCAAACCCGAGGCTAAAGACTATGCCCTGAGGTCATACAACGACCATATACTGCCAATATTTTCGAAGGCTTACGACAGAACAGGTGCTGGAAGCCGCCTCCACCGAAAGTAAATCAAGCACGACCACAGTGCCAACAACGAAAATCAAATGGCCGTATATCACAATGATATTAATATATTATAAGCTAATAATGTAATAGCCCAGAGTTACCCAATCGCATCTGAACCTCTGAAATATCTCAATAGTTGTAATTATATACATTGACATTTAGACCTAAAGAGAACGACTAATGATTCCGTTAAACAATTTATGCGTTCTCCGACAGTCTGTGATGCTGCAAGAAATAGCTTTATGAAAGGATGGGGGCCTAATGAGCAAATCGTTTATATTCTGCCTGTCTTTACTGATGGCTGTGGGTTGTAGATCAAAAAAAGAAGCGAACACTGACAATAGCACTGAAACTATAGCAGACGAAAAAATAGATACGGAGCCTGAGCAGATCGGCAAAAGATGTCATGATGAACAAAGCTTTTATTGCAATGAAGAAAAGAAAAGCACCAAGCTCGCCATCACTGCAACCGGCAAAAACATCGAGTATGTTCATGCCAATGGCGAATCAGGCTTTAAGGTTTGGAAAGAGGTCAACGGTCAGCGTATTCTCCGCGCCAATGGCCTAGATGAATGGGCTAAGAAATTAAATTTTAACGGCAAGGGCCAACACCCCGAGCACTTTACTGAATACAGCTCTATTGCTGGAATAGCATGCCCTACCAATGTCTATATTGAAGAGAATAACAAATTTAGCACGACCAATTGTGTTTATTATACCGCAGAACTAGAAGAACAAGGACTCAATCAAGCTGGTTCAAGTCAAACCGACCTCAACACCCTTGGTTTGGAAGGCTGGAGTGCCTACGGGGCAGATGCAACTTCTCAGACAGACCCCAAATGGTTCACGGGCAATATTAAAACATGTGCAGACAAAGGGATGAGGTTACCAACTATTTATGAGACATCTACGAAAGAGACAAATAAAAACGGTTATCCGACCAATGATGGCACCCCTTTATTTTCTGATGAAAACGGTATTCCATCATTGAATTTCATATGGACCTCTTCAGCAAACGCTTCCAATACTAGTAGTTATTGGATCTGGCGAGGAACGTCGTCTGCAGCCGACTACCTGTATTACTCAAGCCCTGTAGTTTGTTTACTACCTTAGCAATTGATTCTATGGTTTCTAATATAAAGAAAAATGAAATAGCAATTTATTAGGTTGCTGATACTATTTTCTATCGTCAGATCTGATACACCATTGAAAATCATCAGAAATAAAATAGTTATATTAAAAAAATATACTAATCTTATCAAGTATGGCGTAAATCAATCTATTTCTCAATTAACAGAATCACTTACAACCAGCAATTAAATCGGTCATTTATACAAAAGGATGCGATCTATGAAAAAATATTCGGCGAGTGGCAGTCGATCCAGTGGATGAATCTATGTTTCTATTTACTATAAATTAGATTTATTGGGTTTCTTACGAATCGGGATAGCTGATATTTTCTAAAAAAAATAAGACCTCATGGCGCCAATTGGTAGCTCTAACGAAAAACTCAGCTCCAAAATTCTCCAATAATCGAAAAGCGAGTGTTGCGACAGCTTACTCCAATAGATGGAATCAATGAATGTTTTATAAAAAATGATTTTATAGATCATAAGCGTCAACTAATTTCAGTTACAAATGAATGCGGATAATGGTGAGTTGGCAGCTAGGTAGATCTAGGATAAAATATAAAGGATTTAAAAAAAAACCAAAATTAACGCCGAGGGACAAATGGAAAAAGTCTGGCTCGATCAATATCAAAAAGCTATTCCCCATGACGTAAAGACAATACATCCGAGCGTTACAGCTTATTTCGACGACACAGTCGTCAAATATAAGGATAGACCTGCCTTTGCTTGCCTAGGTAAAACCTTGTCCTTTGATCAACTAAGAGAAACAGTTGAGACTATAGCAAATTGGTTCCAAAACGAGCTAGGCATCAAGAAGGGTGACAAGGTAGCACTTATGATGCCAAACCTTCTGCAATATCCAACCGCTCTATTCGGTGCCTTAAAAGCGGGTGCGACTGTCGTGAATGTAAACCCGTTGTATACACCCAGAGAACTAGAACATCAGCTAAAAGACTCAGGTGCAGAAACTATAGTCATCTTAGCTAATTTTGCTAAGACACTAGAAACAGTTTTACCTAATGTTCAAATGAAAAATGTGATCATAACTGAAATGGGCGATCTACTAGGTTTTCCCAAAGGACCGCTGATCAATTTCGTTATTAAAAAAATTAAAAAAATGGTACCCGAATACAATATCCCTAGAGTGATTGCTTTCAAAGAGCTGTTAAAACCTCGAACGACAGAATTTAAACCAGTCACAGTCAATGAAGATGATATCGCCTTTCTACAATATACTGGCGGCACAACAGGAGCATCAAAGGGTGCTATCCTAACACACAAAAACGTTTGCATTAACTTTACCCAGGCCCAACAATTCCTCCAAGAACGCATGACACCCGAGACAGATATTATTATTACAGCACTGCCTATATACCATATTTTTTCTCTGGTATGTAATTGTATGATGTTCATGAATCAGGGTGCATTAAACGTACTTATCCCAAACCCTAGGGACATGGATGGCTTTGTCAAAGAATTAGGGAAATGGAAATTTACTTCTATCTCGGCCGTCAATACCCTTTTCAATGGCCTGTTACATCACCCACAATTTGCAGACTTGGATTTTAGTAGCCTACAATTATGCTTAGGTGGTGGTATGGCAGTCCAAGAATCTGTTGCAGACAAATGGCAAAAAACCACTGGTTGTGTCATAACTCAATGTTACGGACTGACCGAAACTTCTCCAGCTGCAGTAATCTGCGACCCAACAAAAGATAAGTTTACGGGGAGTATTGGACTACCGATTCCATCAACCGAGGTATCTATCCAAGATAAAGACAATAATATCCTGCCGTATGGAGAAAGGGGCGAAGTATGTATTCGAGGACCCCAAATTATGGCCGGCTATCTAAACAGACCAGATGCAACCGCTGAAGCGATAACATCAGATGGTTGGTTTCACTCTGGTGATATAGGCACCATGGACGATAAAGGTAATATCTTCATCGTAGATCGATTAAAAGATATGATTATTGTTTCAGGCTTTAACGTCTATCCAAATGAAATCGAAGATGTCATGGTTGGGCATGACAATATTTCTGAAGCAGCAGCCATAGGGATTCCAGATCAAAAGTCTGGAGAAGTGGTTAAGCTTTACATAGTCAAAGAGAATGATTCTCTAACCGAAGAACAAGTAATGAGCTACTGCCGCGAAAATCTCACAGGTTACAAAGTACCAAAACAGATCGAATTCCTGGATGAATTACCTAAAACTAATGTTGGCAAAATCTTACGACGTAAGCTAAAGCCCGACCAAGCGTCATAATTTTAAGGAAAGCAAGATAACAGCACGTTTATGAAGGATCAAATTCAGTTGAATATTGATCCTTCATACTGACCTTCCATTCAAAAACAATGGATAGTCATACTTTTATGGCGATAAAGAAAAATTTTGCTTAAATTACCCTTCTATTCAGTAATATGTTGTTAGTCGTCACATATGTAAGTAGCAAAGCCCCCTAACCAAGAGCAGACCAATCAGATCTCTTTTGATATAATCTGTACAGACTGTTATTCAAATGAATCATCTAGAGAGGCCCAGGTCGTGGAACAAGTAACATCCGAGAGTGTACGTAGTCGGGATGGGACCAAAATCTCATATCAGATTTATGGCAGAGGCAGAAAAACAATCGTATTTGTTCCTGGTTTAGCTGTACCAAATCTTGCTTACTCACCTTTGATGAGCGCCCTTGGAGATTACAAATTCATCACCTGGCACTCACGAGGAACATACCAATCAGACCGACCTACCAGGCGAAATTTTCTGGTAGAAGACCATGTAGCAGATCTCGAAGCTATTGTAAAAAAAGAAAAGCTATCAGACTTTTGTTTAGCCGGCTGGTCCTTGGGGGTTCAGACAATACTTTGTTTTTCTCATAGGCATCCAGAAATAACTAAAAGTATGATCTTATTAAATGGTTCATTTAAGGGTCTCATTGACTGCAGAATTGGGCATCTTAGCCCGACCGTCAACCTTGGATTAAAGATTGCGAAACCACTAGGTAAAATCATCGACCCCAGTACAAGGTGGTTAGCTCGGAAAGATTTAAGATACCTAAAGCCTCTCTTAAAGTATTCTAGACTATCAAAAAATCCTGATGATTTTTTTATGAATGTTTTAAAAGAGTTCGTCGCCCAACCAATGGATGTAATGATTGAAACTATTAGGGGAGCCGAGGAATTTAGTGCAGAGCACCTCCTACCACAGATTCAAACACCTGCATTTATTAGCAGTGGGACTCACGATCCGTTCGTCCCTATACGCCTATGCCGTGATCTCGCTAAACGACTAGTAAATTCAGAACTCTATGAAATAGACGGAGGTACTCACTATACATTGATAGAACAGCCTAATCTGATTATCCCACCAATCAAAAGGTTTCTAGAAACTACATTTTCACGCTAGAAATATAGATCTCGGATATTTTTAGTGAGCAGTCTTAAAGGTTACGATCTCAAAAAGGCCATCTGTCACTTATGGAGCAATGATCTCAAAAGATCGAACCTCAGATATCACTCCCTTTTCCAACCCCTCGTACTTACTGGTAACCTGCCAATAATATTTACCCCTAGGAAGGCTATCTGTCTGAAACATAGTATCTGACATACTCTCGTCTATTAATTTTTGGTTCAAGGCTAAGTCTTTAGCAACCACTAACCTATGATTTTTTCTACCGACAAACCCACTCCATTCAAAATCAATTGGACCTACTTTCTGCCTAAATCTATAAATTCTGTGATCCTTAGGCCCTAACAACTGAGGCCTTTCTGGACTAATACTGAGGTTCTTAATTCCACTCAATTTACCTGATAATCGCCATTTATCTATTGCTTTGACTCTCCAGTAAAATTCACCTGCGCCTTTGCAATCCCAAGTAAATGCAGTATAACCAACTTTATAGTTAACTATAGGACGTTTGAAACTTCTCGAACGGGAGACTTCAATTTGGTAAGCAAGCGCCCCTTTTATAGGTTCCCAAGTAAATCTCACACCATGATCTAGAGCCCTTTGACTAAGGCTATAGTTACCAGAAGGATTTAAGTTTTTTGGTGAATCTAGGGGGATAACCTTTTTAAGATTGAAGGATCTAGTGACAGAAACTAAATCTTTTTTACTATTTTTGAATTTTGCAGTGACTTTCCAAAAATAGGAGCCCTCATCTAGACTCTTAACAAAAAACTTCGCCTTATTAGTTTTCTTATTTAGCACAATGTTTTTAAACTCTGGGTCAGTTGCTACCATCAGTGTATAAATATGACCTGAATCACCACCTTGCCATTTAAACTTAATTCGTGGTTTAACATTGAGATAGTTATACTTAGCTTCATCCTTAGGAAAATGCAGGTGTACAGGTGATGGTCTGATCCTTAAACGATATTTTGAAGAAAACTTACCTGGCCTTCCCCATTTATCTACAGAAGCAACCCTCCAAAAAAATTGACCGACTAAACCTGTCGTCCAATGAAATTTATGGTCATTTATAATCAGACTCTTAATTTTGTTTCTAAAACCTTCTGATCGGGAAATCTCAAACTTGTAATCTACGTTCGGACCTTGATAATTCCAAGAAAAGTCAATCGCTACTTTGCCATTATCTTCTTCAATTTCGAACCCATCTTCCGGCAAAATATCTGTTACTAAAATAGTCGATCGACCATGACTAATATTAAACTTTCTTACTTCAGACAGCAGACTCTCATTCTTTTTACCGTAGTCAATACGGACTCGCCAGAAATAGTTACCGACCTTCAAACTCTCTACACTTATTTGTTTTATTTGAAGTGTTTCAGCAATAATTACGTCTGAAAATGACTTATCCTTAGCTAACTCAAAATGATATCTTCCAATATCAGGATATCCTGACCATTTAAAAACTATCTCGCGACTTTCCGAGGGATAGTCGAAAAAAGATTCTGGGAATGGACTTAACAAAGTAACAATAGGCCGCATGCTACGTTTCACAATAAACGATGTCGAGGGACCAAATATATCAATCAAGGCATCGTCTGCCTTGATCAATAAATGTCGTTTTTCGTCAATTACCTTACCGGAAACTTTGCCCCTGTCTATCCTAATCTTTGTATCTCCATCAAGCTCATTGAGCACTATTCCGGTATTGGCGTGAACATCAATCCGACTGCCATCAGCGAACATCAGTACTAATTCTGAAAGACCTTGAGTTGAAATCCTATCTCCATCTTGAATATAATCACCCTTTACTAGCTTGAACCAACTGCTATCACCTTTTCTTAATATTAAACTCCGTTTTCTTATTTTCAATACCTTAGCTATCCCACTATAACTCGAATCTTTATCAAGGGGGCTTTCAAGTCCATCAACCATTTTCAAATTTGAAATATTATAACCACGCTGTTTCTCTAAACGGCATTCTTTTGTTATATAAAACTCTCTAATTTCGGAAATGGCTTCTTTCTCCGTATCTATATAATAGGATAAAACTCTCCAGTAATAATTACCAGGTTTCAGGTTTTTGATATATGTAGAATTACCTTTTAGTTCATTACTAT
>MDTC01168409.1_pt1 | contig 12638 bp, 7 predicted proteins | sample 811181 | NCBI WGS metagenome assembly MDTC01 (sample SAMN05326644, study PRJNA326480) | marine metagenome | isolation source: seawater | place: Pacific Ocean: North | collected 2011 | reverse complement strand
TTTCTTGTCCAAATCAGATCTCTTACCCCCCGAGGATCTCGACCGTGTATTGGGGTGGGGTGAGGATTTGGACCAATTAGAAGCAGCACTCTTTGAGGAGGCTGGTGGACAAAGAACTGAGTTTGCAATCGGTCAATTACGAATGATGCAGAATGCGCAAATACAACCTGGACTTATTCCCCTATCTAGCGAGCAGGAGGAGGGGCTAGCAGATATTCTGACATTTGCACAAAGTATCTTCGGGGGCATGGCTGATACGAGAGATGGTTTTGCAGCCGATATTGATAATGAGAGAAATTAGAGGGATCAAATGGACGATTTGCAGCATTTACTAGCGATAGATGATCTTGGTAGCGATTTCCGAACGGTTATCGATTGGGCTATTAGATTCAAGAAAGAATACACTAATGATTTTTCTGATTTCAAGCCATTGGATGAAATGAGCATCGGATGTATCTATGAGAAACCTAGTACACGAACTAGGGTTTCGTTTGAGGTAGGTATACACAAACTCGGAGGACAACCGTTGACCTTGCTAAAAAATGATATTCAAATGGGGAAGTCAGAAACTATTTCTGATACAGGTGCAGTCTTGTCACGTTTTCTCGATGGAATAACATATCGCTGTTTTGGCCATGAAATGGTGGCCGAATTAGCTGAGAGTTCATCAGTACCAGTAATAAACGCCCTTTCTGCCAAACATCATCCTTGTCAAGCAGCAGCAGATTTGATGACAATTGTCGAAAGAAATCCCAGTTTGGAGGGTGAAAAGGTAGCATGGGTAGGGGATGGAAACAACGTATTACACGATTTGATATTGGCATGCGCGATGCTTGGTATCGACTGTATTTGGGCCGTACCTTCAGGCTACGAACCGGATGCCGATGTAGTCGCACGTGCGAGAAAAATCGCTGCTGAGACTGGTGCATCCATGACAAAGACCCACGACCCCAAGAAAGCCTGTAAAAATGCATCAATAATTTACACTGATGTTTTCATCAGTATGGGTGAAGAACACTTGGAAGACAAGATTTCAGCCTTTAATGGATTCCAGGTGAATGAGGATTTAGTTACCAATGCTCGTGATGATTACGGTTTCATGCATTGCTTGCCGGCGCACCGTGGCGATGAAGTAACTGATGGAGTGATTGATAGTGAAAACAGTATCGTCTTTGACCAAGCAGAAAATCGAATGTGGGCACAGATGGCAATCTTAACATATCTCTGTAATCCTGCAGCATTTCAAGCCTTTTTGGACCTCTACTAATTTGCAATGATTACGCTAATTAGGAATCCAAGTAATCCGAAAATCATCGCACTACGTAGCCCTCTTTGTGCGGCGTGATCCTCACCTCTATACAATCGCGGTTTTATCGAAACAAGAGTGAGCATAGCAGGGATCTGTGTGATGATGAGTTGCATTGGCAACCATTCCCTTGCATAAGGCAGAACCAATGGGATGAATGAGCAAATAATTGCAATTTGAGCCATCGCTCTGGCTGATTCAGGTCCAACAACCTTGGTCAGAGTTTCTCTGTCAGTATCTCCGATTTCGTCCTCGATGTCCTTGACAATTTCTCTAGCTGCATTGACCAACATAGCAACTGCTGCAACCGTCCAAGCGAGAGGAGTCAAAAATCCATTTACAGCAGTGGCTCCGAATACAATTACGATTCCTACCAGTGCTGATACCGCAAGGTTACCCATCAAACCTTTGTGTTTCAACATAAACGAGGCAGGAACAATCATTTCATAGTGAAACATAAGCAGGAATGCGATAAACCAAATGACAATACTTGGCAACCATCCTTCTAGATATTCAGTATAATATGATGCGACCCCCATAGCAGTCAGTAAGCAAATAATCGAAATGAGTAGGCTTGCACGTCCAATGGCTTTTGCTTGGTTCAGGCTCAACTCGCCACTAGGGATTGGCCTTTCAGGGTGATTTATTGCATCAGTTTCATGATCAAAAATATCGTTGAATGAGTTCCAAGCTGCCATGAATGAAGCCACACAGAGCGAGTGAAGTGCGATAATGGCAATTTCTGGAGTTGTAAATCCGGTTTTCACCATGAGGGCACCAACAACAACAGTTGCGCCACCAACTATTGCATTCCCGAATCTAACCAGGCGTAATATTGGTCCCGCCATAATCCATTCGAGAACGTGGCAGTGTTTGATATCTACGCAGTAGCCTTCGGTTGTTCCGAATCGCCATGATTTCTAGTTGCGATACTCCACAAACATACACTATATCGAGCTCCCCTGAAAAAATTACGAACACTTCCAACTTTCTCAAAACGCACATCTTTTGCTAGAATGTTACCTACTTGATTCATTGTAGCGCCCCAACTGAAACGCTCATTCAGATGATCGAATACCTCGACAGTATTTGCTCTACCCCGCTCGCTGAGAAATTTGTGTACTTCAGCACGTAATCGCTTTGTCCGACTCACGCTATCGCCTCCAAACTTCTCTGGTGAAGATGTATCCATGCGTTTTTACTGTACAGAGGCCTCCATCTGCCATTTTTTTCACTTCCACTATCATGGACAAGAACTCCATCTTTAGGCCCGCGTGGACGCCTTGTTGGTTCTAATTCTGCAAATGATGTGACTTCTAAACTGCTGATTATTTCCGATTGCATAATGGCTCCATTTCGGTTTTACATATGAATGAAGGTTGGACCCTGAAAGTGAAATTGAAAGTTAAATAACTTCACAGTTTCCCTTTTTTCACTTTCACAGTAACCTGAAAATGAAATCTTAGTTGATTGCAGCGGTCTGTTGAAATATAGAAGTCGATTCCCACAGCCAACGCTCGTATGGTGTAGCGGCCCATCATGGTGGACTCTCAATCCATCGACCCGGATTCAAATTCCGGTACGAGCACTGTTTTCAGTAATTCGAATCCGGATATTTCCAATTGCCATGCTCAGTATTATAATGATATTTTCAGTAAAAGTATCTCTCAATGTGACGTGGTAATTTTGATGAGCGTGTCTTGAGTCGAAAGGTCATGGACGACTGGCGCAGTTTCGATATTGCGAATCCAACCGAGGAACATGCGATGATTCGTGAGATGGTTCGCGACTTTGTGAGGGAAGATGTTGAACCCCAAGCGTTAGAGTATGACCGGGATGAGAAATTTAATCTTGAGCTGTTCCGTAAACTGGGAGATTATGGCCTGTTGGGAATTACTGTTGCTGAGGAGTTTGGCGGGGCTGGAATGGACGCGACAGCGGTCGCCATTGTCAATGAGGAACTATCCTATTCAGATCCAGGATTTTGTCTTGCTTACCTCGCACACTCGCAGTTGACCGTCAACAACTTGGCGTTCAACGGTTCGGATGCGCAGAAGAAGCGCTATCTCCCTGGCCTTTGTTCGGGCGAGTTAATTGGATGTATGGCAATGTCTGAACCAGATTATGGGACTGATGTGCTGGGTATGGCCACAAATGCCGTTCTACAAGATGATGGGAACTGGTGTATCAATGGCCGAAAGATGTGGATTACCAATGGAGTTGTCGATGAAGATGGGACTCCTGCGGATATCGTTTGGCTCTATGCTCGTACAGGCACAACTGAAAGAGGGCGACCAGAGATATCAACATTCATTGTAGAGAAAGGAATGTCTGGATATAAATCTGGGCAGAAAATTTTCGACAAGCTAGGGATGCGTGCATCGAATACATCTGAATTGGTTTTCGAAGATTGCATCGTACCACCCGAAAACTTGGTTGGTGAACCGGGTAGTTCGATGCATCACATGATGCGAAATTTAGAAATTGAGCGGGTTGCTTTGGCAGCTCAGGCGATTGGCATCGCCCGTCGTTGTTTGTCAGACATGTCTCGCTATGCTGGGGAGCGAGAGGCATTTGGTAAGCCAATCCGAGAGTTCGGTCAAATGCAACGCCACATTGGAGAGTCATGGGCTGAATATCGAGCCATGCGAGCCTACGTTTACGAGACATGCCGAGTTTTGGATTTAGATTCAGGTGGCCAGAGGTTAGACTCCGACGGTGTCAAACTGTTTGCCACAACTGCGGCCAAGAACATTGCCGATCGCGCAATCCAAGTAATGGGCGGCTACGGATACGTTGGCGAATATGTAGTGGAAAGATTGTGGCGTGATGCTAAATTGCTTGAGATTGGAGGTGGGACTCTCGAGAGTCACCAGAAGAACATCACTAGAGATCTGTCGAAAAATCCTGATTCCATTGAGGAGTGAGTATGAACTCCAACGGTATACCGCTAAAACGCGACTCATTTCTCGAGATTTTGGGTCTGAAGGAAGTTGATCGTGCTGGGTGGAAAAGAAGCGGACTTGTCAATGTTGAATCAGTGGCTGATCACTCATGGGGTGTAGCATTCTTGGCAATGCAAATTTGTCCCCCTGAACTTAATCGCCTCCACCTCTTAGAGATGGCAATTTGCCATGATGTTGCTGAGGTACGTATTGGAGATATCACACCTCATGATGACATTTCAGTAGAGGAAAAGGTGCGGATTGAAACCCAAGCCATGCGTGATATAGCAAAGGGTTTCCCACAGGGCCATCGAATGCTAGAACTTTACCAAGAATACGAAGCAGGCGAATCTGAAGAGGCCAAATTTCTCAAACTCTGTGATAAATTAGACATGGCATTCCAATCCTATGTGTATCAGTCACGTACTGAGAATGATTTACGCAATTTCAGAAAAACAGCTAACCAACTTGTGATTAAATATGGTTACCCAAATCTACTAGACGATTCGGTAGAATAGCCTGAATCAGCGTCTAATAGAACTAGATGAAAGGTGGTAGTCCCGGGAGGATTCGAACCTCCGTCCCCTGGACCAAAACCAGAGATGATGGACCGCTACACAACGGGACTCCGATACCGCGGGTGGGGCTTTGATTTTTGAACGGTCCGCCGAAGCATCGACGATAAAGTACAATCATTGTGGCCTCCGTCGCGGCGCTATGCGCCGCGTAACACTCTCAACTAGTATGGTGTTTCTGCTCATTTTAAGCGGTTTTTCACCATTGGTTGATGTTAGCAAAATCGAGTATAGCGCGCCACAAGAAAGTGAGGGCTGGCAAATCGAAAATCAGATCTTAATCAACACTTCATTTTCTCCGAGTATTGAATATTGGATTGAACAAGAGACTGCGAAGCCGATGGTGCTGACACGCGATTTGCATTCTCTACATCAATGGCAAATTAAGCACGGGTTATTGCCTGAACAAGCACCTGGATATTTCCACCATGTATTTCCAACAAGTGGTATTGTTGAGCACCGCCAGGTTACGATGCCTGGTAATCTCATACCAAAACTGGCTGGTGTAGAAGGTGTTTTTGCGGTCTTCGATGCGAGTTCCGAACCCCAACCAAGCGGCGCCATACCGGGATCCCCCAACTCAGTCAAGAGTGGAGAGATACATGGGGCAAACGATGCTTGGGGGCGGGGTTATAATGGATCAGGAGTTAGAGTTGCAGTAGCCGATTCAGGAATTGACTTCGCCCATCCAGATCTGAATGGCACGCAAGCAATTCTCTCCGACTCCGCATCACCATACGACGGCTGGGGTATCATGCACGACCCAGTTTCTTTGCTGCGGTGGCAGCGCGACGGACAGGCTTACCCTAGCGCAGACAATTCTTGGTGGGTCGAAACAACGAGTACTGACAGCGACAGCGACAATGATTCTACGTTGGACAATCAGAGTTGGGATATTTCTGGTATACAAGAGTCTATTTCAGGTATCTATCACTTTGGGGAGCATTCCGATTCAAGCCTCATTCAGAAAGCCGGCGGCGACGTCTACATTTTGGTTGTAGACACGCTTTTTCCTGGTGTATATGATACAATCTATATCGACATTGACAGAGATGGAGAATTCGGTGATGAAACACCCATCAACAAATCTAATCCTACATATGGAAGAGACACGAATGGCGATGGCCTATGGGACCAGAGTGCCGGATTACTTTGGTGGATTTCTGATGGGATTAATGGAGTCCCATATGGGGATGTGTATGCTGCGAGAACAGGATATCAGAATCGCATTGCAGGGTCTGGAGATTTGATATTACTGATGCTCAATGATGCATCCGAGGCAGGAGGCAATCACGGGACATTATGTGCATCTGCCGTTTCCGCTCAGGGAGTCATCAGCAATGGAGCAGTCCTTGGGATGGCACCCGGCAGCGAATTGATTTCGGTTGCGAATTTCTATGGCGGCGGCTCTTACTTGGATGCGATGCGCTTTATTTCGGAAGGTTATGACGGAAACGGCACAACTTCGCACGACCAAGGCCAGATTGGCTCATTCTCTTTTGGGATTTCAAGCGCCCACGATGATGGGGCAGATCTTTGGTCATTGTATGTGGATTGGTTGACAAGATCCCACTCACCACAGACTACGTATTTCGTAGCCGTTGGCAATGGTGGACACGGATATGGAACCACGGCCTCTCCTGGTGGAGCACATGGCGTTATTTCTGTCGGTGCCTTTTCATCCAAGGGTAGCACTTGGGGTGAATCGGCCTCATGGTCCAATCGAGGTCCAAATTCAGTCAGCCGTCTCGACCCTGACCTCGTTGCTGTCGGTTGGTCCGCTACAGGGGATAGAACACTGAATGAAGTGAACAATGCCAACAACGCCTACACAACCTGGGGAGGGACCTCATTGGCCACTCCAATCGCAGCAGGGCTGGCTGCAATAGTCTACCAAGCTTGGGAGAACAAAACAGGCCATTGGCCAGATTCACAATATTTCAGAGACATTGTCATGTCTACCGCAGACGACCGAGGGTATGATCCACTGGTTCAGGGCGCAGGTTGGATGAATGCCAGCCGAGCAGTTGCTGCCATCGAAGGTGACAATGGTTCCCTATTAGTTACTCCAGCATCCTGGATGACAGGAGAGAATGAAGGGGCGCATCGTGATGCAAATCTGAACTACATTTTACCTGGGCAAAATCAGACCATGCAACTGTCACTATCGAACACAGGGGGCTTGCCGATGGATGTTACTTTGACACCAGCAGAATTGGTACCTGTGGCCGGTTACCACATGAGTTGGAATAGTACCGATTCAGGCAACAATACAACTTGGGACGGAAATCAAGACCGTCCGGATTGGGCATTCCCATTGCACATCGAAGATGATGCTAATCTTTCATTACCACCTTCGGCTACTTTGATACGGGCGCGCGCAGTGATGGAAGGAGAAGGATTCGATGGAGATCAAAATCTTCAATCCGAAAACCGACTTCATCTCCGCATTTATCTTTGGAACGATAATGACGGTGACGGCAATTGGACTACTGATTCAAATAACGATAGTTACGTCGATGATGGTGAGTGGACAGAATCGAATGAATTAGCAATGATTACTGAACACGTGTATGAGTCAGGGCAGGTCGAGGCAAGAGTTGGAAATCCACACGATTGGGATGGAGACGGTCTTATCGTTGCCCTTTGGCGCCAATTTGTAAGGGAACCAAATAAGGACCCACTTCAAATTGAGTTTGATTGGACAGCATTTGGACCAGCCAATGATTCCTGGATTTCCGTACCACAGAATTTGACAATTTCTCCGAACTCAACTTCACAAGTCAATGTGACCATCGATGTTCCTGCAGATGCAAGAGGTGGTCTCAAACAGCACGGTCTCCGAATTCATGCGACTACGAACAACACAACTCGCGACTGGTCTTGGCCAGTAATCACAAATGTTGGTTTTAGTGGCCCATTTTCACTCTCTCCGACACATGTTGATGGAAATGTGAGCAATCAGACACTTTACGATGAAACATGGTTGCAGGGTGCCCAGAGGTGGGGCTGGAGGGCAGAATCCGGTGATTGGAAATTCTTGACAATGGACTGGCCGACATCTTTGTCGGGAAATGGCTCGATTCTAATTGACGTTGATTGGCCAGACAATCCTTTCACCGATGTTGATGTTCATTGGATGAGTGAGGCAGATCACCCCTTCTTCCTAGATGATCCCGCAGCTTACGGTCCACGCACAGTCGTGATGGAAACCGGTTCTGTTGGGCAGCACCAGGGTGGAGGGAAATATGCACATTACACGAACGGAGGTGGTAGCCGTGAGATTATCATCGCCGATGATTCTCCGGGCACGAAACAAATGATGTTGCACTCAGCAATGCACGGTGTAAATACCAATGACAATCCCTTGAATATCAGCGTTGGATACATCACACCAATCGACTCAGGTCTTTCGACTACACTTTCAGACTGGGCCCAAGTGAGTGGCACATCGAGTCATCGAATTGGTTCGACCGTTGATTTGGAAATCGATTCGATTGATGCTCATGGGTTCACAATACCTCAATACATGTCCAGAGAGGTCGTGTTCCAAGACGATCCAGATGACATAACTTCGTCATCTTACATCCGTGAATTTACTGCTGATACAAACGAGTTGATTGAGGTAGAGATTGGTTGCCATCAATCTGGAACCGATCTCGATATGTACCTATACAGGGATAAAAACAGCAATGGTATAATTGATTGGGACAATGAACAGATAGGAAGTTCAGGTAATTTCAACTGCGATGAATCGATTGAATATGGTGGTGGGCAAGCTGATACCTACTGGGTCGTAGTCCACGGTTATGACCTACGTGCATCCAACACAACATTCTGGCTAAGGTGGTCGGAAATTGGAGGAAACGATCTCGGAATAATTAGCTTTTCAGAACTGAATCAAAGCCAAATCTTGAGTAATTACACGAATGGTTCTGCAGCTCTTGGAGGTGCCATTCCAACAAGTGTAATCGAACTGAATTTGACGTGGAATCGACCTACAGAGGCCGGGATCTGGAGTGGGTTCGTTGATTTGACTCTTGACAGCGGAGGACTCATTCGCCTCCCATACAGTTTCGTCCTAATCGACCCCGCACCAGATATCTCCTTCTCGCTACCTAATGGAACCCGTACGAATCAAACTTTGGACATCTCTATGCATTCATATGATCAGGGTACAGGATTCAATATCAGTGGGATGAAAGTTGATGTCGACTCCCAATGGCCAGGTACAGTACCCTTTTCGGCCACCCTTGAAACGATTACTGTTGAGGGCCAACATAGCAACGACTCTCTAGGACTTTGGAACCACTGGAATACCCATCGTATTTTCAGCGCTGGTGATCATTTTTCTGCTTCTAGCAATTCGTTGACTCTGGAGGCGGAATCGGCCATGAATATCCTATTAGGAGAGGGTCCCGAATGGTCCTTTGATAATTCAAAATCTGACTATTCTGGAACAGGTTATATGACCTCTGAATACGACGGTTTTGATTCTCTCAATGAGTCATCTGGTGCCCACCTTTCTTGGGATGTCGAATTTGATACAACAGGGTTCTATTGGGTATGGGTTCGGCTTCATCAGCATAGCGAACAGGCGAATGCAATACACGTCGGATTAGATGGTATTTTACAAACTGTTGGCGATGACGGATTGAGTGTTAATGGAACGGGTTGGACATGGTCTAATTCCGTATTTGGCCAGAATATGAGTACCCCAGTTGGTCTGAATGTAACAACACCGGGGCGCCATACAGTCGATATTTGGGTGAAGGAATCTGGTGTTGATTTTGATCGTCTTGAGTTGACAACTTCTCCAACTTGGATTCCGCCCACTGGTAATGCATCCAACTATTCAGCAGCCGCGATACGTTGGAATGACTTGACACTAAGATCTGCATGGTTGAACTGGAGTTTGCCTAGCGACAATCAGTGGCACGAATATTCAGGAGAAATATTGGATCTGACAAATCGTTTGGACCAGTCACAACTGAGAATCGAGCATGATGACATTGCTCCCCCAATTGTTCTACATAATTGGAGGACGTTCTCTAATCAACCACAAATCACAGATACATGGATTATGACAGATTCTGAAGCAACCTTTTGGTTGAATGGTGCTGAGTTACCAGTCAACGAAGAGGGTCGTGTGAATCTGACATTGGATTTAGTTCCAACCTCTTGGTTCCGAACTAATTCCGACTCGGAATCACAAGAATATTCGGACACTTCAACTTGGCAGTGGCACGATATGAATGAATTTACATTCACGGTTAGGGATCCATCTGGGAACTGGAATTCTGCTAACGCAAGCATGGTTTTCGACATCCACCCACCAGGGAACCTGATTCGAAATCAACTATACTTTGAATCAATTCGAGTTCCCGAGTGGGGGGATGCGTACGTACCTGTTGATTCATCCACACCGTACAACTTTGATGTAGGCGAATTTTCCATAATGCGATGGTTTGATGTGCGTGAGATATGCCTAACTGTAATAACATCCTCTGGATTTGAGATTCATCAACAGTGCCAGATTGACAACGCTCCTCCTTGGGATGAAATTCCCTATTCCAATAGCTCCATATTAGAGAATAATCTGTTCATGCTGAACTTCTCGGGATGGGCTGATGACATCTATGTCTTGGAATTAGAAGTCACAGATTGGGCCAATTGGACTGCTACACATAGCGCTGAGATTTTGATCGATCGCACAGCACCACAAATCAGTATTCAATCTCCTGTAGAAGATCAACGGGTTTTACTAGTTCATCATCTAGATATTGAGTGGGATATGAGCGAATCAAGCTATCAGTGGGTCGAAATCAACGGCGAGAATATATGGTCGTCGGGTCAATTTGAGAATGGAAGCCAGAACTTACATGTCCAATTGTCCAGAACAGGTAATCACACAATCTGCATTTTCGCTAGAGACGCTACTGGTATACAAGGAATAGTTGAGCCAAATCTTTCGCAACGATGCATGGATGTGTTATTGCCCGAAGACATCTACAGGCCAACCGTCCATGCTCCATGGAATGGTACACACGTAAACACATCTGTAGTTTGGGCAGAACTGACACTTGGTCCAGATCAACTCTTTGAGTGGTGGCACGATGGAGAAAACGGATCCACCTTCATCATCGAAAACGGCAGTGTTTCCGTTCCAATAAACCTGAATACTGGAGAAAACATTCTATTATTTCATCTAGGTGCACTTGAGAAAACATTTGTCTATGAATTGTCAGTATTCCTAGATGCCACTCCTCCACAGTTATCCGTTTCCTCACCACAAGATGGTTTTTCCACATACCGTTCTACTGTGTTGTCAGAAGGATTTTGTGAGAACAATTTGACAGTTTACGTGGATATCAGTGGTTTACAGAGTCACCAAGAATGTAACTCAAATGGCACATATTCGATAGTCGTAAGTTTGCCTATTTCAGAAGGCATTTGGTCGATGGAAACTCATCAGATTGATTTGGCCGGAAATTTTGTTGTTGATACTCGTATCATTGAAACTGATTCCACGGCACCTAATGCGAATATGGTTTGGAACCAAACAACTTGCAATCGGGAGCCTACGGCACCAATTTGGAGAGATTCTGCATCTGCAGATTGTACTTTATCGATCGATTTGTCAATTCTTAGTGATGATTTAGAAGTCTGGTCAATACTAATTCAAAATGGTGGTTTCGATGTGATTAATCAGTCAGGTTACGGTTCAGATTTCAGAGGTTCTGAACCACTAACATTGGCATTTGAAGGCAATCCGGGAAGTTGGACATCTACACTTGAAATGGTTGACGCGGCTGGTAATCGCCAACGACTCCAAATTACAACACAATTAGATGCACCAGAGGCCACCACTGGTGAGCAATTGAAAACCCCCGGTTCATTCCACAACATTGTAGCGCTCGTAATTATTGTCATTTTTCTCTTCACCGTACAGATAACCGTTAAGGGTAGAAAATCCGGAGACAACAATTCTTGGGATTCGGTTTGGAACAATTCTGACAAAGATCTCTCAAGTGACCTATCTAGGGCCGAATTTACCTTGGAAGACGACGAAGTCGTCACAAACGTGGAATCGACACCATCAAACACTGAATGATTGTGTGGGGAGTATGGGCATCAATCGACGCATGTCGATATTTCTGACATCATTAATGCTGACCTCATTGCTATTTTGGTCTCCCAATGTTCAGGCTGCGGATGGCGATAACGATGGGTTCGATGATTCAGTTGATGATTGCCCTTTTGCGGCAGGCACCTCGACCAACGGGCTCATGGGTTGTCCGGACATAAATTTGGATGGAATTGCTGATTCCACACAGTATCAAAGTGCATTTTTCGAGGGCGCGGGTAGAGACTATGACAGCAATTATGGAACTGATATTGATGAGGATTCAGGAGGTATAAGCGAGTATACAAATCTGGGCGGTTGGCAAGGTTCAGGAATACAAGTCCGTGCAATCGACGTAGCTCCCAATGGGAAGGTTGTGCTTGGTTCAGATTCAGGAAATCATGTATATCTAGCACTCACATCCGGACATATTTCCCACAGTCTTTTTACTATGGATTCTGATCCGAGAGGGCTTGATTTTTCAGCTAATGGGAGTCTTCTGGCAGCTTGTGGTTATGGAATCGAGGATGCAGGTGATATGGCTAATGTACACATCTATCAGATGAATTGGTTTGATGAATCTGTTACGCATTTAGTCAATCTCTCTGCAAATCATCATGATGATACCTTTGCATTGAATTTCAGCCCAGATGGAAGCAGGTTGTTTGTTGGTGGTAAAGATCACA
>MDTC01093746.1_pt1 | contig 12638 bp, 15 predicted proteins | sample 811181 | NCBI WGS metagenome assembly MDTC01 (sample SAMN05326644, study PRJNA326480) | marine metagenome | isolation source: seawater | place: Pacific Ocean: North | collected 2011 | reverse complement strand
GGCCGGTAACGTTGATCAGCATGTTCGCCTCCTTGCGCGCATCAGTGTTCCCTATTATTGCAAATAGTGAGCAATCAAACTAATTGCTTACGCTCGTTAGACGGGGGTATTGATAATGACTCACGATACTTCGCGACCGTACGGCGAGCGACGTTAATATTCTGTTCGTTGAGCATCGCAGCGATTTTGTTGTCGCTCAACGGCTTACGCGGGTTTTCGTCGGCGGTGAGTTTTTGAATGAGTGCGCGTATTGCGGTGCTGGATATCTCGCCGCCAGACTGCGTTCCCACGTGCGATGAGAAAAAGTATTTGAGCTCAAAAAGGCCGCGTGGAGATACCAAATACTTTCGGTTGGTCACCCGTGAAATCGTTGACTCATGCAGATCTACTTGCCGCGCGATGTCGGCGAGAATTAACGGTTTCATCGCCTCCGGCCCGTGTTCAAAAAAGTCTTGTTGTACCTCGACGATCTGCGAGGCCACGCGCAGCAGTGTATCGTGCCGCGTTTGCAGACTTTTGATAAACCAGCGAGCCTCCTGCAGGTTGTTCCGCATGAATTCTCGGTCCGAGGGCTGAGCCGCCTTGTTGATCCAGCCGGCGTAGACATTGTTGATGCGCACTTTGGGCAGCGTTGCCGGGTTCAGTTCGGCCTGCCAATGACCTCTATGCTTGCGCACCACGACGTCGGGCATTACGAAGTCAGATTGGCCTTCGGAAATGGCGGCGCCGGGTCGGGGTTGTAGGGTTCGAATGAGCGCTACAACCTGGCTGAGCTCCGATTCGGATAACCGAGATTGTCGTACCAGTGTGGCGAAGTCTTTTTGTCCCAGAAGATCTAGGTGGTTAGATACGAGAGTGTTGGCTTCATCCAGCCAAGGCGTTGCAGCGTCGAGCTGCGCCAGTTGCAGCAACAGGCACTCGCGCAGGTCACGTGCGCCGACGCCCACCGGATCAAATTGTTGAATTTTACTTAATACCGCTTCCACGTCTTCGGCCGTTGGTTGTTCATCGACGGTGAGCGACGGATCTACTAGATTTGCGCAGATTTCTTCGATTGAGGCGGTCAGCATGCCATTGTCGTCGATGCTGTCGATGATCATGGATGCAATGGCGCGGTCGGATACGGCCATCGGTGTTAAGTTTAATTGCCATTCAAGGTGTTCCAGCAACCCCTCGGTGGCGCTGTTGTTCGCACTTGGATCGAAGTCATTGTCGGCCGTTGTGCCGGCACCAGATTGGGGATAGATGTCGTCCCAGGTGGAATCGCCAGGCATGGATTCGGTCAAAGGCTCTTCGAACTGATCACTGACTTCAGCCTCGGTAGTGTCAACGAAGTCTTCAGCGGCGTCGTTGCTCTCCTTCGTTAGTAAGTCGAGATCGCCCTCACCGTCAGCCAGTTCGTTGTCGCCTTGTAGGAACTCATCCTCGGCCTCGAGCATTGGATTGGAATCCAAAGTCATTTGTATCTCTTGACTGAGTTCCATCGTAGAAAGCTGCAGCAAACGTATCGCTTGTTGCAGCTGAGGAGTCATCTTCAGCTGCTGGCCAAGCTTCATTGAAAGAGATTGTTTCATCTGCTGTCGCGAGTTGTCGTAGATACTGTGTTTAGGGTTTTGTTAGTCCAAAACGTTTAGCCAAGAGGTTAACTCATAAGCCGGCCTAGGTCTCATAGTGCAAAGCTGTCGCCAAGATACACTTGCCGCACAGTCTCGTTTTCCAGAACACTTTCAGGTCGGCCAGCAGCGATTACATGCCCGTCGTGCACGATGTAGGCGCGATCGCAAATATCTAATGTTTCCTTAACATTATGATCTGTAATAAGCACCCCTAGCCCTCTTTTTTTAAGATCCAAAATACCGCTTTTGATGTCCGATACAGAAATAGGATCCACACCAGCGAACGGTTCGTCGAGCAACATGAATTCGGGTTCACTGGCTAAGGCGCGGGCGATCTCCAAGCGTCGGCGTTCGCCGCCACTGAGACTCTGGCCAAGCGAGTCAGCGATATCGTTAAGATTGAATTCATCGAGCAGTTGTTGCAGTCGTTGGTCGCGTTGCTGCTTGTCTAGATGAGGTTGTAGTTCAAGCACAGCCAGCAAATTGTCATGCGCGCTGAGGGTGCGAAAGATGCTGGCTTCCTGGGGTAAATAGCCCAAGCCGGCCGCCGCACGCGCATGCATCGGGGCGTGAGTCAATTCTTCATCATTTAAAACGACCTGTCCTGCATCGCACTTAAGCAAGCCTACTAGCAGATAAAAGCAGGTGGTTTTGCCTGCGCCGTTGGGGCCTAGGAGGCCGACGACTTCACCCTGATGCACATCGATGCTCACATCGCTGACCGCGATTTTGTCGCCGTAACGCTTCTGTAGATTGAGGCCGCGAAGGGAATTATTGCTCATGGAAGTTCAGGCGTCGCAGTGGTTGCACTAGGCGATTGGTCAGAAATTTCAAATTCCATACGTACACGTTCGCTGTCGCCGCTAGCGCGAATTTGTTGGGCGTCTACATTGTAGATAATTTCGTTGCTGCGAATGATGTTGCCACCTTGCCGCAGGGTTGCGTTGCCGAGCAATTGCAGTTGACGTGTTGCAGGCGCGAACACGATGGTCAAAGCGCTCGCCTTCAACCTGTCCGGTTGCTCTAGGTTTGCGTCCCCTCGAACGTCTAGCAGCGAGAACTTAGCGGGCGATCCGGTGGTGCGAATGCTATCAACGTCGTCTGCAATGAGCGCAACGGTAAGTTTGTCGCCTTCGATCACTAAATTGCCTTGAGTCGCTGTCACCGAACCGGAGTAGGTAATGGTTTTACTGGCTTGATCGAAAACAGCGCTGTCGCCTTCTATTTGGATGTTGTTTGGCGCTGCGCTGTTGCTCGCCGATGGCAGTAATGCCAGCGCAATAACGAGCACTGTTATAGGGCCGAGCAATGGTTTAAGCATCTTTTGCAATTGAGGATTGGGTCGCCGTGTCTGGCGCTAAGAATAAAGTGCTGATAACGCGCAAATTTTCCCGGCGATTGAACTGCAGCGTTGAATTTTTTTGCAAGATCATGACGGGTGCTTCGGTGCGCAAGGCGCCGAAGTCTAGAACGACGTTGCCGCGGGCGATGACAGAATCGTCTGCCGCATTGACCGATAGACTGTCACTGCGAAGATTAATCGGTTTAGAGGCAGGTGTTGCGTGGTGAAGCTGTACCTCATCCGACAATGTCAGGCGCGGGCTGTGTCCTAGCTTTGTTGCGCTACCGTACCGTGCCGATATATGCCATGGCGCGGTATGAGTGTCATCAAATAAGCGTACTTTCGGTCGCGTTAACTCGATATACGTGTTTTGTGTCCCGCGGTACTGAGTCCATTCCGCAACTTCGAGAGAATAGAGGCGGTGACCATTGTTTGCATACTCGGTCATCTGCATGTGTGTGCCTGTGGCAACAATCGCCTCTGTATTGTCACCATTGTCGATGACTGTAATGGCTGTCGAAGCCGGATCGCTGGAAACCAACAGAGCCATTAGCGCAGCGCCCAGAATGACTGATCCAGTCCTAACCTGCTTGCTGCTTAGTGTGTCCATAGGGCGGGCCACTCTAGGCAAAGTCCCAGCTGTTTTGCGCGTTCAAAATAAATTGTGCGAGCTCGACGATGACACCGTCCCCACCGTTTCTTCGCGTCACTAAATCGGCGCGTGTGAGCACTGCCGGGTGGCCGTTTGCGACGGTTACCTTAAATATGACGTCGGTTCTGGCATAGAGCTCAAGGTCGGCTAGATCGTCCCCAATTGCGCACAAATTGTCGGCGCAGAAACCAGCGGCCTGCAGTGTATCTAACGCTTGGCTCTTGCTGCTGGCGCCCTGTTGAATATGCTCTATGCCCAGTTCCTCAGCGCGTCGAGTCACTGCGGGGGAATTGCGCCCGCTGATGATCGCAACTTCGATACCGTGTTGCTGTAACAATTTAATACTCGTGCCGTCCTGAACGTGAAAACTCTTAATCTCTTCACCGCGATCGCTATAAATGATCTGGCCATTGGTTAAAACGCCGTCGACATCAAGAATAACGCCTTTTATTTGTGCTGCGATTGACTCTAATCTGTCTTGCGCGTCCATATTAGGCCTGATGAATCAACAATAAGTTATAGCCAATCCAGGCTGCCAGCATGACGGCACCTTCAAAACGCGTAATGACCGCTCGAGAGTGAACGCCATAGGCAAAGAGCGCGAGCATCATTGTCAGCGCGGTCATCATGCCGGCGTCTCGCCAGAGAACTACGTGGTTGATTTCTACGCCACCCAATAGCGCCGGAACGGCCAGGACAGCAAGAATATTCAGTATGTTTGAGCCTACGACATTGCCGATCGCTATCTCTGGATGTCCTTTGAGGGCAGATCCTACGGTGGCTGCTAGCTCAGGAAGACTGGTGCCTATGGCGATGACGGTTAATCCAATAATAAGCTCGCTGACGCCGAACATCTGAGCAATATTCACTGCCGTATAAACAAGTATTTGGGCCGACACGAGCAATATGACCAAGCCGACCACAAGCCAAAACAGGCTCATGCCATTGCTCATATCCGGTATATCGTTCAGCTCGTCCTGAAGGGGGTCATTTTCAGGGTCCGCATTTCGAGCACTGGCTAACAATTGCCACAAAATGATGGCTAGGCCAAATAACAGAATAAGGCCGTCGCGCATATTCAGATCGCGGTCGGATAGCAGCGCCAGCGTCAGCAGTGTCGCGCCGATTAGCCAGGGCAGCTCTTTGCGCCGAACGTTTCGAGAAAAAGCCAACGGAGTAATTATTGCGGTAACGCCGAGGACCAGACCAATATTAGCGATGTTGGAGCCGATGGCATTGCCCACCGCCAGCAGATGGTTGCCCTCAATGGCGGCGAAGCTGGCTACAATAATTTCTGGAGCAGACGTGCCAAGAGAGACAATCGTCAAACCGATAATTATTTTAGGGATCCCGAAATTCACAGCGGTCGAAGCTGCGCCTGACAAGAATTTGTCGGCACTCCAAACCAATGCAACAAAGCCCACCAGCAGTAATAGCAGCTGCAACCACATTTTCCGCCACCATCCTTATTTCGGTATGTCGTTTAGAACTGTTGGCGTCAGCGCCGATACAGGAAACTAGAAACTTAGCTTAGTCTGATCTGTGGTGAGATCCAAGCGAGCTCTGATGCTACTGGGCTTCGTTTGTTGTATTGTTTGATCTCGTTCGACAGGTCCCGATCGTGTTGTCGACGCCAACCCAATGATGGTCGGTCCACGAAGGACAGCAAACTATGCAAGAAGAGATTACCCGTAGGGTGCAGGCCGCGATTGATAACGCGACGGTCAGCGTTTTAGTTGACGGTAACCGCGCGATGATCGAGGTGGTGAGTCCGATTTTCGCTGATTTGAGCCGGGTCAAAAAGCAGCAAGCGGTATATGCGTGCATTGAAGACTTGATTGCTGCTGGAGATTTGCATGCTGTAACCATAAAAGCGGAAGCTCCGGCAGGCCTGTAAAACTAGAGGCGAACGCCGCAGCACATGGACAAGCTACAAATACAAGGCGGACAGAAACTTTCCGGCACATTGCGTGTTTCTGGAGCAAAAAACGCTGCGTTACCGATTCTTGCGGCAACCCTGCTCACGGGCGAGCCGGTGACCCTGAGCAAAGCACCACACCTACAAGACGTCACTACGATGATCGAACTGCTCGCCTGTTTAGGCGCTGAGGTTGTTGTAGACGAAAGCTTGAATGTTCAAGTAACGGCGGCTGAGCTCAGCAACTTGAAAGCGCCCTACGAATTGGTCAAAACCATGCGCGCATCGTTTTTGGTGCTCGGCCCGTTATTGGCTCGGCATGGGCGTGCTGAAGTGTCGCTACCGGGGGGCTGTGCAATTGGCTCGCGACCAGTGGATCAGCACCTCAAGGGGCTGCAGGCCATGGGGGCGCAGATAGAGGTTGTTGATGGCTATGTAAAAGCCGAAGCGCAGCATGGATTGACAGGCGCTGATATATATATGGATCTGGTGACCGTTGGAGGCACCGAAAATTTGATGATGGCAGCATGTCTAGCGCAGGGACAAACGCGCCTTCGTAATGCGGCCTGCGAACCGGAAATTATAGATTTAGGCAATTTTCTTGCGGCCTTAGGTGCCCAGATCAGTGGCCATGGCACCTCAGAAATTATTATTGAGGGCCAGCGTGAGCTTGGCGGTTGTCGATATCAGATCATGCCAGATCGGATCGAAGCGGGAACGTATCTGATCGCGGCGGCGATTACTCAGGGCTCAATAAGGTTAATCGACCTGCAACCCGATGCGCTGAGCGTAGTGCTAGAGAGGCTCCAGCAAGCGGGTGCGCAGATCGACACCGGTGCGGATTGGGTGGCGCTGGATATGCAGGGTCAGCGGCCGACGGCCGTTGACGTGGAGACCTTGCCTTACCCGGGGTTTCCTACCGATATGCAAGCGCAATTTATGGCGCTTAACGTAGTGGCAAAAGGCAGCTCAACAATACGCGAAACCATATTCGAAAATCGGTTTATGCACGTGCATGAACTCAATCGTCTAGGTGCGAACATAGAGCTGCATGGCCCTTCGATCGCCGTTGTGCATGGGGTTGATTCGCTCAAAGCGGCGCCGGTCATGGCAACGGATTTGCGCGCGTCCTTTAGTTTGGTGCTGGCGGCGTTGGCGGCCGAGGGCACGACTGTTATCGATCGCATTTATCATATAGATCGTGGTTACGAGACCATTGAAGAAAAGTTGCAACAAATCGGCGCGCAAGTACGTCGCGTTTCCTAAGCACGACCAAAGTAGTTGCATTAACCGTCTTGAATACGAATAAAAGGACAACAGCGGATGGGATTGGTTATTGCCCTGAATAAAGGGCGTATCTTGAAAGAATGTTTGCCGATTTTAGCGTCCTGCGGTGTTGAACCGGTCGAGCATCCGTCTGAGTCGCGCAAACTCATCTTCGACAGTCGCTGCGGTAATCATCGGCTGATTGTCACACGTTCAGCGGACGTCTTGACCTATGTAGAACAGGGCGTTGCCGATGTTGGTATTACCGGTAAAGACACCCTGTTGGAGTATGGCGGGGGCATGAGTTTTTATGAGCGCCTCGACCTCAAAATAGGCATATGCCGCATGATGACGGCGGCCCCAGTTGGGTTCGTTGCCGCGCCCGGAGTTCTTCGCGTGGCGTCGAAATTTGTCAACATCGCTCGCAGTCATTACCACAGCCAGCGTTGCCAAGTTGAATTGATAAAATTATCGGGGGCAATGGAAATTGCGCCGATGCTCGGGTTGGCGGACTGCATTGTCGATATTGTTGATACCGGCAACACGTTGCGCGCCAACGGACTTGAGGCACAGGACTTGATTTGTGACATCAGTACGCGAGTCATTGTGAATCGCGCGTCAATGAAGACGAAGTTTGGTGATGTGCAGACGCTGATCAAGCAATTAGCGTCGGTCGTTGGCTGAATAATCAGTCGGCAAAAAAGGGCGCAGCAGCGGCGTAAGTCGTTGCAAATGAACTCAAATAAGAACGAAGTCGGAAGTAAAAAAGCGGTCAGCGAAACATGGTCATTCAGCAGCTAATTACCACCAACGAGAATTTTGAGCAGCAATTTTCCGAACTTCTGCATTGGGATATGCGTGCTGACAGCGCGGTGGATAAGCGGGTCGCCGAGATTATTGCGCAGGTCCGAGAGCGCGGTGATGCGGCGCTGTTGGAGTTGACGAACCAGTTAGATCGGCGCGAGCTTGAAACGCCTGAAGACTTTAGATTTGACAGCAACGCGCTGCTGGAAGCCTGGCATCGTCTGCAACCGCGACATCAACAAGCGTTGCAACTTGCAGCGGAAAGAATTCGGTTATTTCATCAGCGCCAGCTGGATTCGTCCTGGTCCTTTGAGGACGAACTGGGTAATCGGCTAGGGCAACGCATCAGTTCACTGGAACGCGTTGGCGTATACGTGCCGGGTGGGCAGGCCGCGTATCCGTCCACCGTGCTCATGACGGTTATTCCAGCAACGGTCGCGGGCGTAGAAGATGTCGTCGTTACCGTACCTACCCCCGATGATTCAGCGAACGACATGGTTTTGGCAGCCCTGCACCTGACCGGCGCAAGTCAGGTGTTCAGTGTTGGTGGTGCTCAGGCGATAGCCGCAATGGCTTATGGCACCGAGACTGTGCCGAGAGTAGACAAGATTGTTGGCCCCGGTGGCGCTTACGTCGCGACGGCAAAAAAGCAGGTTTTTGGCCAAGTGGGAATCGACATGATTGCCGGTCCGAGTGAGGTGTTGATTTTAGCGGATGGCACGACACCGGTAGATTGGGCGGTTTTAGATCTGTTTTCCCAAGCGGAACATGACGCTTCGGCACAGAGCATCCTGATCAGTCCCGATAGAGATTATGTTGCAGAAGTGGTCGCTCGGATTGAGGCGATGTTGCCGACCATGGAGCGAGAATCGATCATCCGGCAATCGTTGCGCCAACGAGGAGCGGTAATATTGTGCTCGAACAAGCAGGAGGCGCTGGATCTGGCTAATCGTATTGCTCCGGAGCATCTTGAACTGGCAGTGGCGGCTCCAGAAGATTGGTTGAATGAAATCCGTCATGCGGGCGCGATATTTTGTGGCGCGCATACGGCTGAAACTTTTGGTGATTATGTGGCGGGCCCCTCGCATGTCCTGCCGACATTTGGCACCGCACGATTCGCGTCACCGCTGGGGGTTTATGACTTTCAGAAACGTACTTCGGTGGTGGAGATGTCCGCGCGCGGAGCCAGCGCGTTGGCAGCAGTGACAGACACTCTTGCACAGACCGAAGGGCTGTTTGCGCACGCTAAAGCAGCGGCGTTGCGCGGCGGCGCTAATGAGGACGCGCCTATTTCGGGGGCCAATACGGGCAAGGGTAAAACTGAGTGAACGTAGGGGGTGCGGACAGTCCGCTGCAGCGATACCAACGACTGTTAGCCGACAGCAACGCCGAGGGCGCACGCTTTTTCTCAGATGATGGACAACAGCGGGTGGTGCAGCAGCTCGACGAGTTGTTCCAGCGATTGATGCATGAGCCTAATCAGTCGATGTGGCGAAAATTGTTTACCAAGTCATCGCTTCAACCGGTCCAAGGTCTTTATATTTGGGGCACAGTGGGCCGTGGTAAAACGCTGCTGATGGACCTGTTTTTTGACTGTTTGCCGGATGGTCGTGCCCAGCGTATGCATTTCCATAGGTTCATGCGCCGGGTGCATGTGGGGTTGACCGCGCACGGCGGGGTAGCCGATCCCTTGCAGAAAGTGGCAGATGAGTTTGCGCACGCCGCCGATGTTTTATGTTTTGACGAGTTTTTCGTGTCGGACATAGGCGACGCAATGATCCTCGCTGAACTGATGCGCGCGTTGTTTGCCAGAGGCGTTACCCTAGTTGCAACGTCTAATGTTGAGCCGCAAGGGTTGTATGAAAACGGTCTGCAGCGCAGTCGATTTTTGCCTGCGATCGATCTGTTGTATCGACATTGTGCGGTGATCGAAATCGAGAAAGGACAGGATTTTCGCTTGCGGACACTGGCGCAAGCAGAGATTTATCACTACCCGCTCGACGCAGGCGCCGAAGAGAGCTTGCAGCGCAGTTTTGTTGCACTTGCCACTGCACCCATTGAGCAGGCGGTACCCTTGATTATTGAAGGCCGTGTTATCAATACCCGGAAACTCAGCGAGGGTATTGTTTGGTTCGACTTTACAGATCTATGTGACGGGCCGCGCAGCCAGAACGATTATATTGAGCTCGCGACGCTCTATCATTCGGTGTTGGTGAGTAATATTCCGATTTTAGATGCGCTAAAAGAGGATGCGGCAAGGCGCTTTATTAGTCTGGTAGACGAGTTCTACGATCATGGGGTAAAGCTCATTGTGTCGGCGTCAGCGCCTATTCATGAGCTGTATCAGGGCCAGCGCCTGCAATTTGAGTTCGAGCGCACCCAAAGTCGTCTGCTCGAAATGCAATCTATGGACTACCTTGCTGGATCGCATACACACGGCGACAGCGCGTCCGAGTAGGCGAAAACTGTGTTGTAAAGCGCAAGGGCCTCCACTATTATGCGCGTCCGAAATTTTGCGTCGCCGACAGTGGCGGCAAGCTCCAATGGGAGAAACGCGGTAGTCGCTTTTTTAGAATAAAGGAGCGGGCGCTAAGCGCGGTAGATAAACAAGCGTTGAATACGAAATTGACCAAGGCACGGATGCAATAGTCCGGCTGGAAAGGGTAAGGCAAATAATGAAAACGGTAAGCATGCGTGCACAAGATGTCGAACGCGCTTGGTGGGTGATCGATGCAGATGGCAAAACTCTCGGACGTTTGGCGACCGAAGTGGCCAGCCGTTTGCGTGGCAAACACAAGCCAGAATTCACGCCGCATGTGGATACCGGCGACTACATTGTTGTCGTTAATGCAGAAAAAATCCACGTTACCGGCAACAAGGAAAACGGCAAGGTCTATTGGCGGCACACCGGATACCCAGGGGGTATAAAGGGCACTGATGTTGCGACGATGCGTGCAGAGCACCCAGAACGCATGATTGAGAGCGCTGTTCGAGGCATGTTGCCGAAAAACCCATTGGGTCGTGCCATGTTTAGAAAATTGAAAGTATATGCCGGCGATACCCATCCCCATGCAGCACAGCAACCGCAAGTATTGGAGCTTTAGCACATGACTGACTACAACTACGGCACCGGCCGTCGTAAAACAGCAGCAGCGCGGGTGTTTGTCTCGTCCGGTACGGGTCGCATCATGGTTAACTCGCAACCGCTGGACGAGTTTTTTGGTCGCGAAACAGCTCGTATGGTTGTTCGCCAGCCGTTGCAGGTGGCCGATTTGACTGACAAGCTGGATCTCAAAGTCACTGTTCGTGGCGGCGGTAATACAGGGCAAGCAGGTGCGATTCGCCACGGTATAGCCCGTGCTCTGGTCGAATACGACGAAACATTGCGCGGACCCATGCGCCAAGCGGGGTTCCTGACACGCGATGCGCGGGCTGTAGAACGCAAAAAAGTCGGACTGCGCAAAGCCCGTAAACGGCCGCAATTCTCCAAGCGATAATCAGTATAGGATCAGTGACCCGCTGGGTTACCGGCGCTGTTTTATGCTAAACTTCGCCGCGCGAAAAGCAGCAGAAAATCTGAGCTGATCGCGTCTGTGGTGAGATCTGCATGCGTAATGCCAACGGCAAAGATCAAAGGCCTGCGGTGAATGGTAAATGCACACTCGATATGGGTTTTACTGAGCCCAAAGATGTGGCGTTGCAGGATAGAAAAGAGCAACAACCTGAAATTGAAAAACACCGGAACTCTTAGAACACACGGCCTTATATCAAGGCAGCTTGTTCAGCATCGGTGTTCGAAGCAACGGGTCGTTAAAACGAAACTGTTTGAAGTTTAGTTACAAAATAGTGGAGCAAAGAGCCTTGAGTACTGGCGACGCAGTCCATGATGCCCCGGCGGGCGAGTCCTCTATCGACGACGGTTCGAGTCGGCGTTACTTTTTGATTCAAGCTACTTCAGTCGTGGCTGCTGCGGGAGCCGTGGGCGCAGCGTGGCCCTTTATAAGCTATTGGTCGCCGAGCGAGAAAGCAAAAGCGCTTGGCGCACCAGTAAAAATCGACGTTTCAAAGTTGGCGCCTGGGGAAATGCTCAGCCCGATCGTGGCGTGGCGTGGCAAACCGGTATTCGTTGTGCGTCGCGATCCAGAGACGCTGGCCTCATTGGAGACGGACACCGACATGCTAGCTGACCCCAACTCTGAGGTTGTCGACCAGCAACCCGACTTTGCAGTGAACGCGTGGCGCTCGGAGCGCAAGGAATATGGCGTCTTTTTAGGTGTTTGTACGCATTTAGGGTGTTCGCCGAAATACGTCGTGACGGACAATTTTGCCGAAACTGGTCAGGGTGGCTTCTTTTGCCCGTGTCATGGATCCAGGTTCGATATGGCGGGCCGAGTTGTTAAAGGAGTCCCAGCTCCGACCAACTTAGAGGTCCCTCCCTACAGCTTTCAGTCTGATACCGTAATCCTAATTGGTTAAGGCTAGGTAAACGTAAATGCAACAAACGAATCCCGAGACTAAACAAGGAGCAATGGCTGACGCGATGGACTGGCTAGATGCGAGGTTTCCGGCGACTGAAACCTTCGAGTACCATATGTCGAAGTATTACGCGCCTAAGAACTTCAATTTTTTCTATTATTTTGGCTGGCTCGCTACGTTCGTCCTTGTTAATCAATTGGTAACCGGCATCTGGCTCACTATGAACTATGTGCCCAGCGGTGACGCTGCGTTTGCGTCGGTGGAATACATCATGCGTGATGTGGAGTTTGGTTGGCTGATTCGTTACCTACATTCAACGGGTGCCTCCGCGTTTTTCATTGTGGTCTTCTTGCATATGTACCGTGCGCTTATGTACGGCTCCTATCGTGGGCCGCGCGAATTGATTTGGTTGATTGGTATGGCCATTTTTGTGGCCCTGATGGCGGAAGGTTTTTTCGGTTATCTATTGCCTTGGGGCAACATGTCGTACTGGGGCGCGCAAGTCATTGTGTCTCTTGCCGGAGCCATTCCCTACGTAGGCGCTGACCTAATGGAATGGGTTAG
>MDTC01252758.1_pt1 | contig 12641 bp, 10 predicted proteins | sample 811181 | NCBI WGS metagenome assembly MDTC01 (sample SAMN05326644, study PRJNA326480) | marine metagenome | isolation source: seawater | place: Pacific Ocean: North | collected 2011 | reverse complement strand
AGAATATTTGACGGGTTGTAGCTCCCTTTGATTTTCTGCCCACTAGCCCCCTGCATGTTTTATTCAAACATCAACTGCCAAGAAACAATAATATATATGAGAGAATTATTATTAACACCCGGGTGAAATTCAATATGGGGAAAAAATTTCAAATCATCGACATCAAGTTAAAATATGTGCACAACTCGTGCCAAAATCACCTCATCATTTTTGGCAGAGACGCTGCAGGAGAACACGTGCAGGTGAAGGTTCATGACGTCGACTACTATTTCTACGTGAACAAGTGGGAGGAGTCACATGCTGACGAGCTCAACGAACGCTGGAACAAGGGGCGCTCATGCCGCTGCAGGGCCCATGGTGGCTACGGCACAGATCCGTGTCTCTACGTGATGCAGCGAGATGTTGAGGACGTCGTCTTGGATGTCAGCACTGTTATGGGCAAGAGCTTTATTGGGTACGAAGACTCTCTGCGCGTGATGTACAAGGTGAAGGTGAAGTATCCCTTCCTAATGCGCAAGGCGTTCTGGATGTTCAAGGATCTCGACTTTTTTGAGGCCGACATTGACGCTGTGACGCGGTTCATGGTCGACCGTGATCTCGTGGGGATGGGCTGGTGCGAGGTTCCGGAAGGCGTTACCGACTGTCGCGCCGACCAAGTCAGTGCTTACCACACAGACGCGAACACGCCTCTTCGAACTCTGTCGTTCGACATCGAGGTCATGGCTCTCAACATTGGCCAGTTCCCTGTCTCGGAAAAGGATCCGATCATACAGATATCGACTGTCCTCGGAGTCTACGGGAACCCTGACCCGGTGGAGCAACACATGTTCGTCATCGATACCTGTGATCCGATCGAGAACACAGTCGTTCATTCACATGAGTACGAGAGAGATTTGCTCGAAGATTTCTTCTACTACATCCGGAGCGTCGATGTCGACTTTATCGCCGGCTACAACTCCGACTCATTCGACCTTCCCTACGTTCTTGACCGGGCGGGGCTCCTTGGCGTCCCCGCTACTTTCTCCAAGTCCCAGAACATGGTGCGTTACCGGCGGTCACAGACATCGTCGAATCAACGCGGCACCAGTGAGCGAGTAACATACGAGATGGACGGAATCGTCCCCCTCGATGTTCTTACTGTTGTACGCAATGAGAAGAAGCTGCGCAGCTACAAGCTCGATGATGTCGCCGAGAAGTTTTTGGGCGAGAAGAAGAACGACATGAGCTACAAGCTTATCCCCGTAAAGCAAAAGGAGAGCTCAGCCAGCCGGGCGGAGCTCGCCCGCTACTGTCTCCAAGACTCTGTTCTGGTGTTCAAGCTTCTGGACAAGCTAAAGATTCAGATCAACTGCATTGAAATGGCGCGCGTCATTGGAATCCCAATCTACGAGGTCATCACCCGTGGACAGACGCACAAGATTCGCCGAAAGATTTTGCAGGAAGTTACTCCCTTCGACGCTGTCAAGGAGATTTTCATCCCCACATGTCGGCGTATAGAGACCGAAGAAGGGCAGGTAACACATGTGCCTTTCTACGATCTGCTTACCACTGATATTGCGGCTGCTACCGCTGGGTCGGACAAAGGGTACCAGGGCGCAACAGTTGTTGCCCCAAAGAAAGGCTTCTACTCTGATCCAGTCGCTGTGTTTGACTTTGGGTCGCTCTACCCATCGATCATGCAGAACTGGAATCTCTCTCACGACACGCTGCTGCCTGGCCCAAGGGACGACATCCCCTACGAGAAGACTCCGAACGGATTTTATTTCGTTCATAAGGATTATTACAAAGGTACAGTGGTTACTATTTTGACCAAGCTCCTGGCTGCAAGGCGCAGGGCGAAGAAACAGATGAAAGAAGAATCAGATCCTTTCGACAAAGAGGTCTACAATGGGAAGCAGCTGGCACTCAAAATCGTGTGCAACACTATGTACGGTACGTGGGATCCCAATCATTCTTTCCCCTATCCAGCTCGCGCGATGCCTCCTCTAGAGCTAGTTTGTAGTCGCGAATCTCCTTTTGGGTTAGGTAGTTGTGTCTAGCTCCCCACTTCATTAGATATTGCGCTCCCTTCACCAAGGTCACCATGTTATCTTTCCCTCTTCCGATGCAATTGTTGCAATCATCGCACAACAACCCTCTTGTGACCGACGGGACGCCCGAGGGCACTGTTTTCTTATTTTTCAAGTATATCACACCCGTTCCTGGCACATGATCGACATTCGATGTAAACCCTGTGTCGTCGTCTATGTGCTTTAGTTTTTTATCACACATTGGGCATTTGTAATTTGTCTCTTGGAGTCTGCCGAAGTATTGGCTCTCATTAATTTCATACTTTTTCTTTAAGTTGGTGAATTTTGTTTTGCGTATTCGCTGCTGCGATATGTTGCTCCTTCTATTACGTGTATTGTGACAATCGCGACACTCTCTTGCGAGAAAGTCTGGCGGGAAATTTTTGTTTTTTCCAAACGCCCTTTTTGGTTTCCAGTTCTTGCACCTATTGCAATAACTATGTGTACGCTCGCGCGTGCTTTCTCTGATGAAGTACTCGGTTATCTGACCCTTTACCATTTCTTTTTCCCCACTCGCAAAATCATCAGGTTTCTGCGGCGCGAAGACTGGGAGTCTGCCATGTATCGCCATCTGTTCCTCCGTGACGGCCTACGGGAGAAACATGATCGAAGAGGCTACGAGGTTCGCCTTCGAAAAAACCGGGGCCGAGCGAATATACGGTGATACCGACTCAATTTTCATCCGCTTCCCGGACAAGAGCCTCACCATCGAGCAAGTCTTCCAGAAGTGCTACCAGCTCGAGCGGGATTTCAAGGAGATATATCCAGCGAATGAGAACAACCCTAACGAAGCAAGTAGCGCGCCGCTCTCAAAACCCCATCCACATCTATGACACAATCAATTATATACATTTTCAAACGCTTTTTGACAGTTACAGTTCGAGAAGGTACTGGTCAACCTGCTGATGCTTCAAAAGAAAAAGTACGTGTCCCTCAAGTACGAATCTCCAACCGACGATGGTAAGATGGACCCGCACGGCATCGAGATTGTTCGCCGTGACAACGCGAAGTTTCTCGTTCGTCTGCAAACTGATTTCTTTGAGCGACTTATTCGATATGGCGACATCAATGGGGCGTGCAAGGTCGTCGAAACGTACACTCGAAATCTGACATCCGGCCAAGTCGACCTTGATGACCTCGTTATCTCCAAGAAGTACTCGAAGGTAAAGTACAAGAACGTCCCTATCCACGTGTTCCTGAACAACAAGCTCAGGCGTCGGTGCGCTGCAACTGCCTATCATTGCGGAGATCGCATACCGTACATAGTGGTATCTGGAGGTGCGCCCGTGACTGAGCGGGGAGAAGATCCAGCATACGTGCGCGAACACAACGTGCCGGTCGATCTCAACTACTACTTCACGAACATGGTCGAGAAGCCCATGATTCGACTGCTGGAACAAGTTATTGGAATGCAGCAGACTAGAACGCTTCTCAGCCGTGGCAAAGTCGGAGCTATGGATCGGTTCATCACAAGGAAGCGGGACACTAAGGAGCTTAAAGCTGTCGAAAAACGAGCACAGAAGAAAACTAGGCAGACAACGTTGAAATTTTAATTTTCTACTACTGGGTAAACATAGCGGCTACCAATACCTGCCGCTCTCCGACCACTCTTTCGCTGCTTCTGCCTCCCCTGTTCAGTTGTAGATCTCCTAAAACGACTATTAGTTACACCCGTACCCCCTTCAAAAAACGGTGGATCCCGTGGACGATTGAATCGCCCATCTCCTCGCCGCATCACAGTCCCTGGCCTCCCCATGTCAGGTTCGTCTGACGGCGCTGCCGCAGCAGCAGCAGCCCCTCCCTCACCGAGTTCCTGCCGAAATCTAAGTTTTTCTCGTTCACACTTATTGCGCTGTCGGCGACATAGGTCGATTGCCCCGCGGAGCTTATCAATTCTGTCTTCTTTCTCCCCTCCTTCCTTCTGCAATGATTGTATTGTGGCCTGGTAACCGGCTTCCTGCATTTTAAGCATATTCATTTGCATTTGCAATGATTCCTGCATCATACGGAGAGTTGATTTCTCTTCAAATGCCGAGTCACCCGGGGGGCGCCGAGACATGTTTTGTTTGGTTTCGTTCTTAGATATTTGACAGTACGCTTTATATATATCAAGAAACGATTTGCGAAACTCATAAAATGACAATACGTGTAACTAACATCGTTTGCACGTGCAATTTCAACACATCGGTTTTCCTCCCAAAGTTCATTATACATTACCCGTTTTGTGAATGGAATCGGAAGAAGTTTGCTGCTGCCACAATACGATTCAGCGACCCCAAATCCACCTGCCTGTTGTTTGGCAGTGGTCGTATCGTGTGTACAGGATCCGGGACTTTGAACGCAGCGCGCGTCACAATTCTGCAGGCATGTCAGCTAGTAAGGGCTGCTGGATATGAACCGAAGATATCTGATTTTATGGTGCAGAATATTGCAAGTTCGTTTGAATATAATTCAAATATCAACCTAGATCAGTTGTTTAACAAGTATCCGGCTGAAACCAATTACGAGCCAGAGCTGTTTCCGGCATTGATTTTTAGGCCAAGTATTAAAAGTAACGGAGTTTACTTAATATTTGAAAGTGGTAGGGTAGTAATAACTGGATGCAAAAGCATGAAGATTGTTAATCAAAGCTATGATAACGCCACAACAATTATATCATCGATTTTCAAGCGTTCGAGACACTAAGAAATCTCTTATTATCTTCATCGAGGGCTGCGCGCTGCGATATTGTATTTATTGTCTCCCACAGGCGTCGCCCCATACTATTGCGGGGTATATACTCGGGCCAGTTGCGCACGGCCAGATGTACATCTCTAACGAAATCTGAGTCAGATCGTGCCCGCGTGAAGAGCGCATGTTCTGAAGCAGCCTCCGCAACAACTGGGTCGTGCTTATTGCGATGTTTTTGAATTTCATTCGTTCGCATGTATGTTTCCTTGCAAATTTCAGTGAAGCCCACGTGCGTCAACTCAACATCGTTCACAGTATCCCAATCGACAGTACGGTCTGGGATAGCAGGATGCCATTGGAATACGTTAAGACAATCTGGAACTAACCAAAGAGTACAGATATCGTCTTTTTTCCCGATATTTCCGGATGTTGTTTGGAAAATTCGCATCGTATGGATTTCGTTCACTTTTTTGGATAATGTTTAATTTATAAGTGAAAAAATCAAGAGCTGCACGAAACACAATCTTCAATATTTTTCGCAGTAAATGCCCTTGCGTTTGTCTTAGGAAGCGTGCGAGTGTAGTAAATACCAGTTTTACAACCGTTGCGCCAGGCGTAAAACATTGCGCTGCTAAGCTTGTTAGGATCTGCGTCCGCGAAGAATAGAGACATGCTCTGTGCCTGGTCAACATAAGGCCCCCTTGTTATTGCGTGATCAACCACCCATTTCTGTTTAATTTCCCAGATAGTCTTGAACACTGACTTTATGTAGTCTGGGATGTCGGGATGAGCTTGGATTGAGCCGCGAGACGCAATAATGTAATCCTTCATGTCATCTGACCAAAGACCTAGCTTAGTAAGCACACGTACTAGATGCTTGTTTGTAACGATGAAATTACCTGAAATAACTCTCCTGCTGAAGATGTTTGACTGATATGGTTCAACTGACTCTGCATTTCCAAGTATCTGAGCGGTTGACGCAGTTGGCATAACACATGTAAGCAGTGAATTCCGCGCACCATACCTCTTCACCTTAGCCTTTAGTTTTGTCCAATCCCACGAACTGTTGCTAGGTGTCTCTGATGGCGCAACACCCCACATGTCGAACTGAAACACGCCCGAAGACAATGGCGATCCGGCGTACGTGTGGTAAGCTGACCCTAGTTCTTTAGCAATTTCAGCAGATTCGTCCATTGCATGGTAGTAGATACATTTGAAAATCTCAGTGTTCAAGCTAAGAGCATCCTCAGAATCATAGGGGATCATCATAAGCTGGAATGTGTCAGCCAACCCCTGTACCCCAATGCCAATTGGTCGCTGATTAAGATTCGCGTACTTTGCTTCATCCGTAGGGTAATAATTCTTGTCGATGATCAAGTTTAGGTTACGTGTTACAACACGTGTTGCTTCACCCAGAGCATCGAAATCATATGTGTTTCCGTCGTCGCTCACAAACTTGGGCAATGCAATAGATGCCAAATTACACACAGCTGTATTGTGGCTGTCAGAATATTGCACAACTTCGCAGCAAAGATTCGATGATTTGATAGTCCCCATGTGCCGATGATTCGACTTGAGATTGCAAGCATCTTTGAACATTATGTACGGAGTACCGGTTTCTGATTGGCTGCACAGTATCTTGTCCCAGAGCTCGAGCGCGCCGATTTTCTTTTTCCGAATTTCGCTGTTGGCTTCATAGGCTTCGTAGGCTTTCTTGAATTCATCCCCAACAAGGTCTGCCAGGTCAGGTGTGTCGATGGGACAGAAGAGAGTCCATTCACCGCGTTGTTCGACACGCTTCATGAATAGGTCTGGAACCCAAAGTGCAAGAAACAGGTCGCGCGCACGGAGTTCTTCGACACCGTGATTCTTTCGAAGCTCTAGGAAATCCTCAACATCTAAATGCCAGGGTTCGAGATAAATTGCAAAGGAACCTTTGCGGCGACCACCACCTTGGTCGACGTAACGCGCAGTATTGTTAAACACGCGGAGCATTGGGACTAAGCCGTTCGATACTCCGTTCGTCTTTTTGATGGGAGCTCCCTTAGCCCTAATGTTATGAACGTGCAGACCAATCCCACCGGCTGTTTTGGAGATGAGTGCACAGTCTTTCACAGTTTCAAAAATAGCATCAATGGAGTCTCCTTTCATTGCCAATAGAAAGCAGGAAGACATCTGAGGGAGATTTGTGCCAGCGTTAAACAAAGTAGGTGTTGCGTGCGTAAAGTACCCCCGAGACATATAGTTGTAGGTCTCGGCAATCTTTTGTAGGTCACAGCCGTGGATACCAACTGCAACGCGCATCCACATATCCTGCGGTGTCTCAGTTGCAATAAGGTAGCTGCGCTTCAGCGTTTCCATCGCAAACTTGTCGATTGTGTCATTTCGGCTATAGTCAATTACGGTTTCAAGTTCCTTACCAAATGTTTTTTGGACAGTAGCGAACAACTCGCTAGGGTTGGGGTACTTAATTGAAGAGAACGGCATTGTCTCGTTAAAAGCTGTAATTTTAAAACTTATATAAGAACTGAGTAATAATAAGTTCTCGTTTTTTACACCAACGAACTATGAATAGCACTGAATTGCCTATCCTGAACCAGACCTTGCCACTTGGCAATGAAACTGTCACCAATGCTACTGTCACCAATGCTACAGTCACCAATGCTACTAACGATACTTATTTTGACAGAATAGTCGAGACAGTTTACTTTGAAATTGATTCAATGAAGAACAGTCAAATGATTATGGGGGCTATGTTCCTTGGTATGGTGCTAGGTATGATTATAATGGTGCTGTGTTGTGTAAAGCACAAACAGGACGGATACTACAGAGTCACTACACGAAACAGGTCTGAGGAACTTGAGCTAGTCCCACAGCACGATAATCTACACAAAGGCAATCTTTCAGATGCTAGATTTGAAATTGGGTTGGATAGCGATGAATGAATTAAAACTTTCTGCGTTTACTAGGCCTCGCAGTGGTATACAGGTTTACAGTATAATGTTTCACAGTTTCCTGGTCCTCCTCAGCCTCATCCTCAGAGTATTCTTCCTGCGAAATGTATTCATCGCTGTATACACTGTAGTTATCTTCATCTTCGGTTTCATCACCGCTGACCCACTCTTGTTCTTCCCTAAATGAGTGAGTACTAAGGCGGCCGTATCTGTGGATGACCTTGTGAAGAGCGGGACGCAAGATGGCTGTGGTGGCCATATTTGTGGCTAAGATACGAATAATGTGACTAAAATGTTATATACTTATCAAACTAGTAATTACGCATCCAGATCACAACAACAATACTAGTAACAATCACTCCCGCTGTAATAAGAAATCCTAACAACAAAGTATCTTCGTTCTCAACTTCCACATATTTTATTTCGTGATCAGGTGTTGCATGAGAGTAGTTGTACGTCTCAAGCTTGAAATCATTAGATAGCCCCGACGCTGAAGACTCTAGATAAACGTGGTCAACTGTTGTCAGTCGGCGCCGACTTGCGGAGTCTGACCAAGTAACTGTAATCTGCGCTCTAATATTGTCTTCAACAAACAACTGCGATATCATTTGAATTGTAAACAGAATATCGAAATTGCGGACATCTGTGTAGACAAACGATGTCGTGTGCAAATACCTGTCAATCATGTTCACCCATGGGCACCCAGACTGTGGGCAACTGAGGCGCTCCCAAACAACTGTAGCAACAATAGTGTCAAACAACCCAATAACATGTTCTGAAAGCGTTTGTCCCCCAAGTTGCCTGAAATCATCTAACTGATAATTAAGCCGATAGGCGGTGTTGAAGTTAACAACGTTGTATTGGGTTATTGTGTCGCCGCTTACCACAGACTGTGTCCAGTCAGAGGACACGATCGTGTATGTGCCGATATCACCATAAACCTGATGTTGCTCCGACTGTGAAGGCACAACCAGCCCACCGTCGTTCTGTTCAACTGCCATCAGTGCGGCAAGGCTTGCAGTAGGCAAAACATTCACTGTGCCACCTAAGTCAACAGTCAGATCTACCACCTGCCATGTCCTACGACACTGACTGATGTGGTCAGTAGTGTAGATGTTCTCAACATATGCAAAACTATCCGCATATTTGTACGCGTGATGCTGGAATTGAGATGTAGAACAGTCCGAAAGAGTCAAGTTTGTATAGCACGTTGTCGTGCCGAGATAGAAATTGTACGTAGTTGACCCATTTGCGTGTGTTGTGAAATTGGCACAATTTGTTGGATCAACCACAATTTCATTAAACATCAAGGAGTCCTTAAGTCTTGTGCGGCATTCTGGGAAATCATCTAGATGATGGAAAGGATACTCGCGAACAGTAGTAAATGTAGTCCATGCACTGACGGTCGTGTAGCCAGGGTATCCTTCATTGTTGTAGAACAGGAAAGCGGAGTCCCAATTCATGTAGGGATCAACAGTAAATTGCGCATTGCTTTCGTCATATCCAGTAATGGCGAGGTCGATGACACCGCCGCCTTCGTTACCTTGGAACCCAATTGGTGGCTCGGCGCAATCCAAATCCGCGATTGCGCTCTTAGTCGGCGATGTTGTCGGTGAATTGGTAAAGAAATTACAGATGCAGATACACTGCGAATCAGCGGAACAATCTGCATTGCCGTTCGTGTTGTATACGAGATACTCACCCTCAACAGTACAGCCGCGGGTCTTAGATAATCCAGATATGATCTTAAATTCCTTATCAGTGAAATCTAGTGCATGATACCTCGTAGGTACACTTTGCCCTGCCATGCCATCACACAGCGCATAACCTTCTCCATAAAAGAGAGATTCGCACTGACTGTGATCTTCACATGTGCCAGTAGTCTTCAATTGGATTTCGTCACCAAGTGCAAGCATCTGAGATATTTGGTCACCGATGCTAATTGTAGGCGACGCAGTTGTTGGTGAACTAGAGGGGGCTCCAGTTGTTGGAGCTCCAGTTGTCGGAGTGCCAGTGGGTGCTTCAGTACCTTCTTCGGAACCACCTCCGACCGACCCTACCACGTAAATTACAAACCTAAAGGATTCGTCGATTGAGCACATAGTTTCACCCGCAGCGCCGTCAATTGTACAACTATTCGATGTTCCACGCTCGCTGTAGGTAGTGGTATGGTAGCCAGTACTTTCTGTCAATGTAGTAGTTGTAACATCGAAAATACGTCCGTTGATCTTGAAAGATGCTTCGTCTTCAAAGTAGTAATTATCAGCAGTCGTAAGTTCAATTTCGTCTCCTTCGAACTCAGGTTTGTCAACAGCCTTAAAATCCATCTCACTTCCTTTGTATCGACTTGTCGTTACGATACCACCGTTGTCAAAGGAACGAACGAGTGAGTCGGTTTTCTTGATCCGTAGTGGGCGGCCACGGATCTTCGGCCTGTGCAGAACATTACGTTTAAGCTTCTTCTTACGGTCCTTAATCGCATTTTTGAACGATGTTCTATCGAGGAAGAGGTCCTTAAATTGAATTGTGCCTGTCTGAACTCCGAGTGTAACAGCTATAGCTTCAAATGCATCCGCCTCGTCATCATCATCTTCATATGTTGCGCATCGGGCAAATTCGCAATCTCTATCAATAACCCGATAACGTTGCCCAGTGCCATCACTACAGTACTTTACGTCTTCACCACACCCGGTTGGTGATAGCGTTGGAGAATGGCTCGGTGCGTATGTAGGAGCAACACTCGGTGATCCAGTGGGGTAAATTGTAGGCTGTGCCGTTGGGTCCTCAGTATCCTTAGCCTCTGTTGGGTATGCTGTCGGCGAGTTAGACGGTTTACTGCTTGGGGCAGATGTTGGTGAGGATGACGGTGCCGATGTTGGCGCATGCGACGGCGCTGTTGTCGGTGTTGCAGTCGGTGAGTGAGTTGGTGTCGACGTCGTTGGCTCAGCTGTAGTAGGAGATTGTGTTGGGGATGACGTTCTCTCTATCATACATTGGCAACACATAGCGCCGAATGTAGGCGACATCGTAGGAGCAGCGGTACAGACACCCGGGGTGCAGGTATCAGGGAAGAGGTCCGTATTGGGCATTGGGTCATTGGTGTTGCAACGGTCCGAAATGTATTGATTAAGCTCCGCGCATACACGGCACGCGCCGTCGAAACGAACTTGTGTTGATGGGTTACACAGGCATGGGTCAGAAGGCGTTGCTGCATCACAGTATGTGATTACAGCTTCTGGGTTTGACTCCTGCTTGACTACCACCGATGTTGTGACAATGGCGTCGGATGCTAGTGCTTCAGCAACGAAACTAAGACCCTCATCTACAGACTCTCCTGTTAATCCATTATCCTCAATCTCTACAGTTTGAATTTCAGGCGGTGTTGTCAATGCATTACTCATAGTAGTCAGTGCGGTAGATAGCTCTGATGCTTCTACCTCTAGTGTATAAACCGCGCCGCTAAACTGCAAATTGTAAGTTGACTTGAATGTGTCGTATACCGCTCCTCCCCCCGTCATATCGAACACTACACTGACGGTCCCCCCACTGAGATATCTCCCATGAGCACCCAATCGCCTGTTAGTGGAACATGTTACGGTAGAGTGCGCACATGCTGCGTTACAATCCGTAGTGTCTGGGTCACACTCAGTATCATATTCACTTGCCGTTGCACCTGAAGCTGCTTGGTCTTCGGCGCTCATCTCCTCCATCACCTTAACATCCGCCTTGACAACAGTAGGCATAGTAGGAGCTTGTGTGGGGGCCTCAGTAGGATACTCCGTGGGAGTTCGTGTTGGGTAGGCTGTTGTTGGCGCGGCAGTCGTCGGACTAAATGTAGGAAACGAAGTCGGTGATTTGGTTGGGTTTTCAGTGGGGCTTGTGCTTGGCGAGTGACTGGGATTCTGGGTAGGTGAGGTGGAAGGCGATGTTGACGGAGAAGCAGTTGGCTCAGTGGGAGCCAATGTAGGTGCGGCTGATGGTGCCGCAGTTGGGTCTTCGGTATGCGGCATGGTTGGCTTGCGTGTTGGGAATTTAGTTGGCTGATTAGTCGGCGATCCGGTTGGAGCGTTTGTCATCCCAATAGATACCTTGGCCTTCATTCCACCAGCACAGTGCCCTGGCTTGCAGCACACAAAGTAGTAGTGGTTGCGCCCAGGCGGTGTGTAGAAGTGGGGCCCATCGTCATCCCCAGCAAGTTCGGTTGATCCAGTGCAGTCGCATGAATCAAATGCGGCCTGAGTACTCACACGATGTACGTTCTGGCCACCGTCGTAGTCAAAATAAAGTGTGCTTCCAAGCGGCAACTCAATGTCAGCATGCGACTCACCCGGAGCCCAGTCAAAGTGGTGGTCAACATGTGGCGTGGGAGAGTTGCTTGGTGCATTCGACGGGAACGATGTTGGTGAGAACGATGGACGAAAAGTAGGTGCTTTAGACGGTGCTGACGAATCAGTGGGAGAGGGCGACGGCGCACCTGTTCCGACTAAGCCAATTATCTGCATTTTTGTCCACCCCCAGTAGTTGTTGCCAGTGTCACCGCTGAGGAAGAACACCATGGTGAGGTACGGATCCGCGACGATCGGTGGGTCGAACGACACATCGACCCATTCACCGACTGTCATTAGCCTGTTGGGGCCGATGCCACACCCAGTACCTTGCCTCGTCGTCGTATGCGTGTTGGCCCACGCCGCCGTTCCCAGCCCGTCACCCGTCACGCTGCCGCATGTTGCGGCCGCAGTGTCGTCGCCGAACTGCACCCAGCTGTTGTAGTACAGGCCGCCCAGCATCTGGAACCGGACCATGTCGATCCGCGTCGTTGCGTCGAACGTGAACCGAAGGTAGTTCTCGGTTCCGCAGCCGTTGTTGATCCACATGTTAAAGCCCTCGTCGCTGAAGAGTTCGTTGATAAACACGATCCCGTCATTGTTAATCTGTTTGGCGGGTCGTT
>MDTC01219163.1_pt1 | contig 12641 bp, 11 predicted proteins | sample 811181 | NCBI WGS metagenome assembly MDTC01 (sample SAMN05326644, study PRJNA326480) | marine metagenome | isolation source: seawater | place: Pacific Ocean: North | collected 2011 | reverse complement strand
GGTCTTTTAGGTCATGTGTAAGTATATTCAGTGTCAACGATATACGTCAATTTTGTAGATGGTATGGTCTCTTTATTACACCTACTAAGTGTATTCCCCACATCTTTGGTATAAATTTATCTAATATAATTGATGTTTTAAACATAATCTCGTTAAATGCAGTATAAGTAGGATCATTAATTGCTCTAATATCAATCAATTGTAGTCCACTTTGTTCTGCAAGTGTTCGTAAAGTGGTTTGAGTGTTTGCCAGATAATATGCTGGAAATGTATCGGCACCCATACGCTGATATAAGCGTTCAACTAATATGCTTTGTAGTCTTGGTATCAGTCTGCTTAATGTATTGGCCATTACAATCGGGTGACTCTTATTAGGTGTCAGAAAAATGAAATGGCCGCCGGGTTCTAATACGCGTTTTACTTCCCGAAAGCAAGTTAGGGGATCAGGCAGATGTTCAAGAAGCCATGATGAAATTACGATTTGATACGTGGATGATTTGATAGGTAGAAAGTTGCAGTGACCTGCACATAGTTGAATGAGACTATCTCTATGCGATATCATTGAATTCCAGTCAATATCTAAACCATGTACTTGTTTACCTTGATAAACTAGTTTTTCTGATAATCCCCCACGCCCACACCCAATATCTAGAATCTGGTTATCGTTTCCTACATAATTACTGACTGTTTGTTCAAACACTTCTCCACTGGGAGACCAGTCTGGATTCATTTGGCGATAGCGTTCGCGTAACTTGTTTTGGTGATGGAGTGGCAGCATCATCTGCCTAACACTATGTTAGTGGTTCGGCGCGAAGAACAAATCTCTCCACACCATCCAATGCGGTTTCTGTTTAGGCGGAAGTTCAGACATCGCTAGTGAGTTCGGTATTTCTACTTGAGCAACAGGGGTTATTACAACAATATGAGTTTCTGCAGGAAGTCCATATTTGAGTTCTGTGCGAAGAGCACGTTCCACATAAGCATCAGATGATATGTATGCCTGAGTAAGTTTGAGGCTTGTTTGTTGATCGTGCAGGGCAGTGACTGTAGCTAGTAATTGATTTTCTTGTGCTCTAATAGTCTGACTGGTCTTCATCATGTCACTGAATTCTGATAGAAACCATACACTTACAGCAATCCCCATTATTATCACTATTTGAGGTAGAGTTATACGTAGTTTATTGCGATTTACTGTTGGGGTTTTCATATATTTTCAATAAATCAATCAGGTTTATACCTTGCCCAAGGTCGTTTATAAAATTTGCTTCCCTAGAGTGCCGAAGGTGGGATTTGAACCCACATGACCAGATGGTCACTACGTCCTGAACGTAGCGCGTCTGCCAGTTCCGCCACTTCGGCTATCAACTCGTATTCTAATCAGATTTTTTGAGATGTCAACGGATTAGTTGGTGCAAGACCTATGCCCTGACATAGTGACATATACTCTACCTTACGATGCTATAATCGCGATCCACGGTTCTAGAATGTTAATTCTTAATCAAGCAATATCCTTAGTAAGCGTTCCACCCGGTAGTTTCATCTATCATATTGTTGGTTTGTTTGCATTAGAAGCAGCCTTTGCAATATCTTTTAGTCAATACAGGCGTGCTCCAGAGTCTGAGTTTGGTAGATTTGCTCTTGCCGCTGGAGCTGCGCTTGGTTTCCGTGTTGTTTTAGCAATCTTAGCAGTGCTTAGTATATTTGGATTTGCAAATGAAAGTCTCTTATTGCCGCCTTTAGATAGAGCTGTTGCACTATCCACATTCCTTTTACTAGGATGGGCGTTTCTCTCGCGCTCTGATGATATGACAGGTGATATAGTACTCAGCATTGGTTTGATTGTAATTGCTATCGGTACAGTTGTTGCTCTAGTTTTATGGAGTAATGTTAGCGCAAGTGGTATTTATTACAATAATTCAACTCACGATTTGTTGTGGGCAGCCCCGCAGGTGGGTTTGATACTGGGAATAATAGTGATGTTGTTATGGCGGCGACCTGAAGACTGGGATCTAGGTTTGGGCATATTTGCGTTGGCACTGTCAGGAACACTTCTGCATTTGGGCTTTGCTCTAAATATGCAGATACTGAATGGTCATATATCAGCATTTACAAGAATGACAGATTTAGCCATTTTTCCTATGTTTGCATTGGTAATGTATAGAAGAGTCCTACGGTCAACTGTAGTAATTGTCGATTCTGATGAGTCATCCTCATTTATGCCTCTGCTTGAGAGTCCTGTAGATCCTGGATTATCACCGCAAATAGCAAAAGCTTTAGCCTCAATTGGGTTAGAAACTAGTAAATCCAGAGCAATAGAGTCAATATCACGCGGAGTAGGAACTGCGCTTGGAGCTGAAATGTCTTTGGTCTGGGAGTTAGCTTCTGATAATTTGTCTGTTATGTGTCTTGGAGGCTATGATCTATTACGATCCAGAAAAATAGTGGGTTTTACATTACCTGTTAATGCCGCAGATAGTATTAGATCTACGATTGAACGTGCTGGTCATCAGAGACTTGATCCGTCCACAGATGAAGTAGAGCTCCGTTTACTTACAAACCAGGTTGGAATGCAGTATCTGGCTCCAGCATTGTTGGCAACTTTACCGTCAGTATGTGAAAAACGATATGCTGTTATGGTACTTTCACCGGATGCGCTAGCTGACTGGAGTGAAGATGATAGTCAATTGCTGCTTGCATTGGCCGATCCTGTAGCACGTGTCCTAGACAATGTTACAAGTGAGACTCATTCATAATGATAGAAAACAAGTGGAAATCAACTCTATCGAGAAGCAACGAGAAGCCAAAATGTTTTGGCTATGAGATGACATGATTTGCACGGAGTTTTCGATATTTAATTCGATATTTAAATAGTATAGACGATTTATCAAACACATATGTCTTTAGTAAACGTTATTATCCTAATAATTGTAAATCTAGCCTTATATGGTTTTATTGCTGCTAGGCTATTGGGTTGGCGTCCTCCCGGATGGAGTGCTGAAAACCCAGCCAATAGGGTGCTGTCTGCAGCCTTAGCGGTTGCTATTACGGGTGCAGTTATATTGTTGGGGATGTACCTTTTGACTAGTGGTTTGATAGATGCAAGTTCTAGTACGAGTGTTTTGCAAACTGCTATTTGGATAGACTGTGCAATTATAGTACTTCTGTTGATTATCAAATTCTTCCCTCAGCTGCCTATTGTTTCTGTTTTGCGTTGGGATACTGCAAGTCATCAATATATTGCTGTGGCCATAGCTATTGCTGTCACTGCAGCAGTATCGTTATTGGGAATTATTTTAGTTACAAGGGGTATTATTGGCGAATTTTCAAGTCTTCCAATGTTACGAACAGTTTTGTGGGTAGATGGAGTGGTAGCAATAACATTGGTTGCTTTATGGATTTTTCCAAGGTTGCCGTGGCCTGTGTATGGTAAATCTACTGGGCGATCTTCTGGTGAATGGAGACAGGCTTTGTTCGGACTGGCTATAGCTGTTTTGATATTGCTTACTCTAATCGGCGGTTTTTTTATAGCTTATGGAGAGAGTGGTTACTTAAATGCTGAGCAAGTGACTCAGCCATCTAAATTAATGAATCCTACTAAGACAATTGTAGTTGTGAATAATATTGGCGAATTGGATGCCCAAAATAATTTGACCGTGCTACCTAATGTGTCAGCTACTTTCACGGGATTGCCAACTAGGACAGGTACTGAAATACCTACTGCTACTCCTACAGATGCTACTAACAATGTCATAGTCACGCAAAGGGCGACCAAACTGGTTACAAGGGCTCCAACATATACTGCAACCGTGGGACCAACAAATACAGCCACGGCAACAGCCACGGCAACAGCCACGGCAAAAGCCACGGCCACTATTATTCCTACAACCCCTTCAGGTCCGACAGACTGTAATTTTGATGTCGATGACTGGGTGGAATATGAAGTAAAGTACGGGGACACATTAAGTAGCCTCGCTGTACAGAGGGGCTATGAGATAGTAGATATAGTAGAAGCTAATTGTCTTTCCGATCTTACTTTGTATTCTGGACAAGACATCTATCTCCCAATTGATCTTGGCGAAGACTTCGATGGCTTGATGGTGAGGATGTCAACAGACAATCTAATTGTTGATGGCAATCTCAGTGATTGGGGTACATTGTCGTTCGTAGCTGATCAAGTTGTATATGGATCAAGTGTTTGGAACAATAATGTTGATCTTAGCGCCACCTATGGAATTGCTTGGGACGATTTATATTTATATGTTGCTATTGAGGTGCGAGACGATATTCATGTTCAGACTGAAGTTGGAGAGACAATTTTCAAGGGAGATAGCGTAGAGATACTGTTTGACAGAGATATCGACAATGATGCTTGGGTTACACAACTTAATAGTGATGATTATCAAATTGGTCTATCACCTGGTAGTTTTTCAGATGATTCAGTGATGACCCAAGTGTATCGGTGGTATCCAGTAGTCCAGAGTGGCACTATTACAAATGCAAAGATTGAGTCTCAAAGTAATGAAGGGGGTTATTTGATTGAAGCAGCATTACCGTGGACTATTTTGGGCGTGAGTGCTACTAGTGGTGATGAGTATGGATTTGTGATTTCTGTAAGCGACAATGATTCTGAGGGTGTAGCTGTCCAAGAAAGCATGGTATCTAACTCTGCTGCTCGAGATCTGTCAGATCCCAGTACTTGGGGCAGAATCAAGTTGGTTAGGTAAAACTGACCAATTGTTCAGAAAATGAAAAGTGTTGTAATCAGCTTGCGAGGTTTTGTTTTTGGTGCTATCTTGATTGCAGTCAACAATAATTAGATAATGAACAAACAGCTTTCCCTGTTCGATTACAATAAGAAAAGTAAGTTGAGGGATGAAGAACATATGCCTTCAGCTACTGTTCAGAGTACCGTGGATGCTTTACCAGCAGCGGATTTGCTCACTCCAGACACATCAGTATCGGCTGCTTTAGAGGTGTGGTTGCAAAGTCGACGTCGTGCAGGACTATCAGAGAACACTTTAAAAAATTATAGGATTGATATTAGACTATTGGCGGAGTATGCTGGTGCCGGTGCAGCTATCGGTGAATTTACCACTAAGATATTGAACGATTACTTGGAGTGGATGAGACATCAGCGCCGTATACCATGCTCGACAAAAACATTGGATCGTCGCATAACATCTCTGAAGTCATTCTTTCGATGGTTGACTCCTGTATCTGGACTTGTAGTGAATCCGGCTGATGCAGTGGTCAATGTCTCTGTCCGTAGCCCCTTGCCAGTTGTTCTAACTGAGCTCGAAATTTCTCAGGCACAACATGCTGCGGAGAAACTAAGGAAACGCAAAAAAAATGCCGATATGCGCCCATACATTTTGTTTACGTTTTTGATGCATACTGGTTTGCGCAAAGGTGAAACTGTCCGTCTGGTGCCTAATCACATGGTTCTTGAAGATTCTGATCAACCTTATCTTTATGTTAGATACTCCGATAAACGGCATATACATAAAGAACGTAGAGTTGAGTTAGATCCAGGTTGGGTACAGGATTACACTAAATATTGTGATCATTACGATGTCAATGAAAGGGTGTTCCCGTGGTCTGTACGTCTTCTAGAATATCGTTTGGAGGACATCAGCAATAGTGCAGGGTTGAGTAAGCATATTTCATTTGAAATGCTGAGGTGGACATGTGCATTGCGTGATTTCCGTGATGGTATGGATCCGGAAAAGCTTAGGCGCAAGCTTGGCCTCTCTAAAGTTCAGTGGGGAGAGGTGAGACGTAAGATACGGAAATTGTTGGCATAGCTGCTTGGATTGCACCGATCTAAACTTCGTTGCAGAAGTGGCCAACTTGAAACACCACCAGTGCCAGTTAGTAGATCATGTCACCATTCACAAATGCTGACACACGTATATCGCGAGCTGCATCAAAGAAGGTATTAGTAGGCGCAACCTCGACTAATTGTCCATCCAATAGCAATGCACAACGCTGGGCTAACCTTCGTGCTTGAAATAAATTATGAGTCACTAATACGATGGTGGATTTGTGTATTTGGTGATGTTCGGTTATTAATGATTCGAGCAGGCTTGTGTTATATGGGTCAAGATTAGAGGTAGGTTCATCTAAAAGCAAAGCTTCTGTGTTGAGTACTAGGGCTCTTGCTAGGGCAACGCGTTGGAGTTCACCTCCTGAGAGCGAGGATGCACTACTATGCTCCAATCCTGCAAGGCCTACACGCTCTAAAGCATAAATGACTTGCTTGCGACTAGTGAGTTTTCCTCGTATTTTTAGGCCAAATTCCACATTGTCTTTAACAGATCTGTTCAACAATTGAGGGTTTTGAAATACAGTTGTAACTTCTCTGCGGGTTTCTATTCGAGGCATATCTTCAACTAGCGTTCCATCAAAGTATATCTTGCCCTTAGTGGGCTGTTCAAGAAAATTGAGTAAACGTAATAGGGTAGATTTACCCGAACCACTTGGGCCTAGGATTGCTATAATTTCGCCTCGGTGTATTGACAAAGAGTCAATCTTGAGGACAGTACGCGTATCATACTGTTTTTGTAGATTTTCAATATGGTAGAGAGAGTGTTTCTTATTTTCTGCTGTCATTCCAATTTCCGAATCGAAGCAATATTATATTGGCGGTGAATGTAAGTGATAGAAGAATAAGACCTAATCCTAGTGCTAAAGCGAAAGCTCCCTTGCGAGTTTCAAGGACTATAGCAGTTGTTATGACGCGAGTTTTCGCCTCAATGTTTCCTCCGACTAGTAGTACTGCTCCAACTTCAGCCACAATACGTCCATATGTGGCGGCCACAGCGGCCAACATGCCATGTTTTGTCTCTGCGACAATAGTTGTAGCACTCTGCCATCTTGTGGCTCCAAGTGCTCGTAATTGTTGTGAAAGAGCTGGATGCACACTTCCCACAGCAGCCATCGTCAAACCAATTATCAGTGGTAAAGCTATGATTGTTTGAGCAAGAATCATAGCTTTTGGAGAGAACAACCATTCGAGATATCCAAAGGGACCAGATCTAGAAAGGAGTATGAATACCAATAGACCTACAACAACAGGTGGTAGGCCCATTCCTGTGTATAGGAGCGCCATTATTAGCCCTCTAGCAGGTATCCTTCCTGCCAAACCTAGCATAGTGCCAATGGGCATACCGATTATTGTGCTTAATGCTAGTGATGAAAGTGTGATTCTCAGGGTAAGTAAGGCAATATCGATTAAACGTTGGTCTAGTGTAATGATTAAATCTATCGCTTTATTTAGAGCTTCAATCAATGTGAGCATTATATTAAATAGAATTGCCAACCATGTTATTAGTTAAGCACCTTGATTATTAACATGCAACTTATATATTTAGTCAGTAATGTACGAGATTATCTCACAAATGGATAAAATATCGGCTGACCAAGTTGTGATAGTCTGAAATTGCCGATACGGTTCTGTGTCTCGGCACTCAGAAACCAATCGACAAATTGTAAGGACAACTTGTGATTTACTAGAACGCTTTTTGATGGATTTACTGGAATGATACTATACGGATTATATAGGTTGTGATCCGGATTGTAGGATATGCTTTGTCCTCCAACCATTATGTCAAGAAAAGGAAGCATATCTGATTGTGTGAGATAGGTGGCACGATCTGTCAAGGTATAGGAATCTGTTTCATTTGAATATTGTAAAGTGGCGCCCATTCCCTGACCTAGTGAAAAATACCACTTATCGGAAGCAAGAGGCTCTATTCCCGCTACCGCCCACAAGGCATTTTCTTTCATGTGAGTGCCTGACTCATCTCCGCGTGATGCCCATGGTTCATTAGATTCAAAAATTGTCATCATAGCTTCTGCTGCACTGCTCACCCCTTGTGTGGAAGCAGGATCGTGCTTAGGTCCTACGATGATAAAATCGTTATACATAACATTTTGCCGGTCTGTACCATGTCCTTCAGCTATAAAACTACTTTCTACATCTGGGGCATGTACGAGAAGCACGTCCGCATCCCCTGATTTTCCGAGAGCAATTGCCTGACCTGTTCCTACTGCTATGACTTCTACAGTTACATCTAATTGTTTTTCAAATTCAGGTAGTATGTGCTGCAACAAACCCGAATTTTCGGTACTAGTAGTAGTTGCGAGCCGTAGTGTAGAGTGCTGTTTCGTTCTGCTGGTGCATCCCGAAGTTAAAATTACGAACATCAACAAATAAGTTGTAAATACTGATAGTGAATTGGTCCTAATCATCTATTTAGACAATTATTGTGCGCAAGTCATTCGCACACGCATTATATTTTGGGTGGTTTTGCTTATGCCTGCACGTTGATCCAATCTCCAACCAGCGATCCATAGTATTTGTTCACCACTCACTAGCAGAGGTATGCGATTTCGTAGCTCAAACGGAATTCGAGCATTAGTCATGTAATGTGCCAGAGATTGGCTTTTCCCATGCATGCCAAGTGGTTGGAATCTGTCTCCAGGTTGACGTGATCGAAGTTGTAGAGTCTGATCCTCTAATTTGTCTCTGTCAAGATATGCCTTCCAGCGATCTGCATTGTTGTATATTGATTTCCTGTGTATATTGTCGGGAAAATCTACTAAGAGTCTCCAACCGCATGGTTCAAGTGTTATGGATGCTGGAGCTTGGATTGAAATTGTTTCGCCACTAGTAAGAAATGGTGAGTCAATCTGACTATCTGCTGCCACACCAGCTTCAACAATTACAAGATGTTTATAATCAATCTTCATAACCAGATTGCCCGGTAAAGAACATTCTTGACGCACATCTCCCGTTTTTGAGAATTCCGATGCATTCGCAATCGGATTAAAATCTATGGTTCGCAATTTTGGTCTCAGTCGTTTTATTGCTAATCTTAATATTGCCAACTGTGTGCCTACAAGAGCCTGGCTGAACATTAAGCGGTTAATAACAATCTTCTGATCATCAACATATGTGACAATGTTATTCCAAGCTGTGCTATTTGCTTGTTGCAACACTCGTTGATTATGTTTTAACACAGCGGAAATATGACTAGTAGTTTGGTGAATGTTAGGGTTTATGTCTTTTAGAATTGGAACAATTTCATGACGTATGCGGTTGCGCAAGTACCGTTTGTTATTATTGCTTGGGTCTTGAATAGGGTCCAGATTGTTATCTCGGCAGTAATCTTGTATGTCTTGACGTGGCACAGAAAGCAATGGACGTCCTATGAATATGTCAGAATCCTCATAAGTTGAAATTGTTAGCATGCTTGGAACAATCGGTGTTATGGGGCTCATGCCACTTAAACCAGAAATACCAGTTCCTCGCACAAAATTCATAAGTATCGTTTCTACTTGATCGTCAGCATTATGTCCCACTAGAATTAGTTTAATATTGTGTTTGTCTGCTAATCTTTTGAATAGGGTATATCGTGCTTGTCTGCCCGCATCTTCTATGGATAATTTGTGCTTAGATGCTATTTTTTCTATATTTTGACTGTCGACAACTGAACGAAATCCCCAACTTTGGGCAATTTGAGCAACAAATTGTCCGTCTTTTGATGAATCATTACGCAATTGATGGTCTAAATGAGCGATTATTGTTTGTGATGGTAGTTCAGAAAACCTGCTAAGTATGTGTAATAGTGCAAGGCTATCTGGACCACCAGAAACTCCAACTACTAGCCCATCATTCCACAAATCAGGACATATTTTTTCCCTAAATTCTTGTAATATGCCAAAAAGATCCATTTGTGAGATTATAGCATGTGTGTCTACTAGCATATTAGGAAACCTTCTGCGTGGTATAATCGCGCTTCGTAGCACTCTGAGTTCAAGCAGGAGATATATCTATTGGCATTTAGCCCATTAAATTGGTTTCTAGGTCTGTTTTCCCTGGATATTGGTATTGACCTTGGTACAGCTAATACACTTGTGTATGTGCGTGGCAAGGGTATAGTAATAAATGAGCCATCCTGGGTGGCAGTGGACAAAAAGACACGTCGTCCACTTGCTATAGGTTCGGAAGCCAAAGAACTCGTTGGACGTACGCCTACAAATATTGTGGCGGTGCGTCCTCTCCGTGATGGCGTAATTTCTGAATTTGAGATTACGGAAGCTATGCTTCGTTATTTTATTGATAAGGCTCATGAGCAAAGTTATGTGCCTATTCCTCGTCCTCGTGTAGTGGTAGGTATACCAAGTGGTGTGACAGAAGTTGAGAAACGTGCTGTGTATGATGCTACTCTAGCAGCTGGAGCGCGAGCTGCTTATTTGATCGAAGAGCCGATGGCGGCTGCTATAGGTGCTGGATTGCCGATTGGTGAAGCTCGTGGTTCGATGGTTCTAGATATTGGTGGAGGAACAACTGAGATTGCTGTATTTTCAATGGGTGGTGTAGTGCTCAGTCGATCCCTGCGAGTTGCAGGTGATGAGATGGATGAAGACATTATTCAATATGCTCGCACAAAATATAACCTAGCTATTGGGGAACGAATGGCTGAAAGAGTGAAAATAGATGTGGGGTCTGCTCATTCTTTGTCAGAAGAAAAGGTAGCTGTTCTTAGGGGACGGAATCTAGTGACTGGTCTTCCTGATTCTGTAGAAGTATCGTCTATAGAGATAAGGGGGGCTCTAGCAGAGTCTACACGTACGCTTGTTAATTTAGTAAAGGAGGCAATTGATGAAACGCCTCCAGAGATAATCGCTGATTTAATGGAATCAGGAGTTTGTTTGGCTGGTGGAGTGTCGCAGCTTCAAGGTTTGTCGGAAAGGATGCAAGGTGAAATTAATATGGAATGCTGGGTAGCTGAAGATCCATTAACATGTGTTGCTCGCGGTGCTGGATATATTTTGGATGATCTCGACAATCTAGCACGGTTCTTGGTGGGACTGGAGCGTGGTAGCACTCAACATAGTAGATAGTCTTAAGTGACTGGACTCCGAACATTTGTTTTGAAAGCATCAATTTTATATAAACGCAAAAATCTGATTGGACTACTGTTAGCTGGTAGCTTAATTGCTATAGCCTTGGGAGTTGTGCCTGCTGTATTGGGTCTCTTAATAATTGCCAGTGTGATTGCTATTGCTGTGTCGATGATTGAGCCAATGATTGCGCTGGGTTTAGCTATTATTATTGGACCTTTACGTGCTTGGGTTGCAGTTGTTTGGCCCAATGTACCTTTATATCCTGGTCAGGTATTGTTCGCTCTATTTATTTTTTCGTCGTTTGTACATTTTGTGCTGAACAGAAATATGACCATTAGATTTCCAGTGACCACAAAACTCATGACCATCTATTTGTGTGTAGGTTTACTATCTTTGTGGGATGCTACAAATATTTATCAGGGTCTGACAGAACTCATTAAATGGCTTCAAATACTTGTAGTTCTCGTGATAGTGTTTAATTATTGTGTAAATCAAGACAAGGAAAAGTGGGTTATAGGATTTGTTATAGCTTCTGGTTTTCTTCAGGCATTAATTGGACTATGGCAATTCATAATACGGGGTACTGGGCCCGTATCTTTCGAATTGGCATCGGGACTTTTTAGGGCGTATGGTACTTTCGAGCAGCCAAACCCATTTGGAGGATTTATGGGTATTCTGTGGCCTATTGCGGTGGGGGTTTTCTTGTCCTTACTCCAGACTAGGGCGTCAAAACAGCCCAAATACACTTATAGAACACTAGTTGTTATGACTTTAGTAGTTGCTATTTCACTAATATGCGCATTAATAGCGTCATATTCTCGTGGCGCATGGATTGGTTCGATTGCAGCATTTATAGTGATGTTATTTTTCTTGCCATACAGACCAATCATTGGTATCGGCTCGGTAATTGTTACAATCGCTTTAGGTACTATGGTGGTTTATCTAGGATTTGTGCCTGACCATCTTGAGAATAGGATAACCTCAATACTGGAATATGTGAGCGTTCAGGATGTTCGCCGGGTTTCTATAGATGAGGTAAATTTTTCTGTTGTAGAGAGAGCTGCGCATTGGCAAGCGGCTAGCAAAATGGTGGAAGCACATCCCTGGTTGGGAGTAGGTATGGGAAACTATCAAGTTGTATATCCAGAGTATAGATTGGTGAATTGGAAAAGTCCTCTTGGACATGCTCATAATGTGTACTTGAACGTTGCAGCTGAAACAGGGGTTATAGGACTCAGTTCCTATATATTGTTTTGGGGGTATGTGTTTTTGAAAACAATCAGAGTGTTGAGAAGAAGCACTAATTGGAATAGAGGGATTGCGCTTGGATTGTTGGGTGCATGGACGCATCTTGGGGTACACAATTTTGTGGATAATCTATTTGTGAACAATACGCATTTGTGCTTAGGTGGTTTATTGGGTGTGTTGGCAGTTGTTAACACTAGAGTCGATAATAAGAGTTAGTTTGTGTAAATGTCTCATTGGGATGTCATTGTTTTAGCGAGAAATATTCATGAAGTCCAGACGATTTAACAGTAGTGAAATGCGGCGTTTTATAAAATTCAGTATTGTTGGTGTTATAGGTTTTATAATTGATACAGGCGCATTAAATATCATGATAGGTTATCTGGGAATGTCCACAGGATTACTGCGTCTTGTCGCCAAAACCATATCTTTTAGTCTTGCCTTGACCAGTAATTTTTTTTGGAATCGTTATTGGATTTATC
>MDTC01170658.1_pt1 | contig 12641 bp, 11 predicted proteins | sample 811181 | NCBI WGS metagenome assembly MDTC01 (sample SAMN05326644, study PRJNA326480) | marine metagenome | isolation source: seawater | place: Pacific Ocean: North | collected 2011 | reverse complement strand
ATTGCTATTCGTAAAAAAGATCAGGAACTGGTTAATCTCTTAAATAGTGGTATTGATAAAATTAGAAAAAATGGCAAGTACGAGGCGATAAGAAAAAAATACTTCAATTTTGATATCTATGGCAGCAGCCTCTGAGAGATTTTATGGAATTTTCCCTCGATGGATATGGTCCGATGTTAATGTCGGGCACTGTGACGACACTTTCATTGGCTTTTGCTTCATTGGCTTTGGCGACAATGCTCGGACTATTGGGTGCGTCGGCAAGGTTGTCCAGTTCCAGGTCCTATAATTTCATAGGTCGAGTATACATTACATTTGTTCGTGGTATACCAGATTTGGTCCTGATGCTACTTTTCTTCTTTGGGGGGCAGCTAGCTGTTAACCATTTGGCAGAGTGGCTCGGATATGAAGAATATATCGATGTTAATCCATGGATAGCAGGTGTTTTAACGATTGGATTGATTTTTGGGGCTTATATGACGGAAACTTTCCGGGGGAGTTTTTTAGCCATTTCTCCGGGACAATTAGAAGCCGCAACTTCTTTGGGTATGTCAAGATGGGAAGTGATGATGCGGATTAAGCTCCCTTTAATGGTTAGGTTTGCGCTTCCAGGCTATGCTAATAATTGGCTGGTCTTGGTGAAGTCTACAGCATTAGTTTCTATTATTGGTTTGGATGATGTTGTCCGTAAGGCCTCATTGGCAGCCGGGGCCACTCATAAGCCTTTTACCTTTTGGATTTTTGTTGCTGGGATTTATCTCGTTATTACTTCTATATCAGTTATGATTCAAAAAAAGCTGGCTGCGAAATTTTCTAAGGGTGTCAGGAGGGGGTAATCTTGGATTTCAATATTATTACTCAAAGCATACCCTTATATCTTGATGGTCTTTGGCTTACCTTACAGTTGGTCTCGTTGTCTTTGATGGGTGGTCTGGTTATTGCTGTGCCTTTGGCTGTGGTTCAATTGTCGGGGCCTGTGCCCTTTCGGTGGATGGTTGGATTATGGTCTTGGTTTTTTAGGGGCACACCTCTCTTGGTGCAGTTATTTTTATTTTATAATGGTTTGGGGCAGTTTGAAAGTTTTCGTGATAGTTTTATGTGGCCGGTTTTTAAGGAAGCATGGTATGTCGCATTAATTGTGTTCACACTGAATACTGCCGCATATACCTGTGAGATTTTTCGTGGGGCTTTAGCTGAGGTTTCTGCGGGGCAGCTGGCTGCAGGTGCGGCCTGCGGGATGAGCCCGTTTCAGATCTTAACAAGAATTCGCTTGCCTCAGGCATTCAGACAATCCTTACCCGTATACAGTAACGAAATTATCTTTATGCTCCATGGCAGCTCTTTAGCAAGCACCATTACCCTTATGGACTTAACTGGAGCTGCACGTTTAGTCTATTCTCGTTATTATGCTCCTGTAGAAGCTTTTTGTATGGTTGGTCTCATTTATTTAAGTATTACCTATACTCTGCTCTCGATATTTAGATGGTATGAAGGGAAAATGCTTAGATACAAGCGGTATCAATACAGCTAAATCTCCAAGTTGTTCTCGGTTTGTCTGGGTGGTGGGTGCTTGTTGTGGGTCTTATCTAATTGTGGCTTTATTCAGGTTAGCCTGTCGCATCACCTTGCCTACCTCGTTATATAAAAAAAACCAGTCACGTAGTAACTGGTCTAATTATCTATTTGGAGGCGCGGATCGGATTCGAACCGACATAAAACTGATTTGCAATCAGCCCCCTAGCCATTCGGGACACCGCGCCTTTAAGAGATAAGATTTATAGTGGTAACAATATCAAATTGCAAGGTCAAAAGCCCAGAAAGCTTAGGCATTTTATGGGTTAGTTAATATGTTGAGCAGAAACAACAACTCTTCATTCATTATGAAACAGCACGTTAGAAGGCTATGGCGATTTAGTCGTATGTCAATTCTGGTCTATGAGTTTGCATTAGGCTGCGATTTACAACTGAGCTTGAAGGGTTTTCTGTTCATCAATGGTTTTGAGTTGATTCCTGACCGATTAGGCTGATCTTAGTTCATCGTAACAAGAACGTGGTTGCAGTGGCAAAAATTAGGCAGCCATCGGGCGTCTTATTGGCTTATTTAGGTGATTGTGCAGCTGGTAATGAGTTATTGGGTTTCGAGATAGCCCAGTGAGTTACTTGAGTTTTACACATACCCAGAGAACTTTTTTAGGTTCAATGGAATTGGGAGGCGAGATGACTGACTTCATCATTTTTTAGTACCGACGTTATCCAGGCTTGTTGTTATTAACCTGGATAACGTTAATGGGCTTTTGTATTAAAGCTTCACTTCGAGCTTACAAATCTGTTCACCAGAAAACGATTCTCAGCTTTCTTGTTATTCTTGGAAATGTTCGATAAAGCTCCAGGTCATTTCTCTCATTTCATCCACTACTCTTGGAATCTTGCTACTGGATGGTGCTTTTGAACCTGCTATTTCGATGGCTAAAGCTGTTGTGCCGTTTTTCCAATAGAAGTAGTCAGAGCTGGAGCCCTTAGCGACATAAATAGTGGTACTGATAGGTCCATGCTTATAGCCATTGTCTTCGGCTAACGCAGTCGTAAGGCGATCGTACATCCTGTCCTCTTTTTTATTTTTGATACGGCTGCGAGTATATGCCCAAGGATACATGACCATTCTTCCATAAGCATGAATATCCATAGAGCCATCAAGCTGTTTTTGATCTGCAAAGTCCATTAAATTTTTGATACAACTAATGGGATTTCGATTAGGTTTTTCAGGCCAGGGGAAATCTCTATTAGGATCAACACCGCTTGCGTAGCGACTGCGGCGAGCAAACCCATCAGGGTTCACGACAGGTATAAAATATAATTCATTTCGATCAATGATTTGTGTTAGCCGAGCATTATCCTCGTATCCTGACAATAATTCTTCCATGAGTCTGAGTAACACTTCTACGGTGATGATCTCATCACCATGAGTACCGGCATCGATCATGATTTGTGGTTCTTCTTTATCATCTTTATTGACTTCATCAGAAACTTTCAACACCCACAAAGGTTTGCCTTTTTTACTCGTGCCATATCTTTCTAGCTTGACAATATCAGGGTATTTTTGAGCGAGATCTTTTAGAGTCTCCTCTACTTCATCGATGTTTCTATAGCCAGAGAAATAATTAGCATCTTGAATACTAAAAAAGTTGGAAATATTTTTTTGTAACATCTTGGCTGTAGGAGCTATTTTAAGAAAATCGGTAGATTTATTTGCCGGTACATATATTTCGAAAACAGTACCGTCTCTTGATACGATTTCATACAAATTAGAGATTTTGTCCAATTGACTCTGAGTAGGGTTTTCTAACCTGTAATTAGATAAGATAACATCATCACCAAAGATGCTATTTCCCCAAAGCGAAATAGATAATATTAGGATATATTTTATCTTTGTAAGCATAAGGCCTCCGACATAAAGAAACTTTCCTGGATACCAGAAAACCAGGTTTCCGGTGATTTCACAAATTAGAAATAATGAACTCTTGTTAAGTCGGTCTCCTTCTGGTTTGGTAGAATATATTAGATTCAATACTTATAATGATTTAATATTAATTAATTAATTGATTGAAGTGATTTTTTCTAAAGCTAACCAATTATCAGGCTGTATCAATAGCTAGAAGGATTTACTTGTTATTCAAATCGGGTGATAGAAGTTGCACTCTTATTATTCTAATCGCACTTTTTCATACAAAATGTTTCCAGGATAGGTTTCTAGATTATTATATGTCATTGGTGCGGCAGAGCATTCCCACTTTAAAAGTGGGAAAAAGCTTAGGAGAGAAAGCCACCATCAACAATTAGTTGTGTGCCTGTGACGTATGAGGAAGCCTCGGATGCCAGAAAAAGAACAGCGCCAGCCATTTCTTTGGGCAATGCGACTCTGTTTAAAGGTATTCTTTTCAAGGTTTCTGTCAGGATTTTTTCATTGTCTATAAGAGTAGATGCAAATTTAGTATCTGTTAGTCCTGGCAGCAGATCATTGACCCGTATTTTGTGAGGAGCAAGTTCTTTTGCCCATGTTTTTGTCATAGCAATTAACCCATTTTTGGTAATACTGTATATGCCTTGCAGTGGTGGTGGGCTGCAGGCATTTATAGAGGACACGTTAATGATGGAGCCGCCTTCATTGCTTTTCATTAGCAGGGCAGCTTTTTGGGTAAGAACAAAATTGCCTCTTAGGTTGACCGAGAAAGTCTTATCCCAAGCTTTTAAATCTGCATCCAGCAATTCACCAAAATAAGGATTGGTAGCGGCATTATTTACCAATATATCCAAGCGCTTGTGATTTGTCTTAACTTTGTCTATTAGCTGCTCGATTTGCTCCGGGTCACCCATGTGGCAGGCCCAACCTTCAGCTTTGCGGCCTGCGTCCGAGAGTTCCTTTGCAACTGCATCGACGCTCTCCTGTTTACGGCTGACGAGGATGACTGTAGCCCCGCTATTGGCCAGCAGTGTCGCAACGGCTTTCCCAATCCCTCGGCTCGCACCTGTCACTAATGCTACTTTACCCTCAAGTGAAAACATATTTTCTGGACACAATGTATCATCTGCCATAGCAAACCTCATATAGTAGAGTCAATGAACTGCAGATCTGATGCTAAATTTTTAACATCGAGACAACAAGAATCATTTTTAGCTCTATTCATAAAAAAAAGCTCCTGCTAAATACTAGCAAGAGCTTTGATTTATATTAAAATTAATTAAGTTAAAGTATTAACCTTCCAGCAGACCTCTTAAAACATCCTTATGTCTTCCAAAGACTTTTAATTTACGAGTGTAGTAATCATCTCGTCGTGCTGATGCTCCTTGAGTCATCTCAAAACGGGCTAACTCAGCCGGAAGCGAACCAATCAATTCCTTTAGTGATTTACGGTAAGAGAGTCTGTGGCCAAACTCGGTTGGCATTTCACTCACGATTTCGTCAAAGCTTTTTGTTGAACGTTCTTGCATCCAGTCGACCATATTGTCAGCTGATTTGATGCGACCTTCTAAGTCTTCCATGATGTCATCAACAAACTGCATTTGTCTTTTTAATCTGTTGTCAGAATAAAGTACTTTTTCAACAGTTGCTTGCTCATCTATTGTGAGCTCGAACTTATCTTTTAAGTAGTTAAGGAAGAAATCACCATATGACTTGGTGATATATTCCAAGAATAATGTTTCACCAATAGTCTGATACCGATTAGCTTTAAAGGTTTGCTCAACTAGGTGAAGCACTCCAGACTTGTTTAACGAATAAAACCTTTTATTTGATCTCTTATATTCGACAGCATATTCCTTATCGATTAGTTCTTTCACGATGCGATCAATTTGCATGGCGAAGATTTGGATCTCTTGGCCATATTGACTGCTTTGTAATAAGTCTCCAAATAGTTCGATCAGGTAGATAACGTCCATAGCTCTGAATTCTTTTTTTAGCGTCCCTAGAGCGATTAACGCTAGATCTGTGATCATCTGTTTGTCATTTATGTTCTTGTTTGAATACATTTCTGGTTCCTCTCACCGCAATATCAAAAAAACTCCCTTGAGGGGGGTAGTGCTATATATTCAAACTTCGTGCCAACGCTTAATCTGGTTAAGTTTTTTTTGTTGCAGATTAAAATCATTTAATATCAATATGTTATACCTCCATCTTCTGAGGCTACATGCCTTTTTTACATGCAAGGTTTAGGCAGTTGTATGAGCTTTTGACAAAACACGAGCCATATATTGTCCTGATTTTTGGACATCGAATCATTTTGGCTATGTCGCATCTGCTGCGCTGGGTGGTTGTATGATGTTGGCCTATTTTTGTGGGGATACAGTTGTTGGTGCTTTTTTGTTGGAAAAATCGAACACTTATTTTTCTTGTCCTGACGATCTCATTAGCAAAACTTTCACTACTAGTGTTTAATGAGAATCTATATAGAAATCGAATTAATATAACGACACTGGTTTCGTAATACCTGGAAAATAAAGGTATCGTGAACTCAGTATATGTATGGAAAAGCATTTTCATTGAAAGCGCAAGGAGGATCATATGCATGACAATAAAAGGTGTCTGTTAAGGTTTTGCCGTTTATATTTTCTTTTCTGTTTTTTCTCCTCAGGAATCTATGCCAATACTTCTAATAATTGGCTGGTAGGGGCAGGTATTGCTGATGTTACTGGGCCTGCTGCTGAAAATGCTTTGAATGGTTATGCACATCCATCCCAACTTTCAGAGGGGATTCATATTAGGCAGCGCGCCAGGGCTTTTATCGTAGCCCAGAACCAAACGGGAGGAGCGCGGGTCGTTTTTGTTAGTGTCGATACTGGTCTTATGTTTCACAGCGTGGTCCAGGGAGTAGTTGCTGAACTGCAAACAGAATTCGGAGAATTATATACTGATCGCAATATTGTATTGTCAGCGACTCATACTCACAGTGCCTCAGGGGGGCATTCTCATTATGCTTTATCCAATATACCGTTCTTTGGGTTTGTCCAGCAGTCGCTAGATTCTCATGTTAGTGGCATTGTTAAGGCGATCAAGAATGCTCATCGTAACTTACGACCTGGAGAGGTATTTCATGGCAAAGGAGACCTTAAGGGGGTTAACAGAAATCGATCTATTGAAGCTTTTAATAATAATGACGATCAATTGAAGTCAAAGTTCACTGATGCAGTTGACTCGGAAATGAATGTTTTGAAATTTACTCAGGGTGATAAAGATATTGGTATGATCTCTTGGTTTCCTGTTCATCCTGTATCTATGACTGCTGGGAACCACTTTCTGTCTGGAGATCATAAAGGCTATGCTTCTCTAAAATTAGAGCTAGGCAGAGGACTCAACTACAAGACGCAGGAAGGATATGTAGCTGCATTTGCTCAAGGTGCATCTGGTGATATGACTTCTAACATTAACCTAGATGGTACAGGAGCAGGCAGAACCGAAGTCGAATCTACTGAATTTGCAGGTGAGCAACAGTATCAAAAGGCTCTTGAAATACTTAATGGCCCTATGACTAAGTTAAGTGGATCGATTGACTATAAGCATCGCTATATTCAGATGGATCAGGTTCAGATTGATGCTAAATATACTGAAGGTCATGGAGCAGCTACGACTTGTCCGGGTGCTTTAGGGGTGGGTTTTGCTGCTGGAACAGAAGACGGTCTTGGACCTTTGCAAGCTATTTTTCAAGAAGGAGTTATCGATTGGCATCCGTTTCTCCAGGGAGTTGCTGATGTAGTAAATGGTACCTCTGAGGAACTTAAACTTTGCCAATCACCTAAACCAATTTTTTTGGCAGTCGGTAAGGCTATACCTTATCCATGGGTAAACGAGATTTTGCCAATGTCGATTTTAAAAATTGGGCAAATTAATATCATTGCGATTCCTGGGGAAATGACTATTGCAGCTGGTCTCCAGTTAAGGGAAGCTGTGACTCGTGAAGTTGGAGGTTCCTCTGTTATTGCTGGTTTAAGTAATGCCTATTCTCATTATGTTGCCACTTATAATGAATATCAGAAGCAGCACTATGAAGGAGGTTCTACTCTATTTGGACCTCATACGCATCATGCTTACCTACAAGAGTTTAGCCTATTAGCAAAAGCGTTAAAGCAAGATCAAGATGTCCATGATAAATGGGCTCCTCCAAGGAAACTTACAGACGAACAGATCCATTCGATTCGACCTGGGGTCATTTTTGATGAAGTGCCAGACGGTAAGGACTTTGGTGATATTGATGAAAGGCCTAAATCAAAATATTTTTCAGGGGAAACTGTTTTCACCTCTTTCTGGACAGGTCATCCAAAAAATAACTTGAGAAGTAATAAATCATTTTTGGAGGTACAAAGGAGGGTTGATGGTCTTGATGGCTCTCATTGGGTCACTATTGCTGATGACAGTGATTGGTATACTAAGTACCGTTGGCAAAGAATAGGAAGTATTCTTAGTGCGGAATCGATAGCCCAAATTACTTGGAAAATCAATAAAGATGTTTCATCGGGTTGGTATCGTATTGTTCACTACGGGGATGCTAAAAAAAGTTCTCAATCTAATAGTATTACTTCCTTTATGGGGGTGACCCCAGCCTTCTACGTAGAGCCTCCTATTGAGGAAGATAAATGGAGTGTAGATCAGGTAATCGTTGGGATTAAATCATTAAAGAATGAAAAATATATGACTCAAACCCCAAATGGGGAGATAGTGTTGCTAAGCTCATATCCAGAGTCCTCTGCTCGCTATTATATGGTTTTTATTAAACCTAAATTGGTAGCTTTTAGAACCGTGCATGACCAAAAGTTTCTCACTGTCAATGATACCAGATTAGAAAAATCGATAAGGAATCAAGAAATTAATAGCCGAGATATATTTGCCCTAGTGGACTTGAAGGATAATAAGGTGGCTTTTCGTTCTGTGGCTACTGGTCTTTTTTTAAGAGCAAAAGGAAAAAAGTTGCTGGCTAATGGTAAAAAAGTGCGAGACGCATCTACTTTCTTGAGGTCCTATCTCTAACTATTATTTTGATATTGTTCCTGATATTGGAAAAACAAGGCTCGATCTATGAGATCGAGCTTTTTTATGTTTTCTTTATAAATCATTATGAGCTGATATTTTTAAATTCATAGAGCTAGATGTGACATCTGGCTATGGTCAACTATGAAGAGGCGATGACGCCTGTAGCCATGAATAACCAGGTTTCTTTATCTTTTTTTATAGCATCAATTTTTTTCTGAGAGGCTCCTTCATCTTCAAGGTAGTGCTTCTGTTCACTTATTTTCATAATAGTGACGGATAGTTTTCCTTCCACTTTTACTCTTATATTCTGTAGATTTTTCGGTACAAAAAATGAATAATCATGAAAACGCACCATTGTTTCCGATTTTGTACCTTTTAATGTGATCCAACACCCCTTTTTTTGGCAAACCTTGACGACTTTACCCTCAACTAAGATAGTTTTATTTTTATATTTATCAAAATTATTTTGAGCTTCATCAAGACTAATTGCTACTTTTAGCTGTGGTTTTTTTCCAAAGAATTGAGGCTGAACCGCTTGAGCATTGTTAGCTGATAGTGATAAAAAAATTACGTGCAGTATACACGGAAAATATTTCATAATCTCTCCTTGAAATAAAACCATTTTATCTCTTGTTTTGTTTCTGGAGTCAAATCCTTATTGCTATAGTTTACGATCTGATGGCTGTCAGAATAGTTTTTCTTTGAGTCCGTAAGCTGTTTTCGTTTCAGTGCAACTTAAAAGACTCTCCTCTATGAAAAAAATAAGATTAAATTCAAGACTGATTAAAATGGTCAGATATGATGAAAAGTTACTGGAAATAAAAGTGGAGTTACCTAGATCTTCGATTTGTTAAACCGTAAGCTGAAATTAAATAATTTTTGGTTTTATTATAATTAAATAATAGGTCTTTTGTTATCTGTATTAAATACTAAGAAATTCAAAGATATAAAATGAATAGACGTTTCAATTTAGTAAAGTTTGTCTGTTTTTGCTCTAAATATCTGTTAATATTGATTTATTATGGGTCGGCATTATTTGTTTATTAGAATTGAGTTGTTCAATATAACAAAACGATCGACAATAATAAACAAATAACTTTTCAATTTTTTTCGTCATTGATTTCATATTTATCGAGTGACTGAGGAGTCTAATGTGAAAAAAGTACTTTTTTTTATGTTTCTTGCTTTGGGTTTACAATTCCACACTAGCAATGTTTTTGCTGAAAACAATTTAGAGAAGTCCAAGCAGGTCATTATTTTGGGTGATAGTATTTTTGCACTGAGCGGTGAGATTAGTAAAGAGTTGGCTCAATTGTCTTCACTAGATATTAAATCATATGCTCGTAACGGAGCACTTATGAAGAATATTGTAAAGCAGTATGGCAAGGCTAGAAAAAATCTTTCAGCTCGCACAGTTATTATGAACGGCGGTGGTAACGATGTGCTTGCTAATTTGCGAGAATGCCAAGAACTTTCGGATAAATGTAAAGAGGCGATCGATGAGGCAATAGAGCATGGATATGAGGCTGTCGATAAGATGGAAGCTGATGGTATCGATAATATCGTCTATCTTGGATATTATTATACTAAGGTTCTAGGCAATGGCCTTAATGATGCAAATGACTATGCTATGGAAAAAATAATCACATTCTGTCAAAGCATATCAATTGATTGTCACGTAGTTGATACCCGAAAGAGACTACGTATGCGTGGTTATAGGAAGTTAGATGGTATTCACCCTACAGATAGAGCTTCCCGTATTATGGCCCAGATGATTTGGGATACAATGGTAAAAAACGATATTGAGCAGTGAGTAAAAAAGTAAAATCTTGAATTCAGCTTTGAGTGTGACGGGGGCTGTTGATTCAGAGATAGCCCCCTTAGTTGGCTAGATAAAAGAAAACAAGCAGCCCTTATCAAAACATTTTGCTGTAAGCGAAAGCTTCTAGATCATATTATGAAGTCTGCTTTCTACCTGGAAACGACAATCAGTCACGATTTCTTCTACCACATCTTGGCAGCTTGGTATGCTGTCAATGAGGCCTTGTACCATACCTGAAGACCAAATGCCGCCGTTTACCTCACCACTATCCATGGCTTCGCGTCCGCGGGTTCCTTGGACTAGATCTTTAATATCATTAAAGTCGGTAGGGCCTGGTTTATTTTCTATTTCCACAACTTCTTCAGCTATTTTATTTTTATAAACCCGGGCTGTGTTAGTTAAAGAGCGTAGGATTAAGGCCGTATCCCTTTCAGAGCCTTCCACTATTGCCTTTTTAATTTCATCATGAATAGGAGCTTCTTTTGTGGCCATAAATCTGGTGCCCATATTGATACCTTCAGCCCCTAGTGCCAGACAGGCCGCCATTTGGGCTCCGGTGCCAATACCACCTGAAGCAATCATCGGTATAGTTAGCTTTCTTGCCGCAGCTGGTAATAGTACAAGGTTCGGCACATCGTCTTCTCCAGGATGACCAGCGCACTCGAAACCATCTACGCTGGCCACTGCTACCCCTAACTTTTCGGCTTTGATAGCATGTCTAACGGAAGTGCATTTATGGATGACTTTGATGCCAGCTGCTGTCATAGCTGGCATCAGGGGTTCTGGGCTCCGGCCTGCAGTTTCTACTATTTTGACCCCTTCTTCGCAGACTACTCTAATATATTCTTCATAGTTAACTGGAACGAGGGTTGGAAGTAAAGTTAGATTGACACCAAATGGTTTGTCAGTGAGTGACCTCAGCTTTTTGATCTCAACCCTTAGATCATCGGGAGTTTTGGAGTTCAAGGCTGTCAGAATCCCTAGTGCCCCCGCATTACTTACGGCTGCAGCCAGTTCAGCTCTTCCAACATGCATCATTCCACCCATAACAATGGGGTATTTTATATTAAAAAGTTCGGTAATTTTTGTTTTCATTTTTGTTCCCTACCTGCAAAATTGCTGATCCATCGTTGTTACTAGTTTTTTAGCATTTTTGAACATATAGTGCTCAACTTTTTTTACTGCATATAGCACTAGTTGAGATGATTTCTTTAGATTAATGATTTGTTAAAAGGTGAGTTCGCTCTCTTTCTTTATTTGTGCGTAGTTTAACTAGTGGAATTTAATGCAGGGTCACTAATATTCTGTTAAAAACCTTTTTTTTCAATATGATCGATCCTGTAATAGGTAATAAACTAGGAGTGGGTGTGGGATTTAGTTCATTGATGCGCTTTGGTCAGGTGGTCACGATTGGCTTTATAGGCCTTGTTGCTTTTAGTGTAAGCCTCGTTTGGTTTACTGTATTCTTACCATAACCAGTTAGTCTTTTTTGCTTGATATTACGCCATGTTTGTAGATAAAACATGGCAACTTTCCTTTTAGAGTGCTGCCTAAATGACCTTACCTTAGAATGCACTGTTTTCGGAATTGCAATTTTGTTACGAAAAGGCTGAGTACGGCGATCATCTTTATTTGAGATGTTTCTATTTATCGCCTAGTCTACGAAAAATAAGCGAATAATTATTTGCTGGCATCGAGATGATTTCATCCGCTCTGAAGCCTGATTTTTTTGCCACTTCTTTTACCTTTTCGTATTCTCGAATGCCCCATTGTGGGTTGCGTTGACGTAGTGATGCATCGAAAGTAATATTGCTTGGTGCCGTCTCCACGTCATCGAAAATAAAAGGACCGTATAAGAATAGTACCCCATTTTTATTTAACCATTTTTGTGCTTTTTGAAACAAGGATTCGCAAGTTGCCCATGGTGAGATATGTATCATGTTGATATTCACCATGGCATCTACTGTGGTTTCATATTCTGTGTTGGTTACGTCGAGCAAAATTGGTGGTAAGATAGGTATACCTTGGCCTTCGTCTTTGATCATCGCCTTTATACTGACTATGGATGCTTCGTCTATATCGGTGGGCTGCCATTTCACTCCATCAATACGATTTGCGAACCAAATGGCATGTTGTCCGCTACCACTGGCGATTTCCAATACTTTGGGGCTGTCTGGTAAGTGAGAACGCAGAACTTCGGATATTGGGCCTTTGTTTCTTTCACAGGCTTCGGAATATAGTTTCAATGGATAGCCTCCGTAATTTGAATATATTTTTACAATATGAAGTATTGTTCTAGTCTTT
>MDTC01201939.1_pt1 | contig 12642 bp, 9 predicted proteins | sample 811181 | NCBI WGS metagenome assembly MDTC01 (sample SAMN05326644, study PRJNA326480) | marine metagenome | isolation source: seawater | place: Pacific Ocean: North | collected 2011 | reverse complement strand
TAACGCGCAGTTGGCGTCCGATGCGGCCAGCAATGCTTCTGCTGCCGCCACCAGAGGTGGTGAGGCCATGGCTAACGCGTCGAAACTCACGGAGTCTACCGATGAAGCTCTTGAAAGCAGTGCTAATCGGGTTGATGAGCTGAGCGAAAAAATCGAATCCATTTCCTCTGTCGTCGGCTCTATCAATGCGATCTCCGAACAGACCAACCTGCTGGCCCTGAACGCCGCCATCGAGGCGGCAAGAGCCGGAGAGCATGGCCGTGGATTCTCCGTGGTGGCGGATGAGGTCAGGGCGCTTTCCCTGAGAACCCAGGAATTTACTGACCAGATTCGGGCTACCGTCGGCGAACTTAGCGACATATCAGAAGCCACCAAGGCTTCGATGGAGATGGGCCGGACCCGTTCTGCCGAGTCAACACGGGCCATGCGAGAAACCGGCGAGGCAATTCGCGAAGTTGAAGCAGCCATCGGCGAGGTTTCGCGAATGAATTACCAGATCGCATCGGCTTCGGAAGAGCAGGCAGCCACGTCGCTTCAGATCAATGAGAATATTCATTCCATCGCCAACCGGAACAACGATGTGGTATCCGAGGCGGAGCGGGTCAGAACCATGGCTTCAGACCTTGAGGCGGTCACCGAAAAACTGAATGAACTGGTGAAGCTGTATCGCATCTAAACCTTCCAGGAACTGATGTCGGAGAGTCGTCCGGCTCTCCGACGTTGGTCTGATATTCACCGCGCTGATGCCGAACATTCACCGGCCCGCGGTTGAACTCTCGTTAATTGCTGCAATAGTTAAAGGTGACTTCACGCTGTGGAGTCCTTTCATCAGGCTATTGCCCGGTATGGGATTGCTTTCCCGGTCGATGCGTTGCTGAAAGGGCTTCGAAAGAGCCTTCCGGAATACGCGGATAACGACGAAAAAGGAGGCACCACATGTCGAACGAAAGTCTCAGTAAAGACAGTCTGAATACCCTTTCCAGCCTGGATGCTGGCGGTAAAACCTTTCATTACTACAGCCTGCCCAAGGCTGCGGACACCCTCGGCGACCTGAATCGCCTGCCGTTTTCGCTCAAAGTGCTGATGGAAAACCTTCTGCGCAATGAGGATGGCACCACCGTGGACAGAAGCCACATTGATGCCATGGTGCAGTGGATGAAGGACCGTCATTCCGACACTGAAATCCAGTTCCGGCCTGCCCGTGTGTTAATGCAGGATTTCACCGGCGTGCCCGGCGTCGTCGACCTGGCTGCCATGCGTGAAGCGGTCAAGGCAGCCGGTAAGGATCCGGCGATGATCAACCCGCTGTCGCCTGTGGACCTGGTGATCGACCACTCGGTAATGGTGGACAAATTCGGCGACGCGTCCTCGTTCAAGGACAACGTAGCCATCGAAATGGAACGCAACCAGGAACGCTATGAGTTCCTGCGCTGGGGCCAGCAGGCGTTCGACAATTTCCGTGTGGTGCCACCGGGCACGGGTATCTGTCACCAGGTAAACCTGGAATATCTCGGCAAGACCGTCTGGCAGAAGGACCAGGACGGCAAGACCATCGCCTACCCGGACACCCTGGTCGGTACCGATTCTCACACCACCATGATCAACGGCCTGGGCATTCTTGGCTGGGGCGTTGGCGGTATTGAAGCGGAGGCCGCCATGCTGGGCCAGCCGGTCTCCATGCTGATTCCGGAAGTGGTGGGCTTCAAGATCACCGGAAAGCTTCGGGAAGGAATCACCGCAACAGATCTGGTGCTTACCGTCACCGAAATGCTGCGCAAGAAAGGCGTGGTGGGCAAATTCGTGGAGTTCTACGGCGACGGCCTGAAGGACATGCCGGTGGCAGATCGGGCCACCATCGCCAACATGGCCCCGGAATACGGCGCCACCTGTGGTTTCTTCCCGGTAGACGAGCAGACCATCAAGTACATGCGCCTGACCGGCCGTGAGGAAGAACAGCTGGAGCTGGTGGAAGCCTACGCCAAGGCCCAGGGCTTGTGGCGTGAGCCCGGCCATGAGCCGGTGTACACCGACAACCTGGAACTCGACATGGGCGAAGTTGAGGCCAGCCTTGCCGGCCCCAAACGCCCGCAGGATCGTGTTGCCCTGAAGAACATGAAGTCCTCCTTTGAGCTGTTGATGGAAACTGCCGAGGGGCCTGCCGAGAACCGTGAGGCCAACCTTGAATCCGAGGGTGGTCAGACCGCCGTTGGCGTTGACGACAGCTACAAGCATCATGCCAGCCAGCCCCTTGAGATGAATGGCGAGAAAAGCCGGCTGGATCCGGGTGCGGTCGTCATTGCGGCGATCACTTCCTGCACCAACACGTCAAATCCGAGCGTTATGATGGCCGCAGGCCTGATCGCCCAGAAAGCGGTCCAGAAGGGACTGAGTACCAAGCCCTGGGTCAAGACATCGCTGGCGCCGGGTTCCAAAGTCGTCACTGACTATCTGAAAGTGGGTGGCTTCCAGGACGATCTGGACAAGCTCGGCTTCAACCTCGTCGGCTATGGCTGCACAACCTGCATCGGCAACTCCGGGCCTCTGCCGGACGCGGTAGAGAAAGCCATTAGTGATGGTGACCTGACCGTGGCCTCGGTGCTCTCCGGCAACCGAAACTTCGAAGGCCGTGTGCATCCGCTGGTGAAAACCAACTGGCTGGCATCGCCGCCCCTGGTGGTTGCCTATGCGCTGGCGGGCAACGTGCGCCTGGATCTCTCAAAAGATCCGTTGGGTAACGACAAGGATGGAAATCCGGTGTACCTGAAGGACCTCTGGCCGAGCCAGCAGGAGATCGCTGAAGCTGTGGAGAAAGTGAAAACCGACATGTTCCGCAAGGAATACGCGGAAGTCTTCGATGGCGACGCCACCTGGAAGTCCATCAAGGTGCCGGAAAGCAAGGTGTACGAGTGGTCTGATAAATCCACCTACATCCAGCATCCGCCGTTCTTCGAAGGGCTCAAGGAAGAACCGGACGCGATCGACGATATCAAGGATGCCAACATACTGGCACTGCTGGGCGATTCGGTGACTACCGACCACATCTCACCGGCCGGTTCCTTCAAGCCGGACACCCCTGCCGGTAAATACCTGCAGGAACACGGTGTTGAGCCGAAAGACTTCAACTCCTATGGCTCTCGCCGGGGTAACCACGAAGTCATGATGCGTGGCACCTTTGCCAATGTGCGTATCAGGAACGAAATGCTCGACGGCGTGGAAGGCGGTTATACCAAATTCGTGCCCACGGGCGAACAGATGGCGATTTACGATGCCGCCATGAAGTATCAGGAGAAAGGCACGCCGTTGGTGGTCATTGCCGGCAAGGAGTACGGTACCGGCTCAAGCCGCGACTGGGCGGCCAAGGGTACCCGTCTTCTGGGTGTGAAAGCTGTGGTGGCCGAATCCTACGAGCGCATTCACCGCTCTAACCTGATCGGTATGGGCGTAATGCCACTTCAGTTCCCGGAAGGCACGGACCGCAAGAGCCTCAAGCTTACCGGTGAGGAAACCATCAGCATCGAAGGCCTGTCTGGTGAGATCAAGCCGGGACAGACCCTCAAGATGACGGTGAAGTACAAGGACGGATCCACGGAGACCTGCGAGCTGAAATCTCGCATCGACACCGCCAACGAGGCCGTCTACTTCAAGCATGGCGGCATCCTCCATTACGTGGTGCGGGAAATGTTGCGCACTGCCTGAGTGGACAGGGTGAAATGGCATAGCGGGCGGCCGCTATGCCGAATTCAAGAGATCAATGAGAGAAACGAGAGAGACATTATGACCGATCAACCGTTTCTGACCGACGTGAAAACCCTCAGAGAGCGGGCCCGCAAGCACATCGAAGAAGGAGCGCTTACCGAGGGCTACGGTGCCAACCGCGACAATGTCGTGAAAATCCTGAATGAGGCACTGGCAACCGAAATTGTCTGCACGCTGCGCTACAAGAGCCATTACTTCCGTGCCGACGGCATCAACGCCAATGTCGCTGCCCAGGAGTTCCTGGAGCATGCAGACCAGGAACAGCAGCACGCCGATTGGCTGGCCGAACGTATCGTGCAGTTGGGTGGGAAACCGAACTTCTCGCCCGAAGGTCTTTTAACGAGGTCCCACGCCGAGTTCGTTGAGGGCGATACATTACGGGAAATGGTAGTGGAAGATTTGGTGGCGGAGCGGATTGCCATCGATAGCTACCGCGAAATTGCCCGTTATCTGGGCGATCAGGACCCGACCTCACGGCGGATTATCGAGGAAATCCTGGCTCAGGAAGAAGAGCACGCCGACGATATGGCCGGCTTGCTGGAAGGGCTGGACAGCTGATTTATCGTGTTTTCAGCATACCGTTTGCGAGCCGGGGGCCTTATTGATTCCCCGGCTCCGCGAGCGGCAAGGTGATCCAGAAGCAGGCGCCAGATCCCTCTTCGGATTCGAAATCGACCTCACCGCCCATTGCCTGCATCAATTCCCGCGTAATCGCGAGGCCCAACCCGGTTCCTTCCTTGGTTCGTGAAGACGTCGAATTTGCCTGGGCAAATTTCTGAAAAATCCGCTCCCGGAAACTTTCAGGTACTCCGGGACCCTGATCCCGGACCTTGAGTTTCGCGTTATCTCCGGATTTGAGCAGATCCACCTCAACGGCAGCACCTCCGGGGGAAAACTTGATTGCGTTTGACAGAAGATTTGTTATGGCCTGGGTAAGCCGAACAATGTCGTAGTTGGCATACAGGTCTCGTTCCAGGACATTCAGTTGCACCTCGACGCCTCGCTTTCTGGCCATCGGCTGGATCTCTTCGATGGCTGCCTCGGCTGCTTTATCCAGTCTCTGGACAGACGCGTCGAACGTCACGTTGCCGCTGACCAGCTTTTCTATATCAAGAAGATCGTCGATAAGATGCCGCAGTTGTTTACTGTTACGCTGGGCAATAGCAAGCATCTGAGCGGTTTTCTCGTTGATTGGACCGGTTGCGCCGCCAAGGATCAGCCCCAGAGAACCGGATATTGAGGTTAATGGTGTTCGTAATTCATGGCTGACGGTGGAGATGAACTGGTTCTTCATTTCATCGATTCTCTGGCGTTCATCAACATTGGTGATGTAACCGTGCCACAGGATGCTGTCATCGGGCAGAGCCTCCGGTTGTGCCAGTCCCTCAACCCAGCTCCAGCCACCGGTATCCAGGCGCACTCGGTACCGGAGCTGCCATTGAGAAAGGGCCTGTGCAGATTCCTCAATCGACTTGAGCACCCCGGGAAGGTCATCAGGGTGTACCCGGGCTATGGCTTTGTTGGCGTCGATAGCCGCTTCTTCGGCGTCAATCCCATAGATCTCTTTAATGCCTGGGCTGGTGTAAGGAAAACTGCTGTGTCCGTCAGGCCACAGGCGGTATTGGTAAAGCATACCGGGCGCCTGGGTTACCAGTTTGTTCAGGGTTTCTGTGCGCTGGACGCGATAAAGGGTATCGGCCACCCAGTCTGCAAAGAGGGTGACGAACATCTCCTCTGTTGCGCTGAACGGGCGATGTCTGGGCGAGTGCGACGAGAAGTTTACGGTTCCAAAGATTTCGCCGTCGATCCAGATAGGCGCTGCCAGATACGTCTCTAGCCCGAAGATCTCGTAACACGGGCGGTTGGTGAATCCGGATTCGGCCATGTTTTGAATGGCAAACAATTTATGGCTGGATTCGAGGAGCAGGGAGCAATAGGTTTGTTCGAGGGGTAAGGTCGTGCCGTTTTCGATCGGGTTAGTGCCACGGGTGAAATGCCAGTGGATGGTATACACCGTGTCGGTGACCCGGCTGACAATGCCGGTTTCTAGACCCAGGTAGTCGCAGGCGATCCTCAGGGCTCTCGCCGCTCGCTCATCGGTGTCACCGGCAGAATCCAGCACAATCTCCGTCAGCACGTTGAGTGCTCGGGTACGATCCTCGGAGTGGTCCCGGATTGCACCGATCGAAAACTCGCGTTCCACGAGACCTGCCAGATCTCTCAGTGTCGTCTTCTCTTCCTCCGAAAAAAACCGAGGCTTTCGATCGATAATACACAGCGTTCCTACTCTGTGGCCCTGAGGATCATGAAGCGGTGCACCGGCGTAAAATCGGATATTAGGGTCACCGGTTACCAGGGGGTTGTCATGGAATCGCTCATCGTTGAGTGCGTTCTCGATCACTAGCGTTTCTTCGCTCAGAATCGCATGACCGCAAAAGGAGATATCCCGGCCGGTTTCCGTTGCGCCCAGTCCTTGCCGTGACTTAAACCATTGTCGGTCCTTGTCAATCAGGGAAACGAGAGCAATTGGAGCGTCAAGAGTTCGCGCGGCGAGCCGAGTAAGTCTGTCGAACCTTTCTTCAGGCAATGTATCCAGAAGCGCCAGCTCATTCAGGGCTGACAGTCGGTGGGATTCGTTGGGCGGGAACTCAGGCGTTTTCACGCTCGCCTCCAGCTTGCGAATGGTTCGACTTTGCCGCAGGTAACTCAACCCAGAAGTGGGCTCCCTTGTCGTAATAGTAGCCCACTTCACCATCCATGAGCCTGGACAGTTCCCTCGTAATCGCGAGTCCAAGGCCTGTACCGGCTTTGGCGCGATCTGTTCCTGATTCTGCCTGCTCGAATCGTTGGAACAGACGGGCTTCGAATGCTTCCGGAACGCCCTCACCTTCGTCCGCAACAGTGATTCTTATCTGTCCATCCGATGAAACGGAGGACCGTATACGTACTGAGCTTCCGACCGGTGAAAATTTGATAGCGTTGCTTATGAAATTATCCAGTATCTGCCGCAGCCTTACGGGGTCAGCGACAATTTGATGGTCTTCAGAATCATCCGGTTCAAGCAGAACACGATAATGATTGGCCATGGCGTTATTGCCCTGACAGGCACCAATAACAGCCCTTCGGGCACTCAGCTCTTGCGGGTAAATGGGCATCCGGCCGGCGACCGTCTTGTTGAAATCCAGCAGGTCTGATATCAGGTGCTGCAGCTGTTCGCTGTTCCGGAAGGCCACATCAGCCATCGCCGAAGCTTTGGGCGGCAAGTCGCCTGCGGCGCCGGAACGCAGTAACTGCAGAGAGCCATTGATAGAGGTGAGTGGGGTTCTCAGTTCATGGCTTACCGTGGAGATGAACTCGTCTTTCAGGCGGTCGAGCCCTTCCCGTTCCTTCATCAGGGTATTGAACGCCGCAGCCAGATTACGGATTTCCGGAGGGCCCGACTCGGAGACGCGTCCCGAGACCGAACCATCACGGGTCATGCTCCGTATTCTTCTGGACATAAGCTCAAGGGGGCGGGTTGCGGCGCGCGTGAGGGCCAGCGCTGCTGCCGCAAGCAGCAACGTGGCAAATACACTTGCCATCAGGAATTTCCGGAAAGATGCCCAGGCAGGTTGGGTGGCGGTTTCATAGGGGACGGCGCGTAGAAACATCCATCCCACCCGTTGGAGATGTTCAGTGGCATAGATCCACTTCTGGCCATCTCTGTCTGTTACCACGCCCGAGGTAACGCCTGAAAGGGCTGCGTCGATGATCAGATCCTCTCCCGGTGTCGGAAGCTCTGGCATGGGGGTGTTTGAGGCTAGCGAATCCACCTGAATGAAGCGTTCAGTGTCGATGACCTTGAACAATGCATTTCGGTTATTGCTTGAGGAAGAAGGGATCAGGTCGGATTGCTCAAGATTGATAATGCCGCCTGCAAAGCCCAACAAGTCCCCTTCGTCGCTTTCGATTGGTGCCAGAAACGAAAGTAGTGGGAGACCTGTTCTACGCCCGATGATCGGGCTGCTGATCACCGGTTTGCGGGTGGCGATCGCTCGTCTGAAGTGACTTCGGTCGGCGTAGGAGGTGCCGATCCGTCCTGGAACGAAAATATTCTCCGCGATGGCGACAGCATTTGCGTCCATCACGGTAAGTCCCTCACCGAAGTAGTTGCTGAGAGAGGTTTGGCGACCCAACAGGTTGTCCATTCGACGTTTGGAAATCAGTTTTTCGCCGTCGGTGAGCGTGGCTGCGAGGGCTTGTAATGCTGAAATGCGTGTTTCCAGGGAGCGGTTGACCTCGTCCGCCAGGCTTCGTGTTTCGATTAACTGCTTTTGTGTGAGTACCCGCTCGAAATCCCGAAGCAGTTCTGTGTAGGCGGTTCCCAGCAGAATCAAAACTGTAACGGCGCTGGTAAGAACGGTTATCAGGGCAATGCGGGTACCGAGGGACAAACTTTTCAAATTACTTCCTTGGAGCAATAGCCTTGCGGCCCGGAACGTGATTTCATTAGAGCCGAGAATAGTGGATTTAATCAGTGCGGCAAACTGTTTTTGCCGGGGGAAAGTGAGTGGTTTCGCAGTCCGATAATAGTGTCTCGGAGAAGTTAGAAGCTTTGAGAGCCAAATTTCTCGAGAGAGCTAACAATGATCTTCGGGAGCTGAGCGCCTACGCTGATCAGGCTCGTGCTGGCAAGTTATCTGCAGAGGGGCTCATCCGGTGCTATCAGTCTTTGCATCGACTTGCCGGATCGGCCGGGACTTTCGGTCTGCCTGAACTGGGACAGCAAGCCCGTCTGCTCGAAAAGAAGCTGAAAAGCCAGGCAGAAGAGTTGGGCGCGGCTTCCGGTATTCACCAGCAGTCTATCCAGGTTTCTGATGGCTTTGCCGACGGTATCGATTCCCTGGCGGGATTGGTGGAAACGAATTCCCGGAAGTCGCCTGTTTCCGCTCCTGATAAGACGGTTTCAACCGAACAACATCGTGTTGATGGCAGCCATGGCAGTCATGGCATGCAGGTGCGGATCATTGTGGTGGACTCCGACAGGACTGGTGGTGTTGGTTCGTTGTTGTCTGAGCTGGCACGCTACGGGTTTGTTTGCCAGTTTGTAGACGTGCACGACGAAGAAGCTTTGCGCAGTTCAGCCAGGGAAAGTGGCAGCGCTGCTGCCGTTCTTTGTTATGACTCCGTTTTGCCTGTCGTCATACCGCATTTGAAAAGCCGGGGAGGAACAGGCTCACGGCGCCGGCTGCCAGTGGTTGCTGTCGGTAACGATGACTCCTTTGCGAACAGTTACCAGGTTGCGAAAGCAGGTGCCTCAGCTTACTTCGCTGCCCCAATTGATGTACCGGAACTGGCTGAACGCATTGAGTCCCTGGCTGTGGAGCGCAGTACTGGCGTGAACGGCCGAGTCCTTATCGTGGAAGATGACGAGGAGTTAGCGGAGCACTATTGTCTGGTTCTCCGGGCCGCCGGCATTGAGGCACGATCTCTGACCGAGCCCGAGCGCCTGATGCCGGAGCTCTCTGCCTTCCAGCCGGACATCGTCCTGATGGATGTCCAGATTGGAGATTACTCTGGGGTCACCCTTGCTCGCCTCACTCGTTTCGAGTCCCGTTGGCTGAGTCTGCCAATCATTTATCTCTCTTCGGAGGACAACCCGGACGATCAGCTGGAAGCCCTGTCCAAAGGGGCTGACGAGTTTCTCGTGAAGCCAGTCTCGGATGATTACCTCGTCCGCTCAGTTCGTATTCGGTGTTACCGCGCCCGTCAGCTATCGGATCTGATGAATCGTGACAGCCTCACTGGGCTGCTCAAGCACTCGTTGATCAAGCAGGAATTGGAAAAGGAATTGGCCCGTTGCCGCCGTCTTGGACACCAGTCCAGTGTCGTGATGATTGATCTGGACTACTTTAAGCAAGTCAACGATACCTGGGGCCATCGCTACGGCGATATTGTGATACGGGCGCTTGCAAATCTGTTACGGAATCGCCTGAGAGAAACGGATATGATTGGCCGCTACGGTGGTGAGGAGTTCATGCTGGTTTTGCCGGATTGTTCGGTGCAGGCAGCGGCAAAACTGGTCAGTGGCATCTGCGAGAGCTTTTCCGAGCTGACCTTTCCGGTTGGTGAAAAAAGCTTTCATGTCACGCTCAGTGCCGGGGTCGCAGGCATCAATGACTTCGAAAGTGGAGAGTCGGCCCTGGAAGCAGCAGATCAGGCGCTTTATCGCCGCAAGCGTGGGGGTCGCGCCGGGGTTACAATTCACGACGCGCAGTAATGATGGTGTTTTCTACATATTGGGTGGTAGTCGTTTGAAAGCGCTAATCCTGGAAGATGATGATCTGGTATCCGAACTGCTGGAGACAGTGGTTGCCGGGATATACCCGGGCGCTCTGGTTAAAATCGCAGAAACCCTGGACGAAGCTTATGAATGTGTAAGGGCCAACACGTTCGATCTCTTCATTACCGATTGGAATTTGCCGGATGGGGCCGGGCTTGATCTTGTAAAACAGATTCGAAAAACAGATACCGACGTGCCCATCGTCATGGTCTCAGGGCGATCAGATCGTGATTCTGTGCTACAGGCCGCTCATTTTGGTATCGACGGATACATGACCAAGCCGTTCGACGTGAAGCAGTTGCACGAGCGTCTGGTGAAAGTACTAAAACCTTCGCAGACGAGCGTTCCTGATGTTTCCGAATTGCTTGAGAGCTCCTTGGAAGAGGTTGTTCAGTTGCCATCCGATGTCGATCCCGCGGATGTTCTCGAATTGATCAGCCGTCAGGATGACTTGTCACCTGCGCAACTTGCTGAGCGTTGGCGGGAAGAGGCGAGCGTAACCGCAAGGTTGATGGATGTGGCCAATAGCACGTCTTTTCGTCGCACTGGTAAACCGGTCGAAAGCTTGAGAGATGCCATTTCCTCAATGGGAGTAGCCCTCACGCTCAATCAGGTTCTGGCGCTGTCCCTGGATGTAACTGGTAAGTTGAAGCACGAGGCGCTGAGAGAGCTGTCGAGGACTCATTATGATGCCGCGCTCCAGGTTGCTAAAAAGGCCCAGACTCTCGCTATTAAGCTGAAAAAACCGCCGGTTCCTCTGCAGAAAGCCGGTTTGCTGAGCCGCGTCGGAGAGCTGGCGGTTCTGAAAGTGCTCAACGATTTTATTGCGCTTGGTGGCTCTCTTGAGATGACTGAAGCAGAGCAGCTGTTGCGCAAATGGTCACAGGCTTACGGCAACCGCCTCAAAGTGCAGTGGCGCTTGCCATTACGAGTAAGGGAGTTGATCGGAGCCGTCCATTTTTTGCCAACGGACTCCACCCAGGAGGATAGACTTATCATGCGCGCTGCAGCTATGTTGGCCGCTGGCAGTGATCGCTCCGAAGAGTGCCAGCGGCTTCTACGGCGTCTGGGAATTGATACAGAAGCGCCAGTGAAGGATTGACGACATGACAGCAGTCAACAGTCCCTCAATCTCTCGGGTAATGTACGTTGAGGACGACCCGGACATCCGAGCGATCGCTGAAATCGCCCTTCAGGATGTTGGTGGTTTCGAAATCGCGTTGTGCGAGTCCGGCGCCGTTGCTGTCGAGACCGCATCGGGATTTGATCCTGAACTTATCCTGTTGGATGTGATGATGCCCGGTATGGACGGTCCGACAACGCTCAAAGCCTTGCGAGAGCTCGATGGTATGGCCGATGTTCCCGTGATATTCATGACCGCGCGGCTGCAGAAGTCGGAAATCAGAGAATACCAGGAACTGGGCGCCCTGGGAGTGATCCCAAAACCATTTGACCCAATGACCTTGTCTGAGCAGATTGCAGAAATGGTGCAAGGTGCGCAGGGGTAGAGCAGGGTTTCTTCACTGGCGGTGGAAAGGTGCGAGTGAGTGTAATTTCCGGTAGTCTGGCGAGCCTTGAGTTCTGAATTTTAAATGAGGTATCCATGTCTTCCTCCCAGTCCCGGGACGAACTGAAAGCCAAGCTGAATCTTGAGACTTCTCGCATCCACTGGCACGAACTGCAGACCTACTTTGCGAGGGGGCAGGTCGTCAGGGTGTCGCCGGACCTGGATCTGCTTGAAGTGGCGACTGAGTTGGCGGCGGATAACAAAGCTCGTTTCGAGCAGTGGATGAACGATGGTCGCGTTGGTGAGGTTGCGCCGGACACCGCGCAGGATTGGTATGATCGCAATGCGGAACTCTGGGCGGTCGTCATAGCACCCTGGGTTCTCGTTCAGGACAGGTCAGGGCATGTTCTGCACTGACAGCATAACGCCATGAAGCTCCACTATTTCCACGGCCGTAGCCCGCTCCGGGATCTTGTCATGGTGAAAGACGGCCAACGCATCGAGCTACACATCCGGCCAGCAGGCGGCGGCCATTGGGGCCTGGTCGCTCTCTCTGGCCCAGACCAGGCGCGCCCGGATGGGCAGTTCTGCCGTGGGCCCTGGCCAACCCAGGCCCGGGCTGAATCGGTTCTGAGGAGCGTCGCCGGCACCATGATGGGAAAAGGCTATGAGCCGAAGCCCGGAGATTATGCGGTCTGGTCCGTTACCGCCCAACGTCTTGCCCGCACCATCGGCGTTCCCCAGGGTGAACAGGCCAGCCCGGATGCCGACCCCGACCAGTTCAAACCCCTGACCTGATAACCCCCTTTTTGTTTCGAGGACGCCATGCTGACTGGAGCCTTGCTCATTCTTGCTCCCCTTTTTCTGGGGTTTGCCATCGCCCTGGAAAACCGCCGGGCCATGACGGTGATCCATTACACGGTGGAGGCACTGGTTTACTTCATCCTGTTGCTGCTGGGCCTGGGGCTTGGCCAGATGGAGGGCCTGGCGGCGCAACTGGGTGGCATGGCGACTCAGGTACTGGCACTGGTGCTGGTGCTTTTCGTCGCCAACATGT
>MDTC01098583.1_pt1 | contig 12643 bp, 9 predicted proteins | sample 811181 | NCBI WGS metagenome assembly MDTC01 (sample SAMN05326644, study PRJNA326480) | marine metagenome | isolation source: seawater | place: Pacific Ocean: North | collected 2011 | reverse complement strand
CTACCGATGCTAATAGTGACTCAATTACCATTGCAAGTTCTACCGCTACTCAAAATGTATTCGATAAAATTGCTGTCAGCGGTCAATCAAATGTTGTAGCAGACAGTACCACTGATACACTTACTTTGGTTGCTGGTGCTAACATGTCTATAACTACTGATGCTACAGGTGACTCAGTTACATTTACGTCATCAGGTACGACACAAAATTTATTTGATAAGATTGCTGTTAGTGGTCAATCAAATGTTGAAGCTGATAGTGCAACTGATACTTTAACATTAGTTGCTGGTGCTAACATGACTATAACTACTGATGCTGCAGGTGACTCAGTTACATTTGCAAGTGCTCCTGCTTTCGCAAGAACTACAGCAGCAGGTACTACTAGTAGTGTAGCAAACGGAGCAGCAGATAATATTTCTGTAACAGTTTTTAAAAGCTATTATTTATTAAAAATACAAACATCAGCAGCAGCTTGGGTGACTGTCTATACTGATATTGCAAGCAGAAGTCTCGATGCATCTAGGACTGAAACAACCGATCCACTACCAGGTCAAGGTATAATAGCAGAAGTCATTACAACTGGTGCACAAACAATCAAAATTACACCAGGAGTTTTTGGATTTAATAATGAATCTACTGTGACTAGTTCAATTCCATTAAAAGTTGTTAATAAGTCAGGATCTACTGCAGCAATAACAGTCACAATGACAGTGGTTCAAGTTGAAGGATAATTATGGAAGAATATATAGTTACCCTACACAAGCATGAAGATTTAGATGAATTTTATAACGATATAGAAACACCAGGTGGTAGCTTATATATTCCTGATCGAGAAGTAGAAACAATTGAAAGAAGGCGTAATAGCCGTAATACACATTATATGTTAACTGCTGAAGAAGCAGAAGAAATAAAGAATGATGCGAGAGTATGGGATGTTGTTTCATTAGCATTTATACAATCCGCAATAACAGAACCTTTAGGTTATACGCAATACTCTGCCAATTGGGACAAATCTTCAACAGCAGATGCTGATGACTGTAATTGGGGATTATTGAGATGCATTGAAGGATATCAAACTACAAATTGGGGGACAAATTCAGGTTTTACAAATCGAACTGCTACTATTACTAATACAATATCTGGTAGGAATGTAGATGTCATAATACTAGACGGATTAATGGATCCCGGTCATCCAGAATTTGCAGTAAATAGTGATGGTACTGGCGGATCAAGGATGGGAAAATTTGATTGGGATTTATATACTGCAGAAGCATCTGGAATTAATATTAGCTATGCGCATCTGTTCCCTTTTCCATATTATGGAAAATATGCATATAGAGACACCTTAGCCAGTAGTTATGGAGATGACCACGGTATGCATGTAGCAGGTACCGTGGCTGGTAACACCCAAGGATGGGCAAGGCATGCAAATATCTATAATTTAAATCCATATAGTACAGGTAATACACAGAATTCTTCGTATTATGGACAGAAATATGACTATATAAGAGCATTCCATAAATTTAAACCTATAAATCCTGCTACAGGAGTAAAAAATCCTACGATAGTTAATGGTAGTTTTGGCAGCTCCTACTTAGTGTCTTTGACGAATATGTCAGTCAACTTTAGAGGTAATACAGTAACTACAAATGCTGCATCTGAATCTTATGCACAATTACGAGATTGGGGGCTGAACGGAACAATAGAAAATAATCAAATATATATACCTGCGGTCGTTACTAGCACTATAAGTGATATTCAAGATATGATAGCAGAAGGAGTGATATTTGTTGGATCTGGTGGTAATAGCAATGAAATTATTACAAATTCTACTGATACTGATTACAATAATCAAGCATCAGGATATTATTATTACTGCAGAGGTGATAGTAAAAAATCAGGTGGCACTATAATAAGCGGTGCAATAGCAGCACATGGATTAGAATTCAAAGCTTTGTTTAGTGCAAAAGGTCCTGGTATTGATTGTTATGCTCCAGGATATTCTATTCAATCTAGTGTTCATGCATCAGGAGATTCGTCTGCAACAGATAAAAGGTCAGATGCTAGAGATGCATCATACAGTGTGATGAAGAAGTCAGGCACAAGTATGTCTTCTCCTCAAATGTCTGGTGTATTAGCATGCTTGGCAGAAAATAAACCTTACCTAACTCATGCACAAGCAAAGGCATGGTTACATGGTTCTGGATCTAAAAAGAATCAGATAGATGATGCATCTGACACAACAGATTTAAGTGATTCATCGGCTTTGGTTGATCTAAATGGAGATACAAATAGATACCTGTATAATGATCAGTTTAGGAGATATTCCGAAGGAGGTACAAGTGTAGGTATTCCTGTTTTAAATCATGAAAGAACATCAAGTGGATTTACTTATCCGCGAGTAAAATTGCAAACTAGACATATCAAGCAATTTGGAAATTGGTATACTGCACATATTGGTGGATATCATCCTGATACAACTAGCGGATATCTTATACTTTCTGGTGAGGATAGATACGGTGAATATCATGCACAATTTAATTTTCATATTCGTATAAATCAGAATGATGTATTGTCTATAATAAATCAGTTTGGTAGTGGCATCACTATGATGATTGCCAGTACCGCAGCATCTGATGCAACCAATCATAATGATGTAATACAAACACCTAATTATGGTTTACAATTTCATCCACAAACTACCGGCACTTACTATTATTTTTCTCCATCAAATCATACAATATATGTTGGTACAATTACAGTTGGTAATTTTTAATGGCACGATTTGCACAAGGTAAATTCCGCTGTAAAAATCCAGAAAAATATTTAGGAAAAGCATTACCTTTATATCGCAGTAGTTGGGAATTTACCATGATGAAATTTTGTGACGAGCATTCAGGCATTATAAATTGGGCATCTGAATCTATACGTATTCCATACTTAAATCCGTTAACTGGTAAAAAAACAATGTATGTACCTGATTTTTTAATTTCATATGTTGATCGGAACGGAAAAAATAACACAGAATTGATAGAAGTCAAACCAAGCAATCAAACTTTAAAAGAAAAAATAGGCAAGAGTCAAAATAATAGAGCACATTATATACTTAATCAAGCTAAATGGGGTGCTGCTACTACTTGGTGTAGACAACAAGGAATTACTTTCCGAGTAATTACCGAAAGAGATATTTTTCATTATGGCAGGAAAGCATAGTTATAAATACCATACACGTAGGAATATTTATGACTAAAAAATTAGAAGATTTGCTAAACTTACCTGAATCACAAAATATTATTGATACTGAAAAAAAAGCCACTGCAATTGCTGCTCAAAAAACAACAATCAAAGAACTTGACGAATTTGATAAGATCACAGCAGCCTTACCTCAGGTTAAAGGGTTAGGTGCCTTAGGTGATACTGAACTAGATGAAGTGTCAAAAAAATCTATGGACGCATATGATGATTTAATGGATCTTGGCATGAATGTTGAAGCAAGATTCAGCGGACGCATTTTTGAAGTTGCTGGGCAAATGTTAAAAACCAATTTAGAGTCAAAAGTTGCCAAACTAGATAAAAAATTAAAAATGGTTGAATTACAACTAAAAAAAGAAAAACTAGATAAAGAATCTTCACCCAACGGTGATATAGTGCAAGGAGAAGGGTACATTGTTACTGATCGAAATAGCTTGCTAGAAAAAATTAAAAATCTAGATAAATAGAGTAAAATAGGAATCTGTTATGAAATCATTCAATGAATACCTTGTAGAATCTAAAAAAACTTATAAATTTAAAATTAAAGCAGCAGGTGAACTTCCAGAAAATTTTACAGATAAAATGGAAACTGCACTCAATAAATATGAAGTTGTATCTTTTAACAAAGGTGCTACTACACCTATTGATAAAACTCCTTTAGATTTTCCACAAATACAAAACTGCGAGGTTACACATTTCGAAGCTGAAGTAACTTATCCGGTGACAAGTCACATACTTCAGGAATATTTGGCTGCAGAAACAAACTGCGCAAAAGGACATCTTAGAGTTAGTGGAGAAAATGATCCATTAGACGAATTACAAAAAGATACTCCTGAAAAACCATATGAAACCTTGTTGACACAAACTGATATGGGCGGTGAATCGGCACAAAAATCTGTAGGACAAAATCGTGTGATGGAACTACTCAAAGAATTAGACAAAACAAAAAAAGACAACGAGTATGATCCTACACGAGGTATTGCCTCGGAAAAATAATGCGTGAGCTGCTAGACAAACTGCATTTATTAGAAAACAGTAAGAGATATGTACCTGTAAAAGGATCAATTATCCAACAGGATATTAGGAAACTTATAGGTAATAGGAAAGACATATACATAGACAGCAGTGCCAATGACAGGACTGTGAATGTAGTACAAGTAGATCCTGCATCCGGCAGGGTATATCAAAGATACATGGTAGGAGTAAGATCAACTCCTCCACTGTTTAGAAAAATCAAAAAATTCCTCCAAACCTCACCACAACAAAATTTTAAAACTGTACCCCAAATACAACAACAATATACACCTCCTGCTGGAAATATACCAGACGGAGGATCGAGTAATGTAGATGGTACTAATCAAGATGGTACAAATCAAGGTGGTGCAGTTGATGATGTTGCTAATGGGCCACCGGAAGGTAAAAATGATAGTAATGATCAGTATGGTCTAGACTATACACAATCTAGACCCAGTAACGGCAGTACTGCAGGGCCACCACTTAGCACTGATAGAGTAGATGGACCAATTGGTCAAGTAGATAAAAAATATGGAATGTCTCCTGACCGACCTCCAGTATCAGTGCCTACTGTTACTAATCCAGATAGTCCTGCGATGAGTCCTACGACAGCAGACCCAGTAGATGGAATAGATTCTTTAGATAATCAACCAGGATTTCAACAATCTGATGGACCTACTACCGATGATACAGCCACAGTGCAAGATTTCAATATACCTGCAGATGAATATTCTGACGATGATCCGGGCAATATGCAGCAATTGCAAAAACCAGAAGTTGAACCAGAAGTTGAACCAGAAGTTGAACCAGAAGTTGAACCAGAAGTTGCCCCAGAAGTTGAACCAGAAGTTGAACCAGAAGATACAACACAAGCACAGGAATTTTACGGTGAATATGAAATAATAAAAGTAGGCGGACTTATTCCAGGAATACCTGCTGTATGGAAAATTGTCCGGTATGGGGAAGCCATAGGAGCTGGTAGTGGGGTCACGCGACAATATTATGTTATAAGCGAACATCCTACTAAAAAAGATGCAGAATCTGCACTTGCTAAATTGTATAAAGATTATATTCAACAAAATTCCAATGATAGGCCTGAACAAGGATCTAATAATAGTCAACAACTTGGTTCTCAAGTATTGAATACAAATATTGACAAGTATGATGCACCTACAACTGCTATTAATATAATTTTTGATAAAGAATCAAGTGGTAATATTGACAGTGTGCCTGGTGATGGAGGTGCTTCTTATGGTGGCATGCAAGTAATGACTGATCCGCGTTTAAAAGGTGCGATAGATGAATGGATACGTCATGGAATGTCAGATGACACAATAGACGATATCAAAAAAGATAAAAAATTACAAATAGAAATAGGTGTATGGTATTATACTTTGTTATACACGCTACTAGGAGGTAAAGGCACACCAAAAAAACGTAAACTAGCTTATAAAGCACAAAATTTACACAAAGATTTTAAACAGTATAGGACAAAAGATCACACTATTAACTTTAAAGATAAATCTACATTGAAAATTCCAAAAGGAATAGATCCAAGATTTGTATATGCTGCAATGATGTATAATGGCGGCCCAAATGAAGTTGATACAAAAACTGGTGTAGCAAGATTAGCAACAAAACGTTACGCAAAAGATTTTTTAAAACGTTTGAAAGACATAAAAGGAATAAGTGATTCTAATCAATATATAGATAGAATTTTAATGCTTAGTGGAATAGATAAATATCTACAAATGCCAAAGGAGATCGTGGTGAAAAATTCAATGAAAACATTAATAGAACGTGTTGATTCTATTGTAAAAGAAGGCGATTATGAAGACAAAATGGATGCGATCGTTGATAAAATACCAGATCGTCCATCCGATAAACTTTTGAAAAGATTAGAACGAAAAGCAATTATTTTAGATCCTGGTGGCTTTAGTTTTTCAGATGACAGGCAAATTGCAGATTTTTATGCGAGAGTTGCAAAAAAATTAAATTTGCCAGTCATGGTATACAAACAAGATGATAAATTTAAGGCTGTATATGCAAAATTGAACAAACAAGGTCGTGCTGTGACTAAGGATGCTGTAGATTTGCCATATAAAGATATGATAAAATTATTACCACAGGAAGAACTCCGTATTTTTATCGATAACAAGGATTTAGAATATATAGGTCTACGACCCGAAACTCTGCAAGATTATTATGATAAAAAACCAGATAATATCAAATCTGGTCCACAAGCTAAAATTTTTCCAGGATTCAAAAAAGATCTAGAAAAAGGAGAGCGTGAACCTAGTAATACAGGAACACCTGTGGTGAACTATAAGGCAAAATCTGCATCTAAATCAAGTAATGCAGCACGTACTGCAGGAGGTTCAGGTGATTACATGGCTAATGTTGGCAGGAAACAGGTAGGCAAAGTAGATCCAAGACTTGCACAAGCCGTAGATCAAAAAGCAAAAGCTGCTAACCGAAGAAAAGCGTCAAATGCAAAAGGCAAAGCAAGTTTTGATTATGATATGCCAAGTGTAAAAAAAGCTCAACAAAAACAAAGACCAGCTCCAACTGCAAATACTTCTGGTTCATCAAACAATAAAGCTACAAAAAACCCAGATACCGCCAAATTACGAAGATTAAGTCCTAAGAGGACTTATCAAAGGAATAGTGTAAATTTAACCACAAAGGAAAGTAATATGCTAACAGAAGCAAGTATGAATGTATCTATGAATGGAGCTTCAGCAGGAGAAGTAGCAGAATTAATGGCATTATTGAAAAATGCTGGCATGCCAGAACCAAAATCAATGGCAGTAATGGCACCATCAGGAATGTCACCTGAACCAATAAAAACTTCAGGTTGCGGATGCGGCAGCATGGGTGAAGACACAGTCGACGAAGAATACGCAAATGAGCCAGATGAAACCACAATGGACACTGCGTACATGACAAAAGATTTAGCTGGAGGTTTGAATAGACCTAAGGATAAAGGTGCTTTACGTGCTAAAGATCCAGCTATAGATCATAGTGAGATGAGAGAAAGTTTACGCAAGGCCCTTGAAGCTAAGTACATCCAAGAAATTGATATTCCAAAAGATGATTCTGCAACATCTAACATGCCTACGCAGAAAGCTCCTAGTATGAAAGGTTTACCTTGTCCTAGTCGTGGATACAGTGAACAACAGATAAAAGCATTGAGGAAAAAATTAGAAATGGCCATGCAGGATAAGAAAAGACCTTGGCAATCCGCAGCTTTTGCAATAGAAAAAATCTTAAAAATGACAAATCACTGCTATGATCATGCAGAAATTGTTGTTGATAAATTGATGGATAAGATTCGCGCAGCTAATGGAGGAGAATTTCCTAAAAAGAAAGGATTCTTTGGAGGAATATTTGATTCAACAAAAGATAACACATCAACTGAATTAGAATCTATTTCTAAGTTGGCTGGTATAAAATAATATATTACAATGAGCAAATCGCTTGATGGCGTAATAACCAAAAAAGCCAATCAACAAGAAACTTTCTCTCAAGAGCAGATTGAGGATTTATCAAAATGTATGGATCCTGAATCTGGATATCTACATTTCGCCCGTAATTTTTCATACATACAACATCCAGTGCAAGGCAAATTGTTATTTGACCCGTATGCCTATCAAGTAAGATTGTTTAACGTATATCATTCTCACCGTTTTAATATAAACATGTTGCCAAGGCAAACAGGTAAGACTACTTGTGCTGCTATCTATCTAGCTTGGTATGCAATGTTTAATCCTGATCAAACTATCCTAATTGCTGCACACAAGTATACAGGAGCCCAAGAAATAATGCAAAGGGTACGCTATGTATACGAATGTTGTCCTGATTTTATACGTGCAGGTGTAACTAGTTATAATAAAGGTTCTATTGAATTTGAAAATGGTTCACGTATTGTTAGTGCTACTACAACTGGTAATACAGGTAGAGGTATGAGTATATCCTTGTTATATTGTGACGAGTTTGCATTTGTAAATCCAAGTATTGCAGATGAATTTTGGACATCAATATCTCCTACACTAGCAACTGGTGGTAGGGCTATCATTACAAGTACACCAAATTCAGATGAAGATACATTTGCTACTATATGGAAGCAAGCTGAACAGAAATTTGACGAGCATGGCAACGAACAAGAATTAGGTTTAAATGGATTTCACTCGTTTACCGTGCACTGGAACGAACACCCTGATCGTGACGATGAATGGCGTGATGTGGAAATGGGTAGGATTGGAGAAGAAAGATTTAGACGTGAATATGGTTGTGAGTTTTTAGTTTATGATGAAACTTTAGTTAACAGTATGGTTTTATCAAACATGCAACCATCACCTGTTGTTATGAATATGGGACAACCCCGCTGGTACGATAAAATACAAGCTGATAAAACATATGTAGTAGGTTTAGATCCAAGTATGGGTACAGGCGGAGACTATGCTGCAATACAGATAATAGAATTACCTACTTATAGGCAAATCGGAGAATGGAGGCATAATACTACTGCTATACCAGGACAAGTACGTGTCCTTAAAGATATTTGTGATTATATTGCAAGTAAAACTGCTACAGAAAACAGTATCTATTGGAGTATAGAAAATAATTCTATTGGTGAAGCAGCATTGATTGTGATAAATGATTTTGGCGAGGATAATATACCTGGTTTATTTGTTAGCGAACCTATAAGAAAAGGTCATGTAAGAAAATTTCGTAAAGGCTTTAATACCACTCATGGCTCTAAAATTACAACCTGCAGTGCGTTGAAAGTATTAATAGAGAATAATAAATTTACCATAAATTCTGGAGTCCTTATAAGCGAATTAAAAACATATGTATCTACAGGTAGTTCTTATAGGGCCAAAGTAGGAGAAACAGACGATTTAGTATCTGCTCTTTTGCTTACAATAAGAATAATAACAGTGTTAAGAGATTGGGATCCACGGATTTATAATACTTTTAAATCAATTGATGAAGCAGAAGATTATACTGCGCCAATGCCAATCTTTATATCAACAAATTATTGATAAATATTTACATGGAAAATAACATAGATATTATAGGCCAAGAGCTGTTTAACAAAATACGTAGCAGATTTCAAAATCTTACATTAGGAAACAACGAAGGTATTGTAACAAATAATCCAAGTGAAGCTAGATTTTTTGATTTTGAATACACAGAGAACAATAATGTATTAGGAAATATCAGTGTAAGTTTAGATGAAAACAATCTTGCAGTGATGTATCAACAAAATTTTCTCGAACAAGAGAACGAATCTACAAAAAAGCATTGGTTTAATTTTTTAAAAGAACTGAGATTGTTTGCTAAGAAAAGACTACTTAACTTTGATGTAAGAGATATAACTAAGAGCAATCTTACCAAACGTGATTACAAATATTTGTCTAATAATTCTGGAGACTCTAACATGACTGAATCAAAATTATACGGTACAAGTAAAACAAGCTTTCAAGATATAGGTTCTTCACGTGTGCAAATTAAGCATTCACAACCTGTAAATCAAGAATTGGCAGCTGGTCGTACCCAACATATACAAAATATCTACATAGAAACAATTGAAGGTGAACGATTTAAATATCCTTTAAAACATTTAAATGGCGCAAGGGCTATGGCACGACACATTGCAGAAGGCGGATCAATGCATGATGATTTTGGCAAACATATAGTAGAGTTAAGTCAAGAATTAAATAATCTTAGGAAATTTAAAAATTATGTTAATAGATCTAGTGTTATGGCTGAAGGTTTGTCAAAGTATAGCGACATTGTTAATGATAGGATTGTAACTGTTAAAAAAACAATAGAAAATATTCAAAAACCAAATCACTACGGTGAAATTTTAGAAAACTTTACAGTTGAAGAATTTGAATTAGTACCAGAAGATTTAGCACAGAATTGGATTGATCAACTTACAATAAAACAATTTAATGAAGAATTGCAAGATGTATTTCCTTACATTTATAAATTAATTAGTGAGAAAACAAAAGCGCAAGAATTAGGTCCTGATGATATAGCAACGGAAGATTCTCTAGCTGAGACGAACGATACTGAAGTTGCTGACGTGTTTAGTGAATTTGAAAATTGGGCAAATGGCACAGTAGAAAATGCTCTAGATCAAGAATTAGACGACGGCAATGCATTTGCGCATGCGGTAAGAAAAGCAAAAATGGATGGAAAGAAAAAAGGTGATGAGATACCTCATCCTGATGACGATCAACCAGATATTAAGATTGAGCAACAAATCCCGATAACTGAATTTATATTAAGTATGTATGATCGAGAGTCAGGACAATTTCCAAAAGGAGAAACTGCAATACTAACTGCTGTAGAAAAAGATTACGGTGAATCATATATAAATCCTGCAAAACAATTTATTGAGGCAATAAATCAAAAATTCCAAGAATTCCATGGCTACAACACTGATCAAGATAATATACTATATGACGAAGAAGATGACGTAGAAGAGTCAGGACTACAGTATTATATTGGCAAGAAAAAATACGGCAAAGATGGAATGAAAGCTCTTGCAAAAGCAGGTAGAGATGGAGCGAATAAACAAGAACTAGGTCGTCTAAAAGACAAATACGAAACTGAAGCAGCAGATATTATGAAACTCGCAGGATTAGGTTAAAGAAATGAAAAATATTATTGTACTTATTATTTTATCTTGGTTTGTTATAGGTTGTACAACACCTCATAGAGAACATAGGATGAATAGAATGCATCATCATCATGATAAGCCTTGTAATACATGGCAACATCATGATCATAACGATCAACATGGAAGTTCATACTGGCACACACACTGTATGGAAGACCATAAATAATTTTACTAAATCACAATTTTATTATTGACATTTAGTAAAAACTCGTGTAGTATAATTATGTTGTGCTACACTTTAATCACTAGGCACAGGCTATAATTTAGGCAAAGGAGAAATATATGGCAACGTTAGCAGAAATTCGATCAAAACTCAAAGAACAAGAACAAAGACAATCCGGAAATAATACAGGAGGCGATAACGCTATCTATCCTTTTTGGAATATAAAAGAAGGCGATAGTGCAGTATTGCGGTTCCTTCCTGATGGTAATAAAGATAATACTTTCTTTTGGACTGAAAGATTAATGATCAAATTACCATTTCCGGGTGTTAAGAATGAAACAGATTCTAAACCTATACAAGTACAAATTCCGTGTATGGAGATGTATGGTGATACTTGCAACATCCTTAACGAAGTAAGAGGATGGTTTAAAGATTCTAGTTTAGAAGACATGGGTCGTAAATATTGGAAAAAACGATCTTATCTATTCCAAGGATTTGTAGTTGATAATCCACTGCAAGAAGATACAACACCTGAAAATCCAATCCGTAGATTTATTATTGGGCCACAGATCTTTCAATTGATAAAACAAGCATTGATGGATCCAGATATGGAAGAACTTCCAACAGACTATACAAGTGGTATTGATTTTAGATTGAATAAAACATCAAAGGGTGGATATGCAGATTATTCAACATCTAATTGGGCTAGGAGAGAACGTCCATTAAATGATCAAGAAATGCATGCAATTAACACAAATGGCTTGTTTAATTTAAATGATTTTCTTCCTAAGAAACCGACGGATGTTGAAATTAAGATCATGCAGGAAATGTTTGAAGCTTCTGTAGATGGTGAACCGTATGATGAAGCACGTTTTTCACAGTATTTCCGTCCAGCAGGTATGTCTGCAAGGACTGGCGATCCTAACTCTACAAGTGCTCCTGCTGCGGCTGTAGTTCCACCATCTGAGACTGTTGTATCTACTCCAGTAGTAACTGAAGAGTCTACAAATACTCCAGCTGCTGAAGCTAACAACATTCTTCAAATGATTCGTTCAAGACAAACCGCAGAATAACTATTACCAATACACATGGAGTTATTCCATGTGTATCTATTAAGGACCTAAATCCATGACTAAAACATTTGATCCTAGTAAATTTAGGAGAGAATTAACAAAAAATATAAAAGGAATGAGCACAGGATTTAACGATCCTAAAGATTGGATAAGCACTGGCAATTATGCTCTTAATTATCTGATATCAGGAAATTTCCATAAAGGTATACCACTTGGTAAAGTGAGTGTGTTTGCAGGAGAATCTGGTGCTGGAAAAAGTTATATCTGTGCTGGTAATATAATTAAAGAAGCACAAAAACAAGATATCTTTGTTGTACTTGTTGATAGTGAAAATGCGTTAGATGAAATTTGGTTAAAAAATTTAGAAGTTGATACAGGTAAAGATAAACTTCTAAAACTAAACATGAGTATGATTGATGATGTTGCAAAGACAATATCAGTGTT
>MDTC01080791.1_pt1 | contig 12644 bp, 11 predicted proteins | sample 811181 | NCBI WGS metagenome assembly MDTC01 (sample SAMN05326644, study PRJNA326480) | marine metagenome | isolation source: seawater | place: Pacific Ocean: North | collected 2011 | reverse complement strand
CTATTGACATCTAAAATCACTTAATATATTATTAATGATAATTAATTGTTATCAATAGTAATATGAATGAATTAATAACAGATCTTAAAAAGCTTCATGAAGATACTTTAAACAACCTCAAGTTATCTAAGGCAAATAATACGCTTAGAGCTTATAAATCTGACTTTAAACATTTTGGAGCATTCTGTGCTAAACATGGGTTTAATTCAATGCCAACTGAACCTAAAGTTGTTTCATTGTATCTTACACATCTTTCTAATAACGCAAAAATAAGCACATTAAGACGTAGACTTGTGTCTATTGGAGTAGTTCATAAGCTTAAAGGACATTATTTAGATACAAAACATCCAGTTATAATTGAAAATTTAATGGGCATTAAAAGAAAAAAAGGAAGCATTCAAAAAGGTAAAAATCCTATATTAATCAATCATTTAAAACAAATAGTTAATGTAATTGACGATCAAAAAATAGAGAAATTAAAAAAATTAAGAAATAGAACCTTAATACTAATTGGATTTAGCGGAGGATTTAGACGGACAGAGTTAATTTCTATTAATCATGAAGATTTAGACTTTGTTGATGAAGGGGTAAAAATTACTCTAAAAAGGTCAAAAACAGATCAATATGGCGAAGGATTAGTTAAAGGACTACCCTACTTTTCTAATGAAAAATATTGCCCAGTAACAAGTTTAAAAAATTGGATAAACTTATCTAAAATAAAAACTGGTGCAATATTTAGAAGATTTGCCAAGGGTTCAATACTTACTAATCACAGGTTAACAGATCAATCAGTAGTACTAGTAATCAAAGATTGTTTGAAAATAGCGGGTATTGAAAATGAAAATTTTTCTGGTCACAGCTTACGATCAGGTTTCGCTACTGTGGCTGCAGAGTCTGGCGCAGACGAAAGAAGTATAATGGCAATGACAGGTCATAAAACAACTCAAATGGTTAGAAGATATATAAAAGAAGCTAATATCTTTAGAAATAATGCTCTAAATAAAATTAAACTTTAATTTTTAGCCACTCATCAGGATATATATTTTCATTAGAAGAAAATTGTATTTTATCGTCTGGCCTAATACAAATCTTATTTGAATTATCGGATAAATAAGCAGACCACCAATGAAAAGTTGAAGGACCAACTATGAAATGTCTACACATAGTACTTAAATAAAAATCATTTATAGGTTTATTATCTTTATGATTAATAATAGTAAAACAGTCTTCATCTAATAAATTATTTAAATTTTGAATGTCATTTGAAAATATGTAAAATTTTGGGTTTTTAATTTTAGATTTTATAATTTCAGTGGCTTCAAGTATATAGTTAATTGTTTTTTTTACAAATAAATCAGATTTTTTTATATTATTTAAAGAATTTAATTTTTCACTAAATCTATGTTGTCTAATTACAATTGATACAGAATTTTCATTTTTCAATATTTTCGGGTCTAGATAAAGTTTATTCTCATCTATATTCTTTAATTTAAAACAATTAAAGATATCATTTTTATAATCTTTAAAAAACTTTTCTGATTCAAAATAACCCTCGATAAATAATTTATTAGAATAATTAAATTTACTATAATCGTAATATTTAGTTTTTTTATTTTGATTTTTAATTTCAGTTAAAAATTTTTTTTAAATCTAAATTTGTCTAAATTTTTATCTATTTTAAATTTTATATAATTAAAAAAATTATCTGGAATATCTGATGGTTTCGCTAAATTAATTTTAATATTAAAATTATCTAATAAAAAATTTCTAATCTTAATTTTTTTATAACCAGATGTTGAATCGATTAATAATTTGTATCCTTTTTTTTTTGCAAAAGCGTATGCATGAGCATACATAAATAATTGATTACCTAGACCTTCAGAAATTTTTACAATTGCAGTTTTCATTTAAAGAGGTTGTTAGTTATGCCAAAAAAATTTTTTATTTGATTTTATATCTAACGTTTTTCCTATGATAAAATCAGCAACCTCTGTCGAATTAAAATATTTCATATATTTTAGCTTACCATTTTTTCCTATCGATTTTCTTAATTTCTCGTCTCTAGAAATCTTTAGAATTTTTTCCGAAAGGTCATTTTCATTTTTATAGAAAACCATTTCTGAGTTATTAAAAAAATCTCTATACTTAGTTTTTTCGTCAATTAAACAAACTAAGCCATTTCCAACTATTTGCGTAATTCGGTCACTACTGTAATATTTTATCGCCTCACCTCTACTTAAATTCAATCCCATTTTTGCATTTGCGATGGTTTTAAAGTAATGATCGGCCCAAATTGGTTGAACTTTGTCGATCCCATATATGTCAAACTTTACATCCAGGGTTTTATTCTGCAGTTTTTTTAAGAAATTCACCCTATCATCAGTTTTGCCTGTTTTTAGTATACCCCTATGAACACCATGACTAAGAGCAAAAAATACATCCACACTGCAAGGGTTATTAAAATTATTTAACGTCTCAAATGAAGCATCACTTGGATTAGGTATAAAAAAATTTTTTTCTTTATTAGGTAGAAAATTAAGAACTGAGGGACTTGTTGTCATGAATGATGTATCCATTAATTCAATTTTGTCTAAAATCCTTTTTTTATTTCTCTCAAAATCAGGTCCCTTTTTATTTAAAGGGTCTAAAAACCACTGACAAAATTTAGTATTTGGATTATCTTCTTTTAACTCTTGAATTTGTTGTTTAGAAATTAAATCTGCATGTCCTATTACAACTAGATCTGGCTTATAATTATAACAAGTTTTTTTTAGTTTATCGTTTAAAACCTTCGATCCTTTAAAATCTTGAATTGATTTGTAATATTTTTGTATGTCTCTATCACTAAAACCTAAAACACTATGTCCTAATCTTATAAATCCATTATTTATTCTTCTTCCTGTATTAAAAAAAAGCCTACCATCTAGCCGTTCATTAAAATTTGTTACATGAAGTATTCTCAAACTCTTTCTTTTAATCTTTAAAAAAATCTGCTTAGTGAATTCTAATTTTTCAGATCTATATTTATCAATTTCTTTGCTAATAAACTCATGGGTTAAATAAAAGTTTTTGATTGATAAAGTCTGTAACTTGGTTCTAAGGTTATTATTTTTAATAAGAAGATTAATTGTTTTAGTTAAATTTTTTTTACTCAATCTTTCTAATATTTTTGCATCAGTAACTGTTTCGGGTAATCCACCCTTGTTTGTAATTATAACAGCACATCCATTAGCCGAGGCCTCTAAACTTGTCCTCCCAAAAGGTTCTTCCCATCTTGAGCAGGCAACAGTAATACTTGTTTTCTTAAAAATCTGTAAAACTTCATTATGTTTTTTGAAACCAAGTATTTCAGCATTCCTGTGATTTAAATTAATTTTTTCTCTTTTTTCATCACCAATAACTTTTGCCTTCCAATCAGGATACTTTTTTAAAATTTCTAGTATTGAAGATGCAAAAACATCATATCCTTTTGCTTTATTGAGTTTTCCTACAAAGGTTATCCATTTTTTTTTATTCTTAAGTATTGATAGATTGGCTTTTTTAGCAGACTGATAAAAAATTAATAATTTATTGCTATTAACAAATTTGTTTTCTAATCCATTCAAAAATCTTTTCTTCGACCATGAGCTGTTGAAAATAATTTTATAGCATATCTTTAAAAGTTTCTTTCTTTCCTCGACTGATTTAGACCCATCCATTGAAAGTGGATCATTGTGAAAATAAAGTGTAAAAATTTTTTTTTTGATTTTTGAATTTAATATGTGTACATAACTTGGTCTATTATGGACTTCGATAATCGATGAGTTAATCTTTTTTTCTACATTAATAAATTTATTTACATAATCTTTAGTTTGTGATGAGAATAAACTTTTTTTGATATTTATATTAATATAAGGAATATCAAATTTTTTTGTATACTTGGTATTTCCAAAGACAGTAATATAATTTTTATATTTACTTATTCTTGAAGTTTCGTAAACAAATAATGACACTGCTCCAGGATATTCAGGAGAAAAATTTTCTTTATATGGAAGTAAAATTGAAACTTTCATTTTTAATTTTATTTCTTAGTGTTTTGTTATTCTTTATATAATATTCTCTAGAAATTGCTTCTTTTTTTGATTTATGTTTTTCTTTATAAATTAGTTTCCATTTACGACCTCTAGTAAATTTTGCGCCTTTTCCTATATTATGCAAATTTATTCTTTTTTTTAAATTATTTGTGTATCCTACATAAGTGACCGGTTTATTGCCCATTGACTTGAGCATATAAACAAAAAAACTCATTTATTAATATCCTTTAGCTGTAGTACCTTTTTTTAAGTCTTTTATTTTTTCTACTATGGATTTTGCTCCTTCACTTATAAATCTCTGATCTGATCCTATAGTAACTAAATCAAATCCTTTGCTAATCATTTTTTGAGCGTAATCAACTGTACCATTATGAATTCCTGCTAAAAGATTTCTTTTTTTTGCTACTTCTAAGATTCTTAAGATTTGCGAATAGGCTTTTTTATTCTCCGGCCTATCAAACCCTGGTTCCTCTCCCACTGCTAAACTTAAATCTGCAGGTCCTATATAAATACCATCAAGATAAGGTGTATCCAGAATTTCATCTAATTTATCTAAAGCTTCTTTTGTTTCAATCATAGCTAGTTTTAATATCTCATTGTCAGCATGTTTCGCATAATCACTACCACCATATAACAAACCTCTAATAGGTCCAAAGCTTCGATATCCTTTTAATGGATATAAACAAGCCTTCACAAAATTTTCTGCTTCTTTTCTATTGCTTACCATTGGACAAATAACTCCGTAACATCCAGCATCTAAAATTTTCATAATTTGACCTGGTTCATTCCAATTAACTCTTGCAAGTGGTGTAACATCAGTTGTAGATATCGCTTGAAGCATATTTAAAGCATTAGAATAATCAATCACTCCATGTTGCATATCTATTGTGCAAGAATCCCATCCTTGATGCACCATAACCTCTGCAGAATAAGCACTAGGTATTTGAAGCCAACCGTTGATAATTGGTTCTCCCTTTTTGAACATTTGTTTTAATTTATTTTTTCTCATTCGTATGAGGAGCCAAAATGAGTGTATTTAATATTTAGATAATCTTTTATTGCCATTGACCCGCCTTCTCTACCGTAGCCGGTTTGTTTTATGCCACCAAATGGAGCCTCTGCTACAGCTACCACTGGCGTGTTCACAGCTACACAGCCCGTCTCTAGTTTCTCAGAGGCTTGGTTTGCTTGTTTAAGGTCTGTCGTATAAACATAACTGCAAAGTCCTAGGTCATTGTTATTAGCTCTTTCCATTACCTCATCAAAATTTTTAAAGGATAAAATTGGGACTATTGGGCCAAATGGTTCCTCTTTCATTATCGTAAAATTATCTTTAACGTTGTCAAATATTGTTGGCTCATAATAATAACCCTTATTAAAATTAGCTGCTCTTTTACCACCTAATAGAATTTTTCCACCTTCTTTTTTGGTAGTTTCAACAAGCTTTTCAACCCCCTCCAATCTTTGCTTTGTGCATAAGGGTCCAAGTAATGTGTCTTTCTCCATTCCATTCCCCATTTTTAATTTTTTCGTTTTTTGTACCATTAAATTAGCAAATTCATCTTTTTTTTTTTCGTGTATATAGAATCTATTTGGTGAAATACAAACTTGTCCATTATTTCTAAATTTTGCAGTGATAGCCATATCAGTGACTTTATTTAAATCTACATTATCAAATACAATAAAAGGTGAGTGACCACTTAATTCCATAGTAACTCTTTGAACTTTTTCTGCTGCTTGTTTTAAAATAAGTTTACCTACTCTAGTAGAGCCTGTTATAGAAATTTTTTTAATTATATCCGATGAAATAAGCCTTGAGGATATTTCTGCAGGATCACCTGACAATAAATTTACCACACCTGGAGGAACGCCTGCCTCACGGCAAATATCTACTATTTCCATTACACTACCTGGAGTTATCACGTCTGGTTTAACGATTACAGAACAACCTGCAGCTAAAGCAGTAGAAATTTTTCTTGAAGCTAAGATTATTGGAAAGTTCCACGGAACCAAGGCAGCTACTACTCCAACAGGCTGGTAAATAACATGAATTTTAGTGTTTGGAAAACGACTTTGATTTATCTCTCCAAATATTCTTTTTGTTTCTTCTGAGTTCCACTCAAAAATATCAGCTGCCCCCCCTATCTCACCTGGTCCTTCAGTAATTGGTTTTCCAACTTCTAAAGTCAACCACCTAGATAGCACTTCAGTTTTTTTTCTTATGAGTTCAGAGATTTTTCTAATTACTTTAGATCTTTCCCAAGGTGACGTGTTTTTCCAAATTTCTAGACCTTTTTCTGCTGAAAGCAAAGCCCTTTGCACATCTTCGTCATTTGCCTTAGAAGCTTTTCCAATAATCTCTTCTGTTGCAGGATTAATTACTTCGTAAGTTTTTCCACTTGATGATTGTTGCCATTTACCATCGATAAACTGACCAAATTTTTCGTACATAAAATATATATAGTTATTGAATATAATAAGTTAATTAATTATCTTATAAAGAATTTATGAAAAACATTCAACTCACTTGTGCTCATGCACTTGTTAAATTCCTTATTAAACAAAAAATTTTAATTAATGGAAAAAAAGAACCATTATTTCCTGGAGCATTTGGAATTTTTGGCCATGGTAATGTAGCTTGTTTAGGTCAAGCTCTTCAGGAAAATCAAAAAGATCTTCCCACATGGAGAGGACACCATGAACAAAATATGGCTTTAACAGGTATTGCATATTCTAGAGCAAAAAGACGAAAACAAATTTTTATAGCAACATCTTCAGTAGGTCCTGGATCAACAAATATGATTACCGCAGCAGCCGTTGCAATGAGCAATAGGTTACCAATACTTTTTTTACCTGGTGATACTTTTGCAAATAGAATGCCTGATCCAGTTTTACAACAAGTTGAGCATTTTAATAACCCAGGAATTACTCAGAATGATGGATTTAAATCTGTAGTAAGATATTTTGACAGAATAACAAGACCTGAGCAAATTATTTCAAGTTTACAACATGCAATTCAAATTATGTTAGACCCTGCTGATTGTGGGCCAGCATGTATTTCTTTAAGTCAAGATGTTCAAGGTGAAGTATATGATTATCCAGAAGAATTTTTTAAAGAAAGAATTCATACAATAAGAAGACCTAAGCCAGACGATTTTCAGATTAAAGAGGCGGTTGACCTTATAAAAAAATCCAAAAAACCAATCATTATTGCTGGAGGAGGTATTTTTTATTCAGATGCTACCAAAGAGCTAAGTGCCTTTGCTAAAAAACATAATATTCCGGTAACACAAACAGTTATGGGCTATTCATCTATTAAAAAGGATCACACTCATTATCTAGGAACCATTGGAGGTTTAGGTGGAAAAGCAGCAAATAATTTAAGTAAGGAAACAGACACAGCAATAGCTATTGGAACAAAACTTGCTGATTTTACAACGGGATCTTGGGCTAATTTTGAAAACCCTAATTTTAAGCTTGTCTCTATAAATGCCGCACGATTTGATGCAAACAAACATATGGCACAAGCTATAGTTGGCGATGCTAAGGTTTCATTAATTGAATTATCTCAAGGATTAGGAAATTGGAAGGCCGATGATAGTTGGTATAAAAAATCAAGATTAGAATTGAAAAATTGGGAAACTTATGTTGAAAAAGAAAGCGGTCCTACTAATCAAAAATTACCAAGCTATGCACAAGTTATAGGAGCTTGTTATAGAAATTCAGATCCTTCTGACATCGCTGTAACAGCAGCTGGAGGATTGGTAGGTGAAGTGATACAAGTTTGGAAGCCCAGAGAACTAAATACTCATGAGACAGAATGGGGTTTTAGTTGTATGAGTTATGAGATTTCAGGAGCGCTCGGTATTAAAATGGCTAACCCAGATAAAGAAGTTGTTTCTTTTGTTGGAGATGGATCATATCTGCTTTATAATTCTGATATATATAGTTCTGTAATCACAAATCATAAATTAATACTTATAGTTTGTGACAATGGGGGTCATGCAGTAATAAATAGGTTGCAGTTATACAAAGGTGGTAAGGAATTTAATTGTCTCCTTAAGAGCTCAAAGGCTCCTAACTTAGTTTCAGTAGATTTTGCAAGTCATGCTAAAAGCATGGGAGCAGATGGTGAGCATGTCAATTCGATAACTGAACTAGAGGAAGCTTTTAAAAGAGCAAAAAAATCCAAAAAAACATATGTAATATCAATACATACTGATGGATACCAGTGGTTAGAAGGATCTGCTTATTGGGAAAGCCCTACTCTTGGAATATCAACAACTGAGGATAATAAAAGAGCCCTAAAAGAACACTTAGAGGGAAAGAAAAAGCAAAGAAAAGGTGTATAACCTTTTAAATGGATAAAATTGCTAATATTGGATTAATTGGTTGTGGACATATTGCCGAAACATATTTTAGAGCACACAAATATTTTAATAATTTCAAAATAGTTAAATGTGCAGATATAAACAAACAAGTTGCTGAAAAATGTGCTAAGATTAATAACATTGAAGCCGTATCAGTAAATGAAATACTTAAAGATAAATCCATTCAAATAATTCTAAATCTCACAATTCCTACATCACACTACTCAGTGGCTAAAAAATCGTTACTAAATGGTAAACATGTGTACTCCGAAAAGCCTTTAGCGGTAGATTTTAAGGATGGTTTAGAACTTGTTAAAATTGCAAAAAGAAAAAAACTTTTTATTGGAAATGCTCCAGATACATTTCTAGGAGGAGGTAATCAAAAAGCAAGAGAGCTTTTAGATAAAAGAATTATAGGTAAAATAAAGTTTGGAACTGCAATATTTGCATTTCCAGGAATTCAATCATACCATCCTAATCCAGAGCCTTGGTTTAAAAAAAAGGGAGGAGGACCAGTTATTGATATGGGTCCTTACTATTTAACAGCACTTGTAAACTTATTAGGTCCTGCTAAATCTGTGACAAGTATTTCTAATTATAACACAAAAAAAAGAATTATAGGGATCGGACCAAAAAAAGGAAAAAAAATTAAAGTTGAATGTCCTACTACTTATTTTTCGACCATAGAATTTCAAAATGGAACAATAATCAGATTGACTTTATCATTTGATGTAATCTCTCACTTAAGAAATCATATTGAATTATATGGAGAAAAAGGATCTATGATAGTACCAGACCCAAATATGTTTGGAGGATCTGTTTTATTAAGCACAAAATTAGGAAGTAAATGGAAAAGTTATAAAACTAATAAAATGATTTTAGGAAAAATTAATATTCGAACTCAAAGCGCTAGAGCGAATGAGTCCCCCACTAATGCTAATTACAGAGGAGTAGGACTTGCTGAAATGATTTATTCAATTCAAAACAAAAAAAAAAATAGATGTAGTGGTAATTTATCATTACATGTTCTTAATATTATAGATGGAATTCACAATTCAGCTAAAACCGGAAAAAAAATTAATATCAAAACTAGATGTAAAAAACCTAAATTTTTTACAATTAAAGATATTAATTCAATTATTAAATAGAATTTTGTCTACTTAAAATTGCAGCTCCACGTACGCCACTTGCATCCCCATATTTAGGTTTTATAAATGAAGTTTTAATATTTAAATTTCCAGAGAAATTAGCAGTCATTTTTTTTATTAAATTTAGATCTTTTATCTCATTTGAGACACCTCCGCCAAAAACTATTGCATCTGGATCAATAGTATTTACTAAAATGGAAAGGCTCCTTGATAATCTGTTATAAAAATTATTTAAAAAATCCTTGTTGCTTTCTGCATCTAAAAAAATCTCTTTAGTGCTTTTTCTTTTATTTTTTTTTTCAAAATATAAATCCTCTAAACCCTTGCCTGAGATAAACTTTTCTATATTAATATTTTTAACAAAGGCACTTTTACTTAATTTTATATCCTCGTCGTCCAAATTCCCGTAGTAAGGCAATGGATTATGACCCCATTCACCTGAAAGTCTATTTGATCCGGATATTATTTTTTTATCTATTACTAACCCTCCACCACAACCAGATCCAAGAATAACTCCAAATACTATTTTATAATGACGTGCCGATCCATCAGTGGCTTCAGATAAGGCAAAACAATTAGCATCATTTTCACAATAAATAATTCTATTTAATTCACTAGAAATATCTTTTTGAAAAGGCTTATTGTTCATCCACACAGAATTATTAGAGTTCTTAATCAAACCAGTTTCATTTATTGTTGATCCAGGATGACAAATACCAACACTAAATTTTTTATTAAACTTTTTTTCAATATTCTTAACAATATTACCAATAGAAATTATAGTTTCTTTATAATTTTTTGGTGAATCATTTCTTTCTCTTAAAATTTCAACACCCTTTTGATCGAGAAGCACGCTTTCAATTTTTGTAGCACCTAAATCAATTCCTATTTGCATTAGTTAGCTAAAGACCTATCCATTTCTTGAAGCTCAACTTCTAATTTATTAAGCTCCTCACCCCCTGCCATCATACTTAATAATTTTTCTCTTGTTATATCTTTTTTTGCGTAAGTTCCTAGACTTTTTCCCCTGTTTAAAACAGTAAAACTGTTACCAACAGGATAAGCATGATGTACGTTGTGCGTAATTAAAATAACAGCAAGTCCTTGCGAGGCTGCTTTTACTATATATTTTAAAACAACTGACGCTTGATGCACTCCAAGCGCTGAAGTTGGTTCATCTAAAACAAGAACTTTAGCTCCAAAATATATTGCTCTGCTAATAGCCAAACATTGTCTTTCTCCACCTGACATAGTACCAACCGCTTGTGATGGATCTCTAACGTCGATACCTATTTGTCCCATTCTCTCTGCTGCTATTTTATTCGCTTTCTCAATATCAAACGTCTTAAAAAAAGGAGGCCCCTTCATAGGTTCTCTACCCATGAAAAAGTTTCTTGTTACACTCATTAAGGAGACTAAAGCTAGATCTTGATACACAGTAGCTATTCCCATGTCTAATGCATCTTTAGGGCTGTCAAATATTGTTTTTTTTCCTTCTACAATAATTTCACCTTCATCAGGTTTATGGACGCCTGCTAAAGTTTTTATTAAGGTTGATTTACCTGCACCATTATCACCAAGCAGGCACATGATTTCACCTTTTTTTAATTTCATAGTTACATCTTTCAAAGCTATAACTTTTCCAAAAAATTTACTTATGTTATTAAATTGAACTAAATAGTCAGTCATTACTTGCTCTCTGTTACTTTTCTTCTTATATAATTATTAAATATAACCGCAATTAACATCATCGCTCCTAAGAATACTTTAAACCAATCTGTGTCTACATCAGTATAAAATATTCCCATTGATACAGTGCCAAAAATTAAAGCTCCAAACGCTGCACCTATAGCTGAACCATAACCTCCCGTTAACAAACAACCTCCTACAACTGCAGCTGCAATAGCTTCTAGTTCTTTTAAAGTACCACGCATTGTATCTGCTGAACCTGCGTCTAAGACTTGAATAGTAGCAAAAATAGTAGCAGCTACTGCGGTACCTATAAATAAACTTATTTTTACTCTACCAACTGGAACACCAACATTGTTAGCTCCATTCTTATCTCCTCCAGATGCAAATATCCAATTTCCGTATCTTGTTTTCATTAATATCCACGTTGTAATTATTGCTAAAGCTATAAACCATATTACTGATGGTGGTATGCCTGTAGCCAGGGGAGTGCCATCAGTTCTTAAAGCAATAAGATTCATTGAACCTAACCAAGTAAAAACCCACTTAAATGTGTCAGTTGCAAATACCCAAGCCAAAGGATCATCTTCAATTAATACCCTTAATCCTGGAACCTGAGTTCGACCTGTTATCAATCTTGTTAATGCTAAAGTTGCTCCTCTTAAAATAAAAAGCATTGCAAGAGTTACAATAAATGATGGCAAACCTGTTCTAACGACCAGTATTCCATTAAAATATCCAACGAGTACTGCCATTGAAAATGCGAAAATTATACTCATCCATAACGGCCATCCCCAATAAATTGCTGGAATAGCTATACAAATACCCGCAAATCCTATCATTGATCCAATTGACAGATCAAATTCTCCACCGATCATTAACATTGCAGCTGCAATAGCTATGATTCCAAGATTTGCTGAAACATCTAAGAAATTTAAAATTCCGTAAGCACTGAACATCCCGGTATCTCCAGCCACAATACCAAAAAATATAAATACAAGTATCGCTCCACCTAATGCACCTAGCTCAGGTCTATTTAATAATAATCTTAATTTAGAAACTTTTTTTAGTCTTTCATCCTGATTAAAATCAGTTTTACTTTCAATGCTTTTAGACTTTGTAGACATAAAAAAATTAAAAAAAAAGGCCTAGTGAAAATTCACTAGGCCTTTTTAGTATTCTTCTTATCTATAACCTTGAGCAGCCCATTTAATTACGTCCTTTGCATTATTTGGCGTAACAAAACCTGGTCCAGTCATTACAACACCAGCTGGCATTGTTCCATATCTCATATATTGAGAAAAGATAGCTATAGGTAAATAACCTTGTAGATACTGTTGTTGATCAATTAAGAACTCAACTTT
>MDTC01104335.1_pt1 | contig 12645 bp, 4 predicted proteins | sample 811181 | NCBI WGS metagenome assembly MDTC01 (sample SAMN05326644, study PRJNA326480) | marine metagenome | isolation source: seawater | place: Pacific Ocean: North | collected 2011 | reverse complement strand
CTTGCCCTTTGGGCTATTGCAATTTTAGCCCCATTAGTTTGGGCTTGGAAGGAAAAAGCCTCTCTTGCAATGGCCATGACATTATCACTTTTGTTCGGTTATATCGTTCAAATGATTTGGAACTGGACTGGCTATGGGTACCTTCTTGACTATCTCTGGATGAGGCCAGAACTCGTTGAATCAGGAGCTTTGCATACCTTGATTACATCTGGCTTTGTACATTCACCCTACAATCCGTTACATGTCCTTGGAAATATTATGATCGTAGCACTCGTTGGAATTCCACTCGAACAGCGCTTGGGTAGAGGGAGGTGGATTCTATCCTACATGATTGGGCTTTTAGGAGGTTCAATCGCATGGACTATTGCAAATCCTGACTCACTACGGCCTGCTTTAGGAGCATCTGGCGCAGCGTTTGGAATATTGGGGGCTTACCTTGCAGGTTGGCCGAAAGATGAGATTTATTTTCCTTTCATAATCATTAGACCATGGCCAGTTCATTTCATAGCACTAGTTTACTTCGGTCTTGAGATTTTTAATGCGTACAAAAGATTTGGATTTGAAAACGCTTCTGATGTTGCTCACATGGCTCATTTAGGAGGTTTTGTATTAGCATATTTTGCTCTCCCATTGGTTCGTAGAGGTTCTAGTTGGGAGGGTGAATCGAAAGAACTTATCCAATTGCCTGAAAATCATCCATTTGAGGGTGTAGATGAACTGGTCAAACGTCTTTATCAAGAGGGCGACGAAAAGGAAACAAGGCAAGCATGGCTGGAAGAGATTGCAGAAAAAGCGTCATGTCCTGTCTGTGATGGGGAATTAAAGGCCGAAAAACAGCGTATTCGTTGTACTGCTGACAAAGCACATTTGTCTTGGCCTTGAGCCCCTAAGGGGCTCGATTATCCCATAGGTTCATTGAGGCGAGAACCCGCCCGTAGGGCGGGATAGCCTCTATGCGAGACCTGAAAGTGATTCTAATCGTCACGGTTTTTATGCTGGCAGACATGTCAGCATTAGCCTCAGCAAGCTTTGATGAAGACAGCGTAGACGATGCTATCGAAGAAAGATTACCTGTTCGAGGCGAGCGTTATGCTGTAGAAGAATATGGTTGGTGGCTTGCATATGGACCAGATGCCAATTTTGATGGTATGGATGACCGTCTTGAGAAAGTTATAGCAGGTGAAGAATCTGTATCGACTACTGCCATAATTGGTGCTGATGGCCGTAAGACAGTAGCGATAGTTGTCGATTATGCTTGGCATCCTGGCCAGGAAGAGATTGACGATTTGGTTGCATTATTGCGCAGTCATGGCTGGAGTGGAGATGGTTCTTGGTTCCAAGTTATGGATTCGATAGATTCAATCGTTGTGGATAATGTTCCTGTTAGCGCATTATTACCAATTCATTCATTGGATTCTGTAGTGGTTGTAGAGATGCAAAATGTGATGGGATCCTCATTAGATATCGCAAACCCTGCATCAAGAGTTAGACCTTCTGACATCTATTCAGGCACTGTTTATGATAGAGGATATGACGGTACAGGGATTGTCATTGCCGTATTGGATAGTGGCGTAGATAATGAACATCGTTCGTTAAATGATTTTGATGATGAAGACGATGAACCTGATGCAGATCCAAATTCATATGATGACCAAAAATGGGTTGCGGGTTATGATGCAACCTCTCAAGCCTCTAACCCAGATGGCAGCCAAGATCCTGATGATGGACAAGGCCACGGCACCCATGTTGCAGGAATTGCATTGGGTACAGGGGACTCTAGGGGAGTGCACATGGGTACCGCTCCAGGTGCATATCTCGTCGACGTAAAAGTTCTCACAGATTCTGGTGGCACAAATTCTCAAAACTCGATTAATGGCATTCAATGGATGATTAATAATCGTGATACAAACTGGGGAGATGGCGCCAAAGGAATTCATATCGGGCAGATGTCTTTTGGTTCAATCGGTAATGCTCTAGACCCTAATGATTCGGGAGATAACGGGACAGGGGCGGAGTCGCGTCTGGTAAACAATGCTACTGAAAACGGCATTGCATGTATCGTTGCTGCTGGTAATGACGGCAAGAATCGAATCGCATCACCAGGTAGTGCTGATGGAGCGATTACGGTTGGTTCTGCAGATGATGATAATACGATTAATCGAACTAATGACTTTGTTGCAAGCTATTCTAACTGGGGTCCTAGAGAAACGGATAATGATGATGACGAATGGGATGAATTGAAACCAGATATCACTGCATTTGGTAGCGGGATAATGTCAGCATCAGCAGCTACCGGTTCATCATTCCCAGGTTCTCCTAAACAATTGGCAGATGATGGATACGAGTCTAAAGATGGAACTTCAATGGCTACTCCACTGGTGTCAGGAGTTGTTGCATTGATGCTCCAAGCTGAATCATCTTTAACTCCTGAAGAGATAAAAGACATACTTAGAAACTCTTCAGAACAAAGAGGAAGTGCTTCACAATCAGATGTTTCCGATAGATGGAATACTAAATGGGGATTCGGATTAATGGATGGCTCATGTGCAGTGGATATGGCTTTGGAGAGAACTTGTACTCCATTGGAAGAAGGCGGGGTAATAATAACTCCACCACCCAGTAATGAAAGTGAACTTGGAATAACAATTTCTAATCCGGTAAATGGAACATGGTTTATCGTTGACGAAATGGTTAGAATCCAAGGTGGAATCATAAATGGAACCGGGCCTTGGGACCGTGTCGACATAAAGATGACACAGCATCTTAACGATGGTGAAGAAATCATACTAGTCAATTGGTCTGAAGCAGGAGGCTCTCTCGAATCTTGGTATCTTGATGTCTTGATCAAAGATGATTGGGTAAACGCTGAAGAATCATTTGTTGTGTTTGAAGTGCGAGCTTCAAATCTCGATGACGAAGTATCAGTGGATGCAAGATGGGGTAATATTGGAAGAATGGTGGTGGCATTTGGCTCTCCATCTTCAGGCTCAACAATTCAGGGAACAGTCACCTTTTCAGGAACAGCGCAAGGAATTGAACCTTCTGAATTACATTACAGGGTTGGTTCACAAGATTGGATTGTGGCCCATACCTTTGACGATACTGACAATGGAATGCAAGATTGGGCATTTACATGGGATTCAACCGATGTTAGCGATGGTTCTCATAAGATTTCAGTTAAATTAGTTAACTTATCAGGCGATGAATCTGAATTGGTACGTCGAACATTCAATGTCGACAATATGCCTGCTGCACCCGCTTTAAGGTTCCAAGGTACAGTTCAAATTATCGAACAAGATTTACCTGCATCTACTGCAGTAGCAGGAACAATTCTAGAGATTCATTTCAGTGTAGTAAATACTGGAGATGATGATGCAACCGACTTGCATGTGGCTTTAGAAGCACCAGGTTCCGAATCTACTACCTACCCCAGTGAAGGAAAGATACCAAGATTGGAACAGGGAGAAACACGTTCAGTAATTTTGTGGTGGTGGGCTACTGAGGCGGGAGACCATGAAGTCAAAATCAAAATAGATCCTAATGAGATTCAAAATGAAGTAGATGTCTCAGATAATGAGTATAGTTTCACTTTCAATATCTCTGAAAGACCTGTAGAGCCAAGTTTGAGGTTCATGACAAGCGCAGTGACAATATCTCCCAATTTCATCCCCTCACCTAGTACTGATTTAGAAAAATCAATACCCTATCAAATCAATGTAAGAATCGATAATCTTGGGCAAAATGCAGCATCAAATATCAAAGTAACATTGTATACTTGGCAAGGTGATAAAGGATTTGTTGCTAATGAATCTAGGACTTTAGCAACGATTCCAGGTTCTTCAAGTTCAAGCGGAAATGCAAAAGCTACTTTCACAATGACTTATTATGAAGTTGGAACCATACTCCATCGAGTTTTATTAGAGGGGGATGGAGTTGATACTAAACACTCGGAATTCCGTTTTAATGTTGTAGTTGATGAATATGAAATTGGGTCTCCAACTCGATTAACTCTGGATGAAGGTGAATCTGTTCTTGGATTCGTGGGTCTTCCAGATGGTGGTTTACTTTTCACAACTATCGATGGTGAACTACATGCTAGAACGGTAACTGATAAATTCAAGATGCCGGGAGATACTTTGATTGAAGATGAGTGGGCTGGCGAGTTTGCATATGTTGCAAGATCAGATGGTAGAGCGCATATTGCATGGACTAAACGTGTCGAATCCTCAGGTTATACGATGACAGACATTGGTATGGCCAGTATTGGAGTACAAGGTGACATTGGAGGTCTGGCCTCTCATATGACTCCAATAAAGCAATCTGAAGGAAGCTATTGGGGTCTAGATTTAGATGAAAGAAATGACGAAATAGTACTTGCAGGATATCATCGTGATATTGCAACGGGTGGTTCATGGATGGATATTACAAACGTATTCATATTACATAACGACAATGCAAAATCTAATTCAGGTTGGCAAACCAAGATGAATGTATTGAACGATATTGACATTAGACCTCAAGATGGTCAAGCGATTGCAGTGGCTCTTGGTAAGGACCAAATCCACTTGCTGTATCAATCTATGAGAGATGATAAAACTGGTGAAGACCGTACCGGATTATTTTATGCTCATGGAAAGTTTACTCAAACTCCATTTAATTTCCAAGCAGAAGCAGGAGATTATGCAAGTAACCCTGAAATGATTGAAATTAATCATGATGGAGAAGATGTACTTATCGCAGGTTGGATAAGTAAATCTGGTCGATCAGCAGAAGTGATGACAACAGTCCAAGATTCTAGTTGGTCTAAGACAAGCATCACCAATACATCAGCACCAGGTGCTACAAAAATAGTGTTCATGGAATTCGATGACAGTTCAGTACGTTCTTACCATGATGAAATCGGAGTATATGGCCCGGCTTTGCGTTATGGAATGTACAATCCTGGCGATAGCGTGGTCGGTCAATCCAATCTTGTTGGCGAAGGCCAAGTTGTAGGTGCTGGGAGTATAGGAATAGATGCAATCGTAGTAATGGTTTCACCATCCGGTCAGGTAAATGCTTGTAAGGTAGTTTATCTCTATCCGGTTGAAGAAAGTGAGAAAAGTAGTTTCTTAGATTCAATCTTAGAGCCACTGCCTGGTGAATCTAGGGGTGATAAATTGATGGTATTATCAGGTATTGCTGTTGGCTTATTCATGTTATTTATCGTAGTAGTAGTTGTTCTTCGTCGTTCACATACAGAAGAGGAGGAACTCGAAGTAGTTGACAAAAACGAGTTAGAATTACTTGTTGTACCAGAAGAAGATAGCAAGATTTTGGTTGAGATTGATACGGATGAAGAAGCCGAATTAGAAGTGAGAGCAGGTCAGGAAATCGTAATCCTGGATACGTCTGAAGAAAGAGACCTTGCCGCTGATTTAGAGGCGAAACTGGAATCAGGTTCAGGTTCTAAACGCCTAGAAAGAAGGATGGAGCGTAAAGAGAAAAGAGAGACTAAAGAGCGCTTTGAGAAGATGATGGAAGATCTACCTCCTCCACCAGGTCCTGGTGAATTGATTATACCATTACCTCAATCTATTCCACAGGAACTTGATTTACCGATGCCTCTCCCTCCAGTATTGAGTGAATTAGACCTTGGATTGCCTCCACTGCCAAATCTAGAGAAAACAGTAGTTTGCTCGGAATGTAATTCCTCAATTATAGTCAAAGATATGATGTTACGTAAGATGGATTGTCCAATTTGTTCTAACATCATCGAAATGTGAGGTGTTTTTTCATGTGCGGAATTTTTGGCTATATCGGAGAGAAAAGAGCCACACCAATCTTGCTAGAAGGTCTTAGAAGGCTAGAATATAGGGGATATGACTCTACTGGAATCGTAGTACGTAATGGTAGTTTACAGGTTCATAAGACTACAGGAAAAGTTGCTGACCTCAAAAAGATACTACCTTTGCAAATACAAGGTCAAATCGGTATTTCTCATACTAGATGGGCTACACATGGAGAGGTCAACGACATTAACGCGCATCCGCACCTAAACTCTGACGAAAGTATTGCGATTGTACATAATGGCATACTAGATAACGCTAGAGTTTTGCGAAATAGACTTACAAATCAAGGTGTAGAAATAATTTCAGAAACCGACTCTGAACTATTGGTTCACTTGATTACAAAAGGTATCCAAATGGGTAAGAATCCAATTGATTCGGTAAGATATGCACTATCGCAAGCAAATGGTACTTGGGGATTATGTGTTTTATTCAAAGAACATGATTTACTGATTTGTGCTAGAAATGGGTCTCCACTAATTCTTGGACAAGGAGATGGTGAATCCTTTGTTTCTTCAGACCCGCATGCGCTTTCAACCCATACTCGAAACGTGTTCTCACTAGAAGATGGAGATATTGCTAAAGTTTCTGCACAAGGTATTGAAATTTTGAGACTAGACGGCGGTTCTTCAAGTACAGAAATGACCGTAATTGAAGAGGATTGGGGGGAAGCAGAATTAGGCGATTATCCCCACTATATGCTAAAAGAGATTTTCGAACAACCTGAAGCAGTACGTCGTTGTATCTCAGGGCGGTTAGATTTTTCCAATGGTAATGGTAAATTAGGTGGATTAAAACTTGAACCTTCCGACCTTAGAGAGGCACCCCATGTTAGATTAATTGGGTGTGGCACATCACTTCATGCTTGTCAAATAGGTGCTTTAGCCATCGAGCAATTGGCTAGAATCCCTGCTTTAGCACATGTAGCTAGTGAATTTCGCTATAACGACCCTGTGATTAATACTGATGCAATACATTTCGCCGTTTCTCAATCCGGAGAGACTGCTGATACTCTATCTGCGGTAAAAGAAATACAACTCAAAGGTGGTAAGGTTCACGGTATTGTCAATGTAGTTGGCTCAACAATTGCGAGACTTTGTGGTCGAGGAGTTTACATTCATAGTGGGCCAGAACAAGCAGTAGCATCGACTAAAGTGTTCTCAAATATGGTCGCATCTTTGATAATTTTTGCTTTACGTATCGGCCGAACAAGATCGCTTTCTAGAGATAATGGTCGCAAAATAATAGATGATTTCAACAAAATACCAACACTTATGCAAAAATATCTTGCCAATCCTGGACCAATACAAGAAGCAGTAGATTTGATCAAAGGCTCAAAATGTGTACTATTTCTTGGTAGAGGATTATCTGCTCCAGTCGCTAGTGAAGGTGCACTAAAGTTAATGGAAATTGCATATATTCCATGTTTATCATATCCCGCAGGTGAGATGAAACATGGACCAATCGCCTTGCTTGAAGAAGGCTCTCCTGTAGTAGTAATCGTTCCTAACGATAAGCACAAGGAAAAGTCGGTTGCTTCAATCCATGAATGTAGAGCACGTGGGGCCAAAATTATCCTAATTCATGAAGAAGGAGACGATGTAGCAGAAGAAGGTGATATTGCCATTGCTGTCCCCAAATGCAATTCATTATTATCTCCTCTTCTGACGGTATTGCCAACACAATTAATCGCGTATCACACCGCTTTAGACCTCGACTGCGACATCGACCGCCCTCGTAATCTGGCGAAGTCGGTAACTGTAGAATAATCAATCAGTTATACGGAGTCCATTCTCCAGTATTCTGGTCAAAATACATTGTTGAACCATCAGGTTGTCTTACCCAATTAACTCCAGAATCGTCAACCCATTGTTGTTGAGTTTCATTGGTTGCTGGTATTTCTTGAGGTATTCCCGCCATATCTTGTAGTGACATTGCCGGCATTGCGTCTCCCATCACTGCATCATATTCAGGGTCATATGAATCTTCTATGCCATCATTTGTCTTTGAACGCATAAAGAAAATTATTGCACCCACAGAGATTACGACAGCGATAAGAGCGTATATCATCCAACTATTGCTTTCAACATCATTTATGCTAGACTTTGTAGAATCATTAGGGAAGTAGTCTTCTTTATCACCAACACCATCTTCGTCGCTATCCTTGGTCTCATCAGGGTCTAGTGGGAACAAGTCATGAGCATCACTAACTCCATCGTTATCGGAATCTAATTGTGATGGAGTACATCCTTCTTCATTTGCAATTTCTTCCTTTGGGCTGAATGGACAATCATCTAGATTATCGCTTACTCCATCTGAATCAGTGTCTCTTTGTTCACTAGAACATCCTTGTAGATCGACTATTGCATTAGCTGGAGTATCAGCACATTCGTCGCTCGCATCATCTCGCCCGTCTCCATCGCCATCTCTTTGGTAGTCACTGCAACCATAGACATTGACTTGGCTACCTGCGATAGTTGCAGGGCAATCATCACCTTCGTCATTTACTCCGTCTTGATCGGTATCCTTTTGATAGTCAGCGCATCCTTCCGAATCTACAACAGAGCCGGGGTCGGTTGGTGTACATTCATCCATATCATCCATTACACTATCCATATCGGTGTCCTTTTGACTAGTTGCGCATCCATTATTATCTGGAATCGAATTAGCAGGAGTGCCTTCACACAAATCTTTTCCATTGCTAACACCATCATCATCGTCATCCTTTTCCCAATCAGAACAGCCATTTCCATCCACTGATTCACCAGCGGTAGTTATCGGACAAATATCTCTGGAATCATCAATTCCGTCTCCATCTGAGTCACGCTGTTCAGGGCCACAGCCACTGCTATCAGGGATTGAACTTGGCGCTGTGTTAGGACATTGGTCCCATGTGTTGTTCACACCATCTATATCGTCATCTAATTGAGTATCTGCACATCCATTACTGTCAACACTTTGTCCAATCATTGTATTGGGACAATCATCGCTGTAGTCCTTTACTCCATCACTGTCACTATCTCTTTGTGATTGTGAACAACCGTGTTCATCCACTGGTTGTCCTAGAGGCGTGCTTGGGCATTGGTCACCATCTGTTCCACTTGCATTATCACCAAATCCATCTCCATCTGAATCTTGCCATTGAGAGTCATCAAGCGGATATAGGTCTGCATAGTTACCGGCTTGATTATCACCATATCCATCCCCATCGCTATCGGCCCATTGTGTTGGGTCATTAGGGAAGGCATCAGGGTTAGCACCTTGTTGATTATCGCCATATCCATCACCATCTTGGTCTGCCCACTGGGAAGAGTCACTAGGGAACTTATCAGCATCATCGCCTTGCTGGTTGTCTCCGTATCCGTCTCCGTCTTGGTCAGACCATTGTGTTGAATCATCTGGGAATGCGTCTGGATTATTTCCACTTGCATTATCTCCATAGCCATCACCATCTTGGTCAGACCATTGAGTAGGATCTCCAGAGAATTGATCTCCATTATTACCCCAATCATTGTCCCCATATCCATCACCATCGGTATCATACCATTGTGTAGGATCTAGTGGGTACATGTCAGCACCATTTCCGTTTGGATTATCTCCGTATCCATCACCGTCAGCATCGGACCATTGGGTTGAATCCATTGGGAAATCATCACCGTTTACTCCATTCGGGTTATCTCCATATCCGTCACCATCAGCATCTTCCCACTGAGTTGAATCTGTTGGGAATAGGTCACCATCAGTTCCATTGATATTATCTCCAAAGCCATCTCCATCACTATCGACCCATTGAGTGGAATCATTTGGCATGAAATCTACATCGTCCATCCATCCGTCGCCATCCGAATCTCTTTGGCTAGCTGCACATCCGTCCTGGTCTACAGTTGAACCAAGTGGTGTACTTGGACATAAGTCATCTTCATTGAGAACTCCATCACTATCTGCATCAAATGTATAGTTGAAGCATACAGTATCGCTATCTAGATTTACATTGGTGCCGTTGCTAACTACAAGATATAATGTGGATTCAGCACAATAATATCCACTGGTTTGAGGTGTAGCATATGAGAAGGTTTGTCCTTGCTGATTTGAACTGGTAGCTGTAAATGAATAAAGCATCGAAGTTGCGATTACAGTACCATTACTCTGATGACTAATTTTTGTCTGGTAAGAGTATGAGTCTCCGTTGTAAAGGTCGCTCATCGAGACATCTACGCTATTGTTGGTAGAATTCGCATTAAATGTCCAACTGCTAACCATTATTGATGGCGCTGCTGGGAAGAAAGAATCTTCTGAAAATCCAATTAAATTACCTGAACTGTCATACATTAGCATTTCAATATAGTGTTCATTACTTGATGATGGTGCATTCCAATTTATCGAACTTGATGCTGTTGTTGAGGTTGCACTAAAGTTATCCCATCCCGCATCCAATGTTGTGCCAGTTGTATTATCATAGATTTGCCAATATATCGAATATGAACTTCCAGTGGTTATATTGGAAGCATAATAATTACCAGTTGTACGACTTGAGATATTGGATTCTAACATCTCGAAATATATCAGGTCATAATCTAATCCAAGATAAGATCCATTACCATCCATTAGCATTGCAATTATGGCATACATGCCTTCGATGTCATTACTGTTGAGTGTGATATTGCTCCACATTGCCGTAGAGGTTGCAGTTAGATAACTAGTCGTGTTAGTAATAGTGCCATTTTGCCCAATAGGGTATTCATAAACCGAATTATTCACTGAATAATTAGAACCTACAACTAGATTTGAAAGTGAAATACTTGCAAGGTCTTTGCCAACCATAATAGTAGATACAGAGGGTAAATTAGCCATATTTGGATTTACTAAACTAATACTCATACTGTAATTACCCGAGCCTGAATTTGTAATTAGTCCAAAATAGGTCATCACTCCACCGGCTGATTGATTTGTACCATTTGTGGTAACCGAGCCGTTTCCGCCAGTTATTCCCATATCTTGGTCTACATAGAAAGTCCAATTACCATCAATAAGGAGTAAGTCAATATTCAAATTTGAAGGAATTGACATTTCAACATCTAATTCATATCCAGAAGGAATGAAAATACTGTACAGGTCGGCATTGTCTAGGGTGTTATCTACGTACCCGCTATAAGTGGATGAAATTGAAGATAGATTTAGAGCACTAGATTGCATATTTCCAGCATCTCCGCCCGAACCAGCATCATTCTGGACTACTTGATTTGGAGACCAGAAGGTGATGTTCATTGTATACTGTCCATATCCCGAATAAGCGGTCACATAAATTGCAACATTCACTCCACCATTAGAGATATTTGTATTTGCAGATGATACCTCTTCAAGTGGGTCATTATACTCAGAAGAATCATACGCAAAAGTAAGAGCAGTATCGGCGAGGTAAAGGTCAAAATCTATTGTGTTTGAGAATGCTAGAGTTACATTGACAATATATCCTGATGGAATACTGATGAAATACAAATCATCTGGATCGGTAGTGTCATCCATCCAACCAATATTTGATGAGTTTGCAGAACTTAGATTGACTCCAGTGCTGGAGGTATTACCGGCATCTCCTCCAGAGCCAGCATCATTTTGAGAATTATTGGTTGCAAAGGAAAAAGAATCATCTTTTTCCAATGCGATATCTGCGTCTAAAGGCAACACTGAGGCCGATAAACTAGAAATGACGAACATCAGTGCTATTAGCAAAGAAGAGGATATCTTTCTGTTTAGGTAACGGGCGGACATATACTTGCCATGTCCTTATAGGACATGAAACCATCCACGGCCATTAAATTGTAAATCTCTGATCTTCAGGATTCCAATTGATTGGCTTGTAACCTAGCTGGTGATGGGTGTGGCGCATTTTGATAACTCCAAGTTTACGAGTGATATCATCACCCTTACGTTCCATTGTGAGGTGCATTACACCATCTGAAAGATAATCTTCAACACCATAAACACCGAACTGCTTGTGATCTTCTCCGGTCATCTCACAGATGAAGAATGAAGTCAAATCTAAGCGTCTACAAGCTTCGAACAATCTGAATATATCATCACGAGGATTATCTGATTTGAATAGGGTAAAGAAAGCCCCTAATGAGTCAAATACGAGTAGTTCGAAACCAATGGACTGCCTGTAAGAAGTGAGTTGCTTAATCAATTGACCCATCCAATCTATTCGAGCGGACATTCCCTGCTCGTCTAGTTTTACACGTAAATCGGATAGGTCGATAATTGCTATTCTGTTTCTGACACGAGGATCATCAACATTCATTCCCATGTTTGACATGTGTGCTCGTAGAGAATCCTTGCCTTGTTCTAGAGTGACATAAATACCGCTTGTTTCGCCGTATAGAACGGCATTGTAAAGCAAAGAGAAAGTAACCGAAGACTTCATTGCACCAGATTGTCCAGCAACGATACAAATGTGACCTTGAGGTATACCACCTTGCATATTTTCATCAAGTCCGGCGATGTGTGTGGGAATGCGTTCAATATCACTCATAGTGGCTCAACAAGATGGTGTAATAGCGATGCTCTCTTCAACATGTCTACTGAACGCGGTACAATGGGGGTATGGCTAGCGAGTGCTTCTCCACGTCGTGCGGAGATACTAGAAAAGAGGGTAAAACCGCTCCACGTAGAAGCATTAGTGGATGTTGATGAGACACTTCCTAGCGGCACCGTATCCCAACAAGTTATGACAATATGTCGTCGTAAGGCCGATGTAGTTCCAGACGAGCACGGATTTGACGTTGTAGTGGTAGCAGACACTTTAGTTGGAGACCCTGATGAT
>MDTC01078563.1_pt1 | contig 12646 bp, 8 predicted proteins | sample 811181 | NCBI WGS metagenome assembly MDTC01 (sample SAMN05326644, study PRJNA326480) | marine metagenome | isolation source: seawater | place: Pacific Ocean: North | collected 2011 | reverse complement strand
GATGGTCAGTTCGATTGCTCGAGCGCGCGTCGTGTTTCACACAACAGAACGTAAAGAAGGTCAAAAAGTCATTCTGAGAAACGAAACAGAGGGAGGGAGAAAGAAAGAGGATGGGTGCAAAAAGCCGCATCGCGCGTACCTTCTGCGCCGTATAACGCGAAGTGCCATTCGAATATGTCGTCTTCCAAAGGTTCTGCCCACGTGGCAAACGCGCTCGGGTCCGTGTCCATGTGCGCTTCCGAGTCGATGAATTCCTTCATCTCTTGCGAGATGCGTCGCACCGCGTTGTTTGAAGAGGAGAACTTCGAGGTGGTATCCGTCGTCATGTCGTCGTCGTCGTCGTCGCGTTCTCCTCGCGTCTCTGCTTCTCGCGTTTTTCGCGTCGTTGTGGTGTGCGGATCAACAAAAAGCAAAGGCTCCTTCCCTCTTCCTTTTTCTTTTGAAGAAATTGGAAAACATTTCGTCTCTTTTTGCACTCGCGCGGGAAAAATTCACGATGTCTTCTTCTCGAAGCGACGACGAGGACGAGGACGAGGAGAGACGACATCGGCGACGGCGGCGACGATCGTCTCCGTCTTCCTCTCCCAGAAGAAGACGCCGCGGAAGAAGAGACGATTCCGATTCCGATTTTTCCGATGATGATGATGATGTCGAAAGACGACGACGATTCAGACGACGAAGTCGATCGATGTCTTCGGACGGAGACATCGAGGAGCGACGAAGAAGGGACGAGCGCGACGACAGAGGACGACGGCACTATCCTTCTCGCGGAAGAAGACGAAGCAGAAGCAGAAGTTATTCTCGCAGCCGGTCGTGGTCGCCTGCGCATCATCATCGCGCGAGAGAAGGCAGAGGTCGTTACGACGAGCTTCGAGAGCGTCGTCGTCCTCCCCGCGGGGACGACGGACGCGGATGGGACCATCGACGAGAAGAATACGACGAATCCCCTTTGGACAACCGAGCGAGGAAACAACCTCCTCCATTTGTACAACACGAGATTCGAAAAGGTGTCGTGCGATCGATTCAACCGTACGGATTGTTCGTGCGTTTGATGATGGAGGACAAGGACGACGCCAAGGACGCCAAGGACGATGACGACGATAGATACTACACGAGAAGACTACCGGATGGTTTGGTCCACGCGAGTCAAGTTTCTGACGATATTACCTTCCAAAGAGACGATAGCGACGAGGCGAAAGTGCAGTCGTTGTCGTACTTTTTCCCGGTAGATACGAAAGTGTTTGTGAAAGTATTAAAATGCGAAGAGGATCCCGCGAGAGGATGGAAGGTGAGTTTATCGATGAAAATTGTCAATCAAGAGACTGGGGAAGATAAGGATCCGGAGAATAAGGAAGATGTATTTAATAAAAGTCCTAACAACGCGCCGTCGGCATCATTCGAGGCTGATTTATTCGGTGTGTACAAAGGCAAAGTGTCTTCAATTAAACCGTACGGCGTGTTTGTGAATTTAGAAAACACTCGAACGTCAGCTTTGGTTCACGTTTCCGAAATTAGCGAACATTTACGATTTTCGAGAGGGGACACGGACGAGGATAAGGTCATGGGAATTGAAGGCGTTTTGTCGGTCGGCGAATCGTGTTTCGTGAAAATCATCGAAATGAAACCGCCAGAAAGTGAACGCGATCGAATGAAACTGTCTGGGTCTATTCGACTCGTTGATCAGAAATCAGGCGAAGATTTAGATCCGGAAAACATGAAGCTTCGCGAACGACGAGACACAGGTGGTGGAGACGATGCCACCGGCGGAAGATTTAACAAGAAACCCGTCGGCGCAGACGCGGGCGAAAAAGTGCAACCAGGCGGCATCGTCCAGTGGGGACACGAAAAAGCCGATGTCAAAGAGCAAAGCAAAAACGCGTACGATTTTGTCGTCGATGTCGAAGACGACCAAAAGCACCAACCAAGAGCGGACGACTATTCCAAGCCTAGGTTTGGTCACGGATTAGAAGGGTACGTCCCTGAAGTCAAAAAAGAAAAGAAGAGAAAAGAAGACAAGAAAGAATCAAAGAAGAGTAGTAGAAAACGCAAGAAGCGCGAGAAGAAAGAGAAGAAAAAAAGGAAGAGCAGAAAGAAAGACAAGAAGAAGAAAAAGAGCAGCAGATATTCTTCCTCGTACAGTTCCTCCTATACCTCCTCGGATTCCGATGATAGTTACAGTAGCTCGTATTAATAGTATAAAGCTCATAATTATTTCATTAAAATATTGATGAAAGCTCGACACTGCGCATGCTAATCGATGCTAGTTCGATGCTATATATTACGGTATAAAATCCCTCTAGCAGAGAGTAGTACACTCATTCACAACTCCTTCATTGTCGCCGTGTCATATTTACCCGTGTGCCTATTCATCCCTTCCTTCTTCTTCTTGTTCTTCCATTCTGCTTTCGAGATGCACTGTGGCGACAACTCGTAACACACGTACTGCTCCACGTTCGTCTCGTTCAACTTCTCCTCGTATAATAACGTTTGCAATTCCTCCTCCACTTCCTCCATCACTCGTTCGCAGTACGTCTGTATCTCTTTCTGTTCGGTTTTCGCTTGCGCGCCTCGGACCGTTCCTCGCGGTGCTTTGTACCACGAGTCCTCGGTTTCGTTTCGACTCGCGTCAGCGGCACTCAACTGATAATCCGGCACTCTGCTCTTCTCGCAAAAATCTTCGACCAATTCCAAATATCGTTGTTCGGATACTGAATACGGGATTAATTTTCCGTATCGCTGTCCTTTGGAATCTAAGCGGCCTCGCATGTCGATGTGGTTTCTCTGTTTGTTTTCTTTATTTAACGCATCTTGTAACTCAGTCGCGACGGCCTTACACGCGCTACATTTGCCCGCGATGGAGTGCGCGGGTTTGATGCACGAGTGCAAGGAAAAGAGGACGAGAACGAGGCCTTGGGCGACGCGCTGCCGCATCGGGAGAGAAAAAGAGGGCGGTACCAGACGCGGACGACGAAACGCACGCGGAAGCGCGGATGATGATAACGACGACGACGACGACGACGACGACGACGACGCGCGTTCGGGTTTTGACGCGATCGATCTGATGGTTTCTTTTTATCCAAAACTCCCCCCTTTTTTTTTTTGAAAGAAAATAAAACGGGTCGGGGTATGTTGTACCGGTACACGACGGATGGAAACGCGAGATGTGTCTCTACGCGTTTGTGAACTCTCTGTATTTCTCATTCTTTTACACAGATATTTGCTAATAGTCGCATATAAATACGTGTGTGTGCGCGCGCCTTAACCAGCTCGCGCGCGAATTTGTTCCAACCTCTTGACGATTTCGCTCGGCGTGCGGTCCATCTCTTCGCTTATGCGTCGCTGCGCATCCGCCCCAAGTCGGCCGAATTGTTCGCACAAGTCGCCGTCTACGACCGCCTTGACTGGGAAGTAGGAGGAGCGGAAGGCACCGTGCTCGTTGCCAAGGATTGGCGGCGCCTCTATGCGCAAGTGCATCTCGAGATGGGAGCAGAAATCGGCTTCATCTTTGCTAGCAAAGGGGACAAAAGCGCCGAGCGCGCCGCCGAGAGTAGCGTAGACGATGACCTCGGAACCGCCGGTTTGTAAAGCGCACTTGGTTAAAGAGCAGATGACGTCGCCGACGTGAAATTGCGCGCACGCTTGGAGTTTGTTGTTGGCGCCGTTGAGTACGCCGCCGGCGGCGGAGGATTGTAAGGCAGCATGTTTGCCGCCGGAGATGTCCGATTCAATTTCGTCCGAAACGTCTTTGGGGAGGCGCAAGGCGGCAAAGTTGCCGAATTTGTCCGAGACGGCCACCGTGTCGCGATCTAAGGGGATCATGGCGGTAACGTATCGCGGCGCGACGTCGTCGGCGAAGATGTGCATGGAACATTCCTGGTCGTCTTCGCGAACGTACTTAACGAAGAAGGCGGATTCGCAGGCGTCGGTGACGTAAAAGCGGTCGCCAGAGCATCGAATGTCGTTGATGAAACTCGGGAACTTTTGCGTGCACTCCGCTTTGCGCAACAATTTCTTCTTACCGAAATCGTACAGGCGTAAAACGTCGTCGACACCGACCAAGAGTTTGCCTTCAAAATTTCGCAACGCAAACGGCGCGCCTTCGCACGGGGTTTCGTGGACTAGTTCTAAACCAGTGATGGCTTTGTTACCTCCAGATTTCCCTTTCGTTGTTTCGCCATTGGATGATTTACCGCCACGCTTGTATCTGTAGCATCGAATCATACCACCATCACAATCGCGAGGTTGTAGCACAAAATTTTTCGCCGAACCGACGACCAATAAAAGTTCGTCGGCTTTGGCAAAGTAGGCATGCGCGACGGAAACAACGCGTTCGTTATTTTCAATCTCTTGCACGCACAAGGTTTCTGCATTCGCCGCATCGACGATGCGAACGCAGGACGACCAGTTGTTATTGTCATTCGCGGTCGATTTCGGCGCGCCAAACTGTTCGATGGGTGCTAATTGATACGCGTCGTCTTCGTCGTCGGATTCATCGTCTTCTTCGTTTTTCTTCGTTTTCTTTGCCGGAGGCGCATCGACAACGTATTCATTCCTTGTCTCTTCGCCTGTTCTATCTTCAAATCCAATTATACCCCTATCAGTTTCAATCACCGCGACGACATCTGGGTCGTCTGGATGCGTCGACATGGCGCGTGGCGTGTATCTCGCTTTTTCCACGCTTTGCGAAAACGCTTCGCCAAGCTTTTCGCATGCTAAAATCCGTAAACTTCCATCCACGACGGCAACAATACCTTCTGGAACTTGTTCCGAAGCAAAGCCACACGCGCGGTCGATGGTTTCGTGACATGCTGGTACGATTGAGAATCGACCATCTTCGTTGAACCCCAACCACGGGCGCGTGGACAAAGCTACAAATCCAGCCTCGCCGTTCACTTCGATGCAATTTAATTTCGGAGGTCTTTGCCCGACAAAGCGCGAGCGTGCGTCGGAAAGCGCACCGGAAACGCGATCGACTTCGCACCTAACTAAAACGCCATTGGATAAGCCAACGTTCAAAAACATGGATGGCGGCGCGCTGCTGCTTGCTTTTTTATTCTTCAGGTTCTTATTATTGACCTCTAAAAGCAAGACGGATTCCGGCGGCGCCGGAGTTGCTTGGACGCCAACCGTTCGCAGCGCTTCCCCTGGATTCAAAGATAAAACTCGAACGGTGGAATCATACCCAGCGACAGCCGCAAACTTGGCTCGCAAAGATCCATCCGGGATCGGCGGGATGTCAACGCTGACAATCTCCGAGCTTGTTTCAATCTTTTCAATCTCCAAGAGTTGTCCAGCTTCGTCTAATTCGAAATACACAAGTTCGCCACCGGTTAACGCTACAATCGCTTGGCCTCGATTACACGCGCACGCGGTTATTTTTTTCCTACCCGGTGCTCTCCACTCGTTTACGCCTTTGTTGTTCCCACGAACATGTCGAACACCGCTAGGATGAATTTGAATCAAAGATCCATCGTCGTCGTCTCCTAACGCGGAAACAGCTAACGTCGACGACGTGGCGAGAATACCAGTATTCGTAACCTCCTCGACGGTATCGCCGATGGATAACACCAAAGTCGCATTCGTAAACGAGACAACAATGTACGCGTCCGTGGTATCGCTTTTCGCTTTACGAATGGTGTAAACGCCGTTTGGATTCCCAGGGAGCGGCGAGCGCGCCATTTCTGAAAGCGGTACGCCTTGACGCAACACGCGAAACGTTGAGCGCGGGCCTTGGCCGCACAGAGCTAATAAGCGAGGCGTTTCTTCTTTTCGCGAGATGTTTGATGCGAGCGCGATGGTTGGCGAAAACGATTCAATTTCGTCGATAAAGGCGAGGTTTTTCAGTTTTCTCGGGTTAAAGAACACCGGTTGAAAGTTCTCATCGTCTCCATCGTCTTTTTCCTTTCCTTTCTTTGTATCAATTTTCTTTAAAGTTTTCGAGGAAGACTCTGTGGATTCTTCATCGTCTCCGAGCGCGATGAACTGAAACAACGCGTGCGCGCCAAACTCGGACCCGCAAAACAAAAATCCAGTCTTCAACACACACAACGCGCTACAGACAGGCAAAGTATCAAAATATTTCATCTTTAACTCGGAAACTTTTCTATTCGTCCAATCTAATGTTACTTTATAACAGTCTCCGTATTCGCTCTGCGCGATGAAGAAAAAACCATTTTTACTTCGGTGCGACGCGAAAGAGGCAATCAAAACGCCTCTTTCGCTATCCAAACTCGTTCGTCTCGGAATGACGCATCGAATTTCCTCGTGTTTCTCTGCTCTGTACAACAAGAAGTTTTCGCAACAGACGATAACTCCACCCGGCCCATCGCTTCCTCCGGGCACCGGAATCAACTTATTCGCGCCGTTATCGACCGGTTCCGACCATTTCCTCGCCACGTGATTCAATCCTAGATCCAATTCGTAATATGTCAACATCTTCTGTGCGTCCGCGGCTGCTTCTCCAGTATCGTCCACATCGGCTTCTCCATAAAACAACTCAATCGCCATGAACCCGGGATTCTCCAATCCGTTGTCGAGGGCACACACGTCGAACGCAATTGTCTTCCCTTTATTCGCCTCTAAAGGGCTACTAATCGTCAAATTTGCCTGTGAATCCCTATTCAAAACGTACACCACTTTCTGTTTCTCCACCGCGGCTAACATAACTGCCCTCCCTTTCGGATCTATGCAGCAAAACTGCCCCGGCACTACTCGCCTCACGCCCGACTTCCCAAACGTTTCTTTGTGAACTTGCTCGAACTGATTCTTCTCTTTATCGAATTTCAAAACCACGATCCTCCCCGAATCAGAACCTACGACCACGTGATCTCTATTCGCCCCGGCTAAACGAAACGCGGACATCGATCTCACGATTCCAAAACACTCCCGAAACGCGATCGACTTCAATTTCCCGTGTTGGTCTGGCCTCAATAATTCGATGGCCGTCCCTTTGCTCACGACGATTTCTTGTACTTTCGGCCCCGAGAAGTTGCCGTTGATGGCCGTTTGGCACGTCCCCGGCCGTTGCAGAGTCACGTTGTACAGATGCATGCTGCTGTCGCGTTGTTCCAAAAGCTCGAAGCTCCTTGGACCTTCTTTGCACGTGCACACACTTAAAGCCTTTTTTATAGCGCTTTTCCGTTTTCAAACAATTCTTTTAAGGAGCACAAACAACCCTATGTTTAGGGTATTACATGGAAGTCTCTATCTAAACTCTTTCTTTCAATTGGACTTTTACTCGAGACGAAATGAGCAGCAGGAGGAAGCGAGCGATCCTTTCGCTCTTCTGCGGCCGCGCCTCGAAGGGCAATCATCCTCGGCGGCCGACACACCACCACCACCACCATCACCATAATCACCATCAGTATTTGTCATCGCTGGTCTCGTCGTCAGAGTGCGCGTCGAGAACAACAAAATGCGGGGAAAATTCGCACTCGTTTTATTCTTCGATGATGATGATGTGGCGGCGAAGTTTCGCGGCGGACGCGTCGACGAGCGCGAAGAAGACCACGGTGGGGGCGTTGTCGTCGATGACGAGACGGCAAACGAAGAAGCTGGATTTAAATCCACCGACGATACCGGGAGTTTTCGATTCGATCGAAGACGCGGCGTGGAACGCCGCCGTCGCGGAGGTGGAACGAGAGAGGGCGTTGGAAGAGAAGAGCGACAGCGGAGAAGACGCGCGAGGCGGCGAGGAGAAGGGGAACAGTTTGAGTTATCGTGGTCACGGCGAATACGCGGCGACGAGTGCTCACGCGAGTAGTGCTGCGACGAGTAATAGCACATTGAGCCGATTCGATTACTCGTTACCGGTTCGAGCGTATTATGTAGGATCGACGGTGGATTTTCGGCATTTGGCGAGGGAGTTACCGACGTACCCGAAAGAGTTTACCCGAGAGTGCGTGGTGATTCGGTTAGCCCCGAGACGTTCGGTCGAGTTTACGTCTTCTTCGAATACAAGTAGTGTTAGTAATTTAGGGTTCAGTAGCGGTGGTGATGAGAGAAAGCTGAACACGTTGGCGAGTTTAAGAGAAGCCGCGGAGGAGGTGTTGAATAAGAGGAAGAAAGGAGGCAACAACAAAAGCGCGAAAGGAGAGAATACTGGTGATATTTTGGGACGGAAAGATATAGAAACGACAACCACGACGAGCGAAGAACAACGGACGGAATCATCGCAGAGAGGAGTCGGTATCCCGAGCACGTATTTGATGCGATACATGGTTGTTTTTAAATTTGGTTCGGTAGTATTTTACAACGTCGGTGCTCAGGAACGCGAGGAGTGTTTAGAGTTGACGCGGAACTTTGTCGAATCTCCATTGGCATACCCGATGAAAGAGGATTATTTAGTCAAAGTATCACCGCGATTAGACGAGTGGGCTAAATTAGAATCCGACCATATCGTATTAAAACGATTAGACGTGAATAACATCAGCGTGATTAGTGCGGTGTTGGCGCAAACGGTTGCGCTCGAGCACTACGAACACAAAGTCGATGCGATGCTTGAGATTTTCTCGAAACTGAATAAAAGTACGGAACTTACCGGAGACTTGAACATTTCCAAGAAACGATTGTTTTCGTTAGTCGCGGAAAACAACAACACGCTGACGGAATTGATCACCAGATTAGGTTTGTTGGGAAGATCGGACACGGCGTGGCAATACGCGCAGTATAACATCGTTTGGGAAGGATTGAGACAAGATTTCGAATTAGAAGATCGGTTCCAGGATTTAGATTATAAGTTAAACTTGATTCAAACGCAAGTGAAGTTTTACTTGGAGATTTTGCAGAATAGAAAGAGCGATTTCTTGGAATGGACGATTATCGTTTTGATCGCGTTGGAGATTTGCGTTTCGTTGTACGACATGAGTGACAAACTGCCGAGCTTGCTGTTTTAGATAGATATGCATAGTACTAGTATGTGCAACACACCGCACACGTGTATTTGTATAAGTTATTGTTGTTAGAACTCACGATTTAGAAACGCTTTCAATTCCATTTCGGCTTCGCGCTCTTTTGGTATTTGATTACTGTTTTGTTGCTTTTCTTTTTTCTCCTCGCGCAACCGCGAGCGGAACATGACCGGTTTCCCGTTTGTTTTTTTCCTCGCCGGTGCGGCAGCTCTTTCCATGTTTTTTTTCAATCTTAACTCTTGTTCGGCTTTTTGTTGCTGCATCTTCAACTCACGATTTCTGTGTCGTCGCTCTTTTTCAATCTTGCGTTCGCGTTCGGCGACGACGCCTGGGGGCATTTTTTCAATCTCGACAAAGTATTGCTCGAGAGTCTCTTCAATTTCTCTCAACATGTCGACTGCTTCAACAAAAGAAGGTTTTGCATCTCTATCAGTCGCAACCACGCTTTCGTACACTTCTCTCACTTTTTTGGTCAAATCTTCCAACTCCTGCTCAGGCGAAGACGACGTCGAGGATGAAGAAGATGAACGCGCTTCCAATCCGTACGCATTTTTCTTCTTCGTCTCCTCCACAATCGCTTCTCGTAACCTGGTGATTTCCTTTTGATTTTGTTGGCTTTCCATTTCCAACTGATATAATTCCTTCGTTCTTTTCTCCGTATCTCGTTCGAGTTGATCTTCGATATCCTGCGCCTCGCTTATGAGCGTTAAATTTTCCTCCTCTAATTTTGTGAACACATCCAGAAGCTGTTTCGGGTGCGTAAAATACATCGGCACCGGTTTGCTCTTTTCGTTTTCGTTTTCTTTCTTTTCTTCTTCGTTTTCTTCATTCCCATCATCCTTTTCTTCCAACCCAATCTCACCGTCGTCCTCAACCTCTCTAAACTCCGTCAACCACTCTTTCGGCGTCAAACCGTCCAAAAACCTCAAGTACTCCTCGCACTCCTCCAACTTATCCTCTCTCCTCCCTAAATCCAACCTCGCGGTTGCGATTTCATCGTTCAACCGTTTCACCTCGTTCGCTTTTTCTCTTTTCTTCTTCGCCTCTTTCTCGGCTCTCCTCGTCGCTTCTCTCACCCGTTCGTCGTTTTCTTTCAAAAATAAATCGAAGCGTTTTTTATCTTCCTCGAGCATCCGTTCGGCGTTCCTCAGCACCTCTTCTCTTTGCGCGGCGCGTTTTTCGAGCTTATCGATTTCTTCTTTGCGCACATCGACGGCCATTTGCGCGAGAAACGTCTCGCGTTTCCGCCGCACAATCTCTCGCGCGGATTCCTCCCTGGGTTTGTGATGGTGATGCTAATGATGGTGGTGATGATGATGCCGCGCGATGCCATTGCTCGACGACGACACCGACGACACGGCGACCGCCGTTTCCCCCACGTTGCCCCTCATCGTCGGTATCGCCATTCTCCTTCTTTTTCCTTTGCCGCGCGGAAACCCAAAGCCCGACGCCAGCGTCGTCGTTCCTCTCGGAGGTAATAATAGTAGTAGTAGTAGTAGTAGTAGTAGTAATGTGCGTTTGACCGAAACACCCCAAAGCGACTCTTTTAAAGGCAAAGTACAAAAGTCTTTGGAGGCAAAAAAAAGAGTCATATTTTTTGCTATTTTTACACGCACTCGAACTGCACCCCTACTCCACGCCCCATTTAAAACCCTAAACATCCGAGGAGGGTTTTTTTTTAGGGTTCTCTATGTTATTGCTTTTAAGTTCTAGGAAATATTGTCCTGTGCACGGTTTATGAACATAACACCACATAGAACTGTAGAAGGACTTGAAGCGTCCCCATATACCATTCTATTTGGGACTGGAGCCCAGTGTTTGATTTCATCAATTTATTCTTGATGGAATATTATATATTTTTATGTCTTTGAAAGACAAAACGACATTCTCTCTTCTTTTTTTTTTGTGTCTTCTCCAGAAACCTCCTCCGTCCTTCTCGTTAAAAGGGAGACAAAAAAAGAGACATGCAAATCGCATCGTCGTCGCTCGAACCGCCCTTTGTTCCCTTTAAAGCTTTGAAAGACCACCACCACCGAAAAAACGTTCGCGACGACGACGGTTCTTTTGGAAATCGATGGAAACAACAACAACACCGGGGTAATAATAAACGACGACACAGGAGCGCGCGGACGACGACGGCATTTTTGCGCCGCCCAAACAACCGTCGTCAAGAGGGAAGGGACGAATTTGGTGTTGAAGATGATGATTCGCAAAACAATGCGGAGAAGGAAAGAGACGTCGCGTTTTGCATCGACCGAGGCGGGACGTTTACGGACGTGTACTGCGAATACGTTGAGTCGGGAAGGAAGAAAAAGCTGGCGGTCAAACTGTTGTCGGAAGATCCGAAGAATTACACGTCCGCACCCCGGGAAGGTATTCGACGCGCGTTGGAAATCATCACTCGAGAACCCATTCCGAGAGAGGCGAAAACGCCGACGGGGAGGATTAAATCGGTCCGGATGGGGACGACGGTTGGGACCAACGCGTTGTTGGAAAGAAAAGGGGCGAAAGTTGTCGTTGTAGTCACTCAAGGATTTAAAGACTTACTCACGGTTGGAAACCAGGCCAGACCGGACATTTTCAAGCTGGACGCGAGACGGCCGGCGAGTTTAGCTGAACGCGGGATTGAAGCAGAGGAGAGAGTGAGACCAGTGAAATGTTCGACGATGAGCGGAGATGGAGAATTCTATTACAAACAAGGCAACGAGATCGTGGAAAAGGATAAAGTGAAAACGAACGAGGAAATTGAAATCGTGAAAAAATTAGACGTGGCAAGTTTACGGGCATCGCTTTCAGAGGCGAAAAAGGATGGATTTACCGCCGTGGCGGTAGTACTGATGCACTCATACGCGTATCCGGAACACGAAATTTTGGTTGGTAATTTAGCCAAGGAAATTGGATTTGAACAGATTTCGTTATCGTCTGCGTTGACACCGATGGCGAGGGCGGTGCCGAGAGGCCACACTGCTGCCGTGGACGCCTACTTGACGCCAAAAATTAAAGAGTACGTGAAGACGTTCGTTGAGGGGTTTGACGAAGGATTAATGCGAGACGTCCCGGTATTGTTCATGCAAAGTGATGGAGGAATGACGTCTGCGGATAGGTTCTGTGGGTATAAAGCGATTCTGAGCGGACCGGCGGGAGGGGTTGTCGGGTACGCGCGCACGGCGACGAACGAGAGTAGTAATAATAGTAGTAATGATCGAAACGGAGAAGATGACGATAAAATAGAAGCTGTGATTGGGTTCGACATGGGTGGCACATCCACGGACGTTTCGCGATACGACCCAAAACAAGGGTACGAGCACGTTACCGAAACCGTTACCGCTGGTGTCGTTGTGCAATGTCCACAACTGGACATTTCTACCGTCGCCGCCGGCGGAGGGAGTAAACTGAAATTCTTCGCCGGGGGATTCCAAGTTGGTCCGGAAAGCGTCGGGAGTGAGCCTGGACCGGTGTGTTATAGAAAAGGCGGTGAATTAGCAGTCACGGATGCGAATGTTGTTTTGGGACGAGTGTTACCGGAATACTTTCCGAAAATTTTTGGTCCAGATGAGAACGAGGCACTCGATCGAGCGGCATCGGTAGCAAAATTTGAACAGTTACGAGATGAAATCAACGCTTGGTTTCGTGAGCGCGAAATTGAAAATAATAATAATAATAGTAGTAGTATTCACATAGACTTATCGACCGAAGAGGTCGCTTTAGGTTTCCTTCGCGTTGCGAACGAGGCAATG
>MDTC01264459.1_pt1 | contig 12647 bp, 16 predicted proteins | sample 811181 | NCBI WGS metagenome assembly MDTC01 (sample SAMN05326644, study PRJNA326480) | marine metagenome | isolation source: seawater | place: Pacific Ocean: North | collected 2011 | reverse complement strand
TTATAATAAATTTAATAATAATTAAATTATAGTTTTTATAGACCCAACTTTAATTTTTGCATGATTTACTATGTTAAAGTCATAATATTTCATCAATTTCTTCAACTCTGTTGAATTCATAATCTTTAACTTTTTAAAAATATTAAATATTATTGAAGGAATAACTCTCTCATTTCCATCAACAACTTTTATAATACCTACTATTTCTTTATTTAAATCAATAAAAAGAAAAACTCCTTCAGCGCCACCTTTGCAAAAAATATTTTTATTTGATATTTGCATTATTTTGCTATCCAAACTATCCGTGCCTCCTATAAATTTTGGATGATTAAGAATTGAATCTATTAATTTTTTAATTTCATAATTATAATTAAATTGACCTTTGTAGCTTTTAATTAAATTTCTTAGCATTTCAGCTACATCCTGAATTTTAAAACAATATTGTGGAGCGCTACAACCATCAATTCCAAAATTTTCCTTTCTGATTGTTTTTCCTGTAAATTTTTGAAAAATTTTTCTTATTTCAATCTGATGGGGATGATAATGATCTAAATAATTATTTAAGTTATGTTTGTTCAATATACACGCAGTTATCATCGCTAAATGCTTTCCAGAACAATTATTATGAATTTGACTTGCATATTTGTTAGATCTGAATAATTTTTCGGATGCTTTTAAGTTTAATGGATTATGAATTCCACACTTTAACATTTTTTCTGAAATTTTAATTCTATCTATCCACTTTTGTAATTCTTTGATATGAAATGGCTCACCTCTATGTGACGAACAAGCCAATGCGATAATTTTAGAATTTAGTTTATAAAAGCTCCAAGCATTAGACTGCATAAAAGGTATTGCTTGAAAAATTTTTATAGCAGACCTTGGATAAATCAGATCATTAGTATGACCAGAGTTCAATAAAATTTTTTTATTAATGTTTGTTACTAAAACCTTTACCCTATGGGAACTTTCAATAATGTTTGATCTACTTAGATTTGATGTAAAATTATCCACTTGTTTATTATAAAACAAGTTTAAATAAATTACTTAAAAAAAGACCTGATGAATGTAAAAAGATTTAAGAAAGATCCGTAACGACCAAAAAAGATAACGTCCTTTTCGGTTATAGTCAAACAAATGCAACCATTTTCTTTGCAAGCAATTGGGGTGTGTTTTATATTTTGATCATTAATTTGAATGTCACCTTTTGAGTATGTTCCATACTCGTCACAAAAGCTACCACTAAGCACGAGAATATATTCTTTACCGCCGTGCGAATGATGTGGGACTGAAGCACCAGGTTCCATTTTAATTAATTTTAAATCATCCTCATCTTTCAAGGATGGAACGTACTCACTGAACCCTTTGTAGATTTGTTTCCAATTAATATTGTTTAATGGTCCCACCAACTTTGTGATTGGACTAACCATGCTTTTAGGGTTATCTTTTTTGATTGCATTCTGATTTAAACAGTCAGTATATTTAAAGTTGGATACGGGAATATCTTTATTTTCAAGCAAATTATCACCCAACATATCTTCAAATGTATTATTTAATGAGGCTGCTTTTGTATTTAAAAATAGATAAGTTGATGCGAATAATGACTTGGCTGGCCCAAGTGTACCTGAAGCGAAGTCAAAAATAAGTTGGTTTTTTACTACAGTTCCGTTCATAAAAATTTTTGCATTTTTGTTAAAATATGCCTTATTCTTGATTTAACTGTGCCTAGAGGAATTTCAAGCTCTTCAGCAATTTTTTTATGACTTTTGTTCTCAAAAAAGTTCATTTTAATTATTTTTTGCTGATTTTCGTCTAACTCACTATTAATTTTCGTCACTTGATCTTTTATGTCTGTTTCATTTATCTCATTAATTCTATTATCTTCGTACAAAAACTCCCTAATATCCTCTTCATTAAAGCTAATAGACGAATTTTTCCTGTAAAAGTCTACTTTTTTATTCCTAGCAATAGTATAGATCCACGTTGATACGGATGATTTTGTGTTATCATACTGGTTGCTTTTAGTCCAAATCGTACTCATTACATCCTGAGTTAATTCTTCAGCAATATCAGAATTTAGACTGTTTTGAAGGTAATAGGCGTTAATTTTAGGTGCAAAAAAATCAAATAAATTTGAAAAGGCCATTTCGTCGCGGTCATTGGTAATTTTGACCATTAGTTTTTTTAAATCAGATTTATCCATATTCAAACTTTGTTAAACACACTTAACTAATAGTGTAAGATATACTAAAAGGTAAAATAGATGAATTTAATTTTAAGACTTTTTTTTCTAGTTTTTATTCTGATATCTTCGAATGCTATTTCACTTGAAAAAGGAAAATGGAGTTTCATTAAAACTGATGAATACTGTTATATTGGTAGTCTGGCTATAGAAACTGATTTGTCGCCAGAAAAGAAAAGAGATGATTTTTATATATTGGTTTACAAAAATATTGGAAACCCTGAAACAATAGTTCAGATAGAGGCAGGTTATGATTACAAAATTGGGCCTGAAATTGAAGTAAAAATTGATAAAGGTATATATGAATTTTATACTACTGAGGACCTCCCAAGTGCTGCTTGGACTAATGATGACAACAAAGTTATATTTGCAATGAAAAAGGGTTTAGACTTAATGGTTACAGGTGAATCATCTCGCGGTACAATTACGAAAGATACTTATACATTAAAGGGTTTTACATCTGCATACACTAAGTTAGTTGATGATTGTTAAATGGTAAAAAAAATTGTTCTAGCTTACTCTGGAGGATTGGATACCAGTGTTATATTGAAATGGTTGCAGAATAAATATAAATGCCAGATTGTCACTTTTACCGCTGATATTGGTCAAGGAGAAGAACTTGATCCCATTAAAATGAAAGCTAATAATTTGGGTGTTAAAGAGGTTTTTATCGAAGATATGCAAGAGGAATTTGTAAGAGATTATGTATTTCCAATGTTTAGAGCAAATTCTTTTTATGAAGGAAAGTACTTATTGGGAACAGCTATTGCAAGACCACTAATTGCCAAAAGACAAATAGAAATAGCAGAACAAGTAGGTGCGGATGCAGTTGCTCATGGTGCTACAGGAAAGGGTAATGATCAAGTAAGATTTGAACTCGGATATTATGCTAACAATTCTAAAATTAATGTAATTGCTCCATGGAGAGATTGGGAGTTCAAAAGTCGGACAGACCTAATTGATTTTGCTGAAAAAAACCAAATCCAAGTTTCAAAAGATAAAGTTGGAGAACCTCCATTTAGCACTGATGCTAATTTATTACACACATCTTCAGAAGGAAAAATTCTTGAAGATCCCTGGGAAGAACCTCCTGAATATGTTTTCACAAGAACTAAAAATTTGTCACAAACACCTGATACACCTGAAACAATAATTATTGGTTTTAAAGAAGGAGACCCTGTTTCTATTAATGATAAAAAACTTAAACCTCATGAGATTTTAATAAAGTTGAATGATGTTGCTGGAAAACATGGAGTTGGAAGAGTGGATATTGTGGAAAATAGATTTATAGGAATGAAATCAAGAGGAGTTTATGAAACTCCAGGAGGAACGGTACTAGTTGAAGCTCATAGAGCTATTGAGAGTATAACCTTGGACAAAGGTGAGGCACATATCAAAGATGAAATTATGCCAAAGTATGCTGAGGTAGTTTATAATGGACTTTGGTTTTCTTCAGAAAGAAAAGCAATGCAAGCTTTAATAGACTCTACCCAAAAAAAGGTTAATGGAAAAGTTAAGTTAAAAATTTTTAAAGGTAATGTAATTGTTACAGGACGAATGTCAGATAACAGCATTTACAACTCAAGTTTAGTTTCTTTTGATGAGGAAGGTGAATATAATCAGAAAGATGCGGAAGGTTTTATTAAAATTAATGCACTCCGCTTAAAAAAAAACCAATAAATTAAAATGGGATATGGCGATGATTTATTGATTACAAAATTTGCATCTCAAATAAAAAAAAAATTTCCAGAAAGACAAATAGTTGTAGGTAACTTAGCTAAAAAACAAGTTTTTCATTCAATAATATATGACAACAATCCAAATATTTCTGATTGTAGAAATTTAGATTTAAAAAAACCAATTCATATAATTGATTATCATCCAGGTAACAGGCCTTATATAGATTATAAAAAATCTACAAATACGCATTATATTTGGAATAAAAAATTTAAACCTACCCCTGGAGAAATATATTTTAGTAAAAAAGAAGAAATAAAAGCAGAAGCTGTAATTAATGAAGCAAAGATTTTTTGGAACAAAATAAACAAAAAACAATTTAAAAAAATAATTTTTTTAGAAACATCTTCAACTAAAATTGATGATAAGCAATTTAACATAAAACACTTAAACAAAGACTGGGGTTATGACAATTGGAAGAATTTAATAGACATTATAAAAAATGACTATTTGATAATACACTCTATTCACGAAAAAACTCGTTCAATTAATGGAGTTTTTGCACCAAAGAATATTGACTTTAGACTTGCTTGTTCAATTATCAATAAAAGTGATATCTACGTTGGGCCTGAAGGGGGATTTGGACATGTTGCAGCTGCATTAAATAAAAAAGCAGTATTATATTTTGGCGGTTGGATTTCTCCAAAAGTTATAGGATATGATTTTCATGAAAATTTATATTTTGAAAACGAAAAATCTCCATGTGGTCAATATAAAAACATTTGCAATCACTGTATTGAAGCAAGAAAAAAAATTACAGCTGAAATTTTTAAAGATAGGATAATAAAGTCTTTAAGTAATTAAGTAAGGTTATTTTTAAATGCTATTGTTGTATTTCGTAATAAGCAAGCAATTGTCATAGGGCCCACACCTCCAGGAACAGGTGTAATAGCCATAGATTTTGGTAATGCCTCTGTGAATAAAACATCACCAACTAATTTTGTTTTTAATGAGCCTTCATTATTTTTATATTCTATTCTGTTTATTCCAACATCAATAATAACTGCTCCATTTTTAATCCAATCACCTTTGACGATTTCAGGCTTGCCAACCGCAGCAATTAAAATATCAGCTTTACTACACAACTCAGAGAGATTCTTTGTTTTTGAGTGAGCAATCGTTACAGTGCATGATTCTTTTAACAGTAATTGTGCCATTGGTTTGCCAACAATATTTGATCTACCTATTACTACAGCATTTTTACCTTTGAGATCTAAGTTCAAACCTTTTAAGATTAACAAACACCCATATGGAGTACAAGGTATAAGGAGGTTTTCGTTATTTGAAGAGCTTATAGATAATTTACCTACATTTAGAGGATGAAACCCATCAGCATCTTTATTGGGAGATATACTGTCTAATATAATCTGCTCATTAATATGATCTGGAAGAGGAAGTTGAACCAAAATTCCATTAACATTCTCCTGATTATTTAATTTATTTACTAGTTCGATTAGTTCGTTTTGACTTATTTTTTCATCAAGATGATGGTCAATAACTTCAATACCAACTTCCATTGCACTTTTAGTCTTAGCCTTAACATAAACACTGCTTGCCGTAACATTACCTACTTGAACTACAGCCAATCCAGGTGATTTGTTATATTGTTCTTTTAGGCTTGCTATTTCTTCTTTTAAATTAGCCCTTAGTTCTTGAGCTATCATTTTCCCATCTATAATTTTAGACATTTTATCGTGGCCAATATTCAATTAATAAACTTTTAATAAACCAAAGTCCAAGATATACAACTATAGGAGACAAATCTAATGAACCAAAAGAAGGTAAATATCTTCTTACAAAATTGAGACTTGGTTCACATAAACGATACAGCGAGTCCATGATTATGTAGATAAACCTATTATTACTATTAATAATATTAAAATTAACTAGCCAGGTTCCAATAATATAAATTACTAGAATTAATTGAAGAAGATTAATAATTTGAATCAGCAAACCTAATAATGAAATCATAAAAAGTAATTAATTGAACAAGTAATCTAGTTTCTTAATTAATGCAAAACATAAAAAAAGCGGTTTCAGAACCGCTTTTTTTTAAATTAATTTTATTAGATTACATAGATATGTCTCTGCCAAACCATTTCTTTGTAATTTCACCTGTTGTGCCATCCTTAGACATTTCATTAATAACGGCATTCCACATTTCAAGAATATCAGTATCTTCTTTTCGAACTGCGCCCCCTACACCATCACCAAAAACTCCACCTGAAAAAGTAGGCCCAGTGAATGCAACATCTACACCACCATCAGATTCCATAAAGTCAATTATTGATCCAACATCAGCTAAAATCGCATCACATCTTCCAGCTGCAAGATCAAGATTATGATCATCAACCGCTTGATATAGTTTAACATCAACAGCTCCAGACATGTGTTTTTCTAAAAAGTTTTGATGGATAGTTGATGATTGAACACAAACAGTTTTACCATCCATTGCTGCAATGAGTTGTCCAATAGCAGCTTGTTCTTTTCCACCAGCGTTATTTAAATTAACTTTAGCCATGCCAGCAATATTTAAATCAGCCAATCCACTATCTTTTAAAACAGCAAATCTTGCACCATCAGTCATATATCCAGTAGTAAAGTTTACCTTTTCTTTTCTCTCTTCTGTTATAGACATACCTGCGATTATGATATCATATTTACCTTGAAGTAAAGCTGGTATAATTCCATCCCAGTCTTGAGTAACCCAATCACATGTTACACCCATTCTTTTGCAAGCTTCGTTTCCAAAATCAATTTCAGCACCTTCTAAGTCACCTGCAGAATTAATATTATTCCACGGTGGATAAGCGCCTTCAGTACCAATTCTTATTGTTTGAGAATTTGCAATTGAAGCTAATCCTAAAACACTAAGAGATAAAAAAAATAATAAAAGTTTTTTCACGTTTCCTCCTTAAAGAAGTATTTCAATTTATGAATAGACCATATAAGCTAAATAAAAAAAAACAAAATAAATTGTTTATTTAGATCATCTTTTCCATATCCTATAAGTTAAGAATAATAGGCCAAATGCTAATAATATGAAAGGAAATGCCCAAAGAAACAAGTTTTTGTAATTTAATAATGGCTTAAAGAGTATATATTCACCGTATCTTTTTACTAAAAATTCTTTGATTTCTCTTTCAGTTTCACCCTGCTTAAATTTATCTGTTACTATTTTTTTTATATCATTAGAGAATTCTGCTTCGGAGTCATATATGCTTTGATTTTGACATGTCATACATCTCAGTTCTAAAGTTAGTTTTTTAACTTTATATTCTAAAGCTTCATCAGCTGATGCTGCTCCAAAACAAAATAAAACAATTAATTTTATTAAAAGAAGCTTATTGCAGAAATGGCTCAATTTCATTGTTTATTATTTCTTTTGTTATTGGCCCCATATGCTTATAAATTATTTTGCCTTCTTCATTAATTAAAAAAGTCTCTGGTAAGCCAAAGACTCCAAATTCTAATGCAATCATTCCATCATTATCAATTCCAACAAAATCATAGGGATTACCATCTTCAGATAAATATTTTATTGCTTCATTTTTTTTATCTTTGTGATTAAATCCTAGTATAAATAAATTAGGATATTCTTCTGATATCTCAAAAAAAAGAGGGTGTTCGACTTTACAGGGTAGACACCATGACGCAAAAAAATTTATCAATACTTTTTTACTTTTTATATCTTGAGTCTTAATAATATTACTTTGGTCATATAGTGATTCACTTTGAAAAATAGGAATATCTTTATTAATTAATACACTGGGTGGTTTATTTGGATCTTTATTACTTAATAAATAAATAAGAACAAAAATACATATTAAAAAAAGTATAACTAGTGGTGATAATATAAGCAATTTTCTCATTTTTTACTAATACCTATAAAACCAGAAATAACCATAATCAATATGCCCAGCCATATAAAGCTTACAAATGGATTAATGTATATTTTGACAAACCAATTATTATTTTTTTGATCACCTAGTATAAAGTATATGTCCCTGAACCATTCATGAAAAATCCCAGCTTCTGATGTTATCATTTTTGATATAGGATAATAATTTTTACCTGTTTTTATATCTGCAACAATCTCTCTATTTTTTTCAACTAAAAAAATTGCTCTTAATGCCTGAAAATTAATTTCGTTAGTTACTTCAATTTTTTCAAATTTAACATTCATATCTTTTAACTGAAACTCATCTCCTTCATTTAAATTAAAATCGTATTCATTCTTAAATACACTTGAGCAAGTAATGCCAATTATTGCGACTCCAACTCCGATATGAGCAAATTGAGGATTTAATTTATGCAAAACTTTAGTATTAAATTTGAGTTTATATGAAAGGGCTATTGAGATAAAAGAAGCAACTATAATCCAAATACCTAAAATCAAACCCAGTACACCCCAAGTGTTAAAAGAAAATAAAAAAGATTGCGCAACAACTATAAGACTAATTAATATAAATCCTATGACATATAGTCTTGCATTTTTTAATTTATTTGTTTGCCATGACAAAACGGGAGCTATGCTCATTAGCAAAAAACCTGGCATCATTATGGGTATAACTGTTGAATTAAAGTATGGTCCTCCAACTGAAATTCTGTCATTGGTTAGAACTTCGACAATAATTGGATAAATTGTTCCTAGTAAAATAGTTAGAGTAGCAATAATCATCAATGTATTATTTATTATTAATGCTGAGACCTTATTGAGAAATAAAAAATTTATTGGTTTAGATTTTTCAGGAGTTTTTAGTAAGAAAACTAAAAAACCAAAACCAGTAATAATAAAAAAAATTAGTAAAATAAATAATCCTCTTGAAGCATCACTGGCAAATGAGTGCACACTAGTTAGTATTCCTGATCTAACTAAAAATGTACCAAATATACTAAGTGAAAAACATAATATGGAGAGAAAGACAATCCATTTTTTAAGTATCTGTTCACCTCTAATCATTAAAAGAGAATGAACGAGAGCTAAACCAGCTATCCATGGCATCAGCGATATATTTTCGACAGGGTCCCAAAACCACCAGCCCCCCCAACCAAGCTCATAATAAGCCCAATAAGAGCCTAAGGCAATTCCACCAGTCAAGAAAGTCCAGCTAATCAATGACCATTTTTTTGCAATACCTATCCATTGATCATCTACACTATTATTTAAAAGGCCTGCAATAGCTAGACTGAAAACGATTGAATACCCTACATATCCAGCATATAGAATGGGCGGATGAATAGCCAATCCTGGATCTTGTAATATAGGATTTAGACCTAGACCTTCTTTTACAACTACGGAATTTACTAAAAATGGATTAGAAGTGAATACAATAAATAATCCAAACAGAATATGTAAAGATGATTGTATTTTTAGAGTTGTTTGTTTAAACCTAATTTCAACATCTTTAGCAAATGAAAAGATTAATCCATATATTGATAAAATTGATATCCATAAAAGCATAGAACCCTCATGGTTACCCCATGTTCCTGAGATCTTATAAATTAGTGGTTTATTTGAGTGTGAATTTTGAAACACATTAAAATTAGAAAAATCTGAAACTATATAAGCAAGCATCAAAGAGAAGAATGAAAAAATTGTCAATATAGATGAACTACGAATTAATAAGTTAAACCTGAAATTATTAGACATCGAAAATAATTTTGAAAAAATAACCAAAAAATTAATGCCAATTGCTAAAACCAAGCAAATAAAACCAAAAAGTGAACTCATTAATAATTTTTATTCCAATAACCTGAATTTTCTAAATTTGATTTAATTGAAGAAGGCATATAATTTTCATCATGCTTAGCAAAAACTGTAACTGCTTTAAAAGTCTGATCATTTTGAAAGTAACCTTCAATAACTGCACCCTGACCCTCCCTAAACAAATCAGGGAGTATTCCACTATAATCAACATATATTGATTTTATGTCATCAGTGATTCTAAAGTTAAAGCTACTAGCTGAAATTTTATTAAAACTGTTTTGCTCTATAAAACCACCTATTCTTATTTGTTTATTTATCTTAATATTTGATGAACTTAATTCAGACGGTGTATAAAAATACGAGATATTTTCTTTAGCATTATACAAAATTAATAAAATTGCTGTAAAAATAAATACTAACGAAGTCAGTATTAATAACAATCTTTGATAACGAAGACTCATTATTTTCTTAATCTTTTATATTTAATATAGCTTAATAATAACAAGCCAATTATTAAGAAAAACGCGCTTAAATAAGCTACTAAAATATACCAAAAATACATATTTCCTAATATCAAATAAAACTAATAAAGATATCTATTCTGAAGGACTAAAAGTCACAAATAGTCAAAGACCTTGCTCTCTAGCAATTATCTCATTTTTAATCCTTAAAATTGCAATTGATACACCCACTAAAATAAAGGCAATAGTCATAATTAATAGAGGCATTAGCATAGAAGGGTCTATGCTCGGTTTTGACAATTTACTTATTGTAGCAGGTTGATGTAAAGTATTCCACCAATCAACAGAAAATTTTATAATTGGTAAGTTAATAGATCCTACTAAAATAAATATTGCAGCAATTTTTTCTCTAACTCTTACATTTTCGAACGAATAATTTATAAATATAATGATTATGTAAACTGCCAACAGAACTGCAACTGAAGTTAATCTTGCATCCCAAACCCACCATGTACCCCACATTGGTTTACCCCATAATGAACCACTTATAATACAAACTAGAGTAAATACAGCTCCAATAGGTGCTACAGCTGTGTTTACAATAAAACCAAATGGCATTCTAAAGGCCAATGCTATAATACTGTAAATAGTCATTATTAGGTATGTCATCAATGATAACCAAGCACTTGGCACATGAATATACATTATTCTAACAGTAGAGCCTTGTTGGTAATCTTCTGGTGAAAGAAGAAAAGCAAAGACTAAACCTATTATTCCAGAAATCAAAGACAAAAAAAGAAATGGTTTAATTAATATATCAGCCAAAGTGATAAAGCTTCTAGAGTTGATTAAAAATCTCATAGTCAATTATTCTGTATAGCTATTCTTAAGCAAGCTCCACTAGCCCAAGGGTTAATAGCAAATATTATTAATAATATTCCAATTAGTATGCTTATTAAAGAATTAAAGTTTTCACCAATATTAATTATACCAACAGAAAAAATTACCACAGGAATACTAAATATCATTACTATAACACTCCCTAAAAGATAATTTCTTTGGTTCAATAGATTCATTGAAGATGAAATTGATCCAAGAGATGATAAAATTAAAGATCCTAATAAAAAACTTAACAGCAAACTATACATTTTTTCTAGAGAAATATTAATTAATATGGAAGCAACTGGTATTGAGATTAAAAATGGAATTTGTACAAATATAAAGTGTGATATTGTTTTCAAAATAACAATTAATTCTAAGCTAAATCCATTAAGATGTAATATTACTATGTTGCCACTATCAAAATCATCTTGATAAAATTTTTTTAAAGATAAAGTTGAACTTAGTAATAGAAGTGTCCATAATATACCAATACCTAATAAAGAAAGTGTTTCTTTTTCTGGCCCTATAGAGAAAATAAAAATAAAAATTGATATAAAGAAAAATGTTATATTAGTTAGAATATCTTGGAAACCACTTAAATTAAGTTTGTACTCTCTAAAGTAGAAGTTAAAAATTTTTTTTATTAAACTCATATACTATAAGTTAATTTCTTCTGATATCTGTATTTTTGGATCCTGATGTGAACTAAACATCACACAACCTTCTTTGTCACAATGGTCTGTAAAAGTTTGCTCAATCAAATTAATTGAACTTTTATCTAGATTGTTTAATGGCTCATCTAATATCCAAATTTTTTTGTTTTCTATGATTAATCTTAGTAATTCTAATTTTTTAATTTCTCCTAAAGATAAGGTACTCACTTTTGAATTTGATAGCCGATCAAGACTTAACATTGATAAAATTTCATTAATTTGATTATAATTAACGTTTGATAAAAATAGTTTTTTCCAAATTCTTATGTTTTCATAGACAGATAGTTGTCTTATGCTTGATGACTTATCAGCAATATAAGTAGTGTTACTATAAAAATCATATAGATTTTTGTTTAAAGTTTTTCCTTTCCAATATATTTCTCCTGATGTTGGTTCTAATAAATTTAATGCCAATTTTATAAGTGATGTTTTACCAGACCCATTTTTTCCACTTAAAAAAATTATTTTACCTGATGAAAGAGATACATTAATATTATCAAATATCTTCCTATTTCCTCTGTGAAAAGATATATTTTGTGCGAGCAACATTTTAATTTGATTACTAATTTTTAAATATAAAACAATAAAAAAACGGGGCATAACCCCGTTTTTCTCTTTTTGCGTAAAAAGATAAGAAAAAGAAAACTTTATAGTAAAGTTTTCTGGAAAAATTGAAGATAAACTATCTTCTTTTCTTCTTTCTAGCAGCTTTCTTTTTCTTCTTTTTAGGTGCTGCTTTTTTCTTTTTCTTAGGAGCAGCTTTTTTCTTTTTCTTTTTAGGTGCTGCTTTTTTCTTTTTCTTTGGAGCTGCTTTTTTCTTTTTCTTTGGAGCAGCTTTCTTTTTCTTCTTAGCCATAAAATACTCCTTGTATTTTGTTACCCCGGAGGAACCTCCCTCCAAC
>MDTC01214784.1_pt1 | contig 12648 bp, 11 predicted proteins | sample 811181 | NCBI WGS metagenome assembly MDTC01 (sample SAMN05326644, study PRJNA326480) | marine metagenome | isolation source: seawater | place: Pacific Ocean: North | collected 2011 | reverse complement strand
GAAGGAAGGTCGAGCACCGTGCTTCGTCTGGGCCTCGCAGCGCGGGTGGTCCTCTTTCATCGAGCGCATGGATTCTGGTAACATTGTGCGTGTGTGTGTGTGTGTGTGTGTGTGTGTGTGATGCGTGCGCGTGTGAGCGTGTGCAAAAATACTGAAGAAGAAGAAGAAGAAGAAGAAGAAGAAGAAGAAGAAGAAGACAACAAAAAAACGAGAGAAAACGATATTCTGAAAGCAAAATATAGATGTCTCTCTATATTCATTTTATTCATACAACTGTGCGCGTTGGATTATATGCGATACTATGGATCCGTTAAATCTTATACCCACCGCCTTCGGTTTGTTTCACGCCACCTGGAACACTTTTGCCGTACTTTTCAATCTCGTCAATGTCTTCGGCAGATCCGGCGAAAAAAGGCGTCTTCTCGTGAAAGACAGACGGAATGATGTCTAAAATGTCTCGTTCACCATCGGAGGCGCAACCTCCACATGCTCTGACTACGAATGCTAACGGGTTGCACTCGTAGACGACACGTAAGTGATCGCGAGGGTTTCCACACCATCCACCTTCTTGTATTGTGCGATGAAAATCTGCCGTGAGTGCACAAATATAGCGGGCCGAATATTTTTGACCGGTTTCGCCGTCACCACGACGTACGTCTTCGATGTATTTTTTCAAGCCAGACGGCCAGTCAGGTTCTCTGGCATCGTTTAAGGAATAGACTTGACCGCGTTTCGGGATGGTCATTTTGTCTTTGACGAGTTTAAACTCTCTGGTATTCTCGTCGAGACAAAACTCGCACGCATTTGCGTTCGGTCCTGGCACCACGATCAAGGAAGTTGCCTTGCCGTAATGCGCGTACCCGGCGGCAACGAGTTCTCGCCCTGGTTTGAAAATAACGTCCTCGAGTTTCTCGTTATTGTTGATTTGGTAAATACCAAAAATAGAACCTACAGGAATGTTGATGTCCGCGTTCCGAGACCCGTCCAACGGATCCGCGACGACAACGAACGACGCGCCGAAATCGACAAAGTCATCCTTGACGGCACCACTCTTGGCCATTTTTTCGCTTCGCTCTTCGCTAAAATATGCTTTTACTACGCTTTTTTCGTTTACGCGCAACCGTTCTATTAAATGTTTTTCAAACACATCATCGCAAAACACGTCGAGTTTCTTTTGAATATCTCCGGATTCGTTCGTTTCGCCAGTGTAACCTCTTTCCGATTGGGACAACGTCGGTTGCGCAGCTACTCGTTCAGAGATTTCTGCGCACGCATTCGCTATGGCCACGAGAACTTTTTGTAGCTCGTGCGAGTCCGAAAATGCATCCTCTTGATTAACAACAGCTTGCGCCACCGCTGTCTGTTTGATTGGATGTCTCACAAACTGCACGACGCCGTACATACCGCACGTCATCCAGTCTTTCCTAGCTTTCTTCGCATTTTCACACTTTTCCCTCGACATACCGCACCCCAATTCACTCTTTAAACTTCTCAAAGCAACTATCGGTGACGGAAAATACGCCACAACGTCCTCAAACGCATCTTTCGAGTGGTCGAACAGTCGATCGCCGAGCAATCGACGGTAATTCGCGTCGCCTTTGATGATAGTTAAACCAGTATTGTTCAATTCCGAACTCAACGACGCTTGCGCGAGCTCTGGTAAATCCCAAAACGGCTGTGGCTGGCACCACGCGAAATCCGGTTCGATCACCCATCGACCGCTCAACAAATGGCTTTTCCATCGGGACGCCATTTTTCTTCGAGCCTCGATGTCCTTCCCTTTCTCCTCTCTACTATTTTTACTACCTCTAATTGACGCCGATTCTAAGAACTCCACGTGTTCCCAAATATCCTCGACTGTTGCATCGGATACGAACGTCGGGTGCGCTTTCACTCGTAACACGACTTTATTGCACACCGCCGTCAACGCGTCGGCCAGAGCTAAGTCGCAAACTAATTCGAACCCGGCGTTGTCCACGATTAACGACACCGATTTATCTTTCAACTCACCGCTCAATAAATACGCACACAAAGCATTCGAATCGTCCGTTAACAGAGCCTTCTTGTCCTCGTCTTCGTTCTCACTCTCGTACTCACCAGCTGCCTTTTCCGTATCCTTGGCTGCCCAAATGCTCAAATCCGCTCGATTGCCCCACAACGACACGTAAATCATGCTCTTCAAATCCGCCTCTTTATTCGCATCGAACGCTTTTAACCTTTTCGCTAAATTCACGGCTGGTTTCAGACTCGCCTCCAAACCCCTTCTCTTATCCTTCTTAAACGGATCTTTTCCAAAGTTCGTGCTCTTTCGATTGAAGTATCCCGTCGCGCTCAACACTCGTCGATAAAAGTAAAACTCCGCGTCCAACCACGGAAGGTCTTGCCATCTCGTCTTACTCTCGACGTGTTCGCGCATGATGGATTTCCACGTCGTCACATCTTCTCCTCCGTCCTCTTCCACGTGCGACACGTTCTCGTTCATCTTCAACTCCTCTCGTAACTTTTTCAGCATCTTTCTCGCTTCCGAGCCTTCTTTCGCGATGTCGTTTCGATTGTCATCAAACACGCGTTCTAAAATGTCTTCGTGTAAGCGTCTCGACACCGTATCGTGTGCCCACGTCCCTTCGACGTTCGAAAAAATCTTCGGCGGCACGCTTCCTCGACGCATCGTCGACGCGCAGCACCGCGCAGCAAAGGTATCTCGTCCCCGTTCTTCTCGTTGACGACGACGAGAAAGAGATTGCCGCATCCAAAACGAAAATTTTCCCGGAGCGACAAAGTTGAACCGCGTCGTCGTCGTCGTCGTTTTGGTCCCGCGTTGAGTCGGTCCAAAGCGAGTCGTCGTCGTCGTTCCTCCTCCTCCTCCTCTTCTTCCAACGTCACCCGTCGACGTCGCTCCGCCAAAGCGTATCATGCGTGTCCCGTCTCTGTTGAAAAGTGTTGTTGGTAACACATCTCTTTCCCGATGGAGAGAGAAGAAAACAAAACCATTTGAAACCCTAAACATTACACGAAGAAAAAAAAGCGATTGGAAACCGCCAGAGAAGAAGAAAGACTTTGCCAACGACTTTTCTTCCCCAATAAAAAGAAAGTGTCTGTCTTCTGCAACGTCTGGCCCAACACAAAGCTCTCTTTTGCGCGAACGAACGAGAGACGACACAAAGAGCAGGAGCGGCATCTTTTTCTTCGAGACGACTTTTATCATCGTTATCATCGCATTCTCGAACAACGACGACAACGAAGAGAGAAAGAGAGAGAGAGCAATTTGTCAACACCGACGTTTTAGAAGCGGTTTGGGGAAAAACGAGAGGGGGGTAAAGACAACTCATCATCATCATCATCATGGACCACGTCTCGAGTGGCGCGGTCGGCGCAATCGTGAAGCAAATAAAAGATTTGCAGAAGAATCCGGCGGAAGGAATCACGGTGCGTCTTCTTTTTTTCGCCGGCGAAGCGTTGACGCGTAAAGACGCTCTTTTGCTTGACGCGAAAGAGAGAGATTGTGTCTGATGTCCGTCTCGTTACCCCTCTTTGATTTTGTGTTTTGTCCAACTCTGCTTTTTTCGCTCACCTTGCGCGAACGACGCTCCGCTACTTTTTTTGACAACACCAACAGGTAAAATTGACAGAATCGAACGTCAAAGACGTGTACGCAGAAATTCGAGGTCCAGAAAACACACCGTTTGAAAACGGTGTGTTTAAAATGAAGCTGGTGCTCCCCTCGGACTACCCGACGTCGGCGCCGAAAGGGTACTTTCTGACGAAAATTTTCCACCCAAACATACGACAACCGTCTGGAGAGATTTGCGTGAACACGTTGAAAAGAGATTGGAAACCAGATTTGGGATTGCGGCACGTGTTGATGGTAATCAGGTGTTTGATGATCGAACCATTCCCGGAGAGCGCGTTGAACGAGGAGGCGGCGAGGATGTTATTGGAAGAGTACGACGAGTATTTTGCCAGGGCGAAGATGTTTACGAAAATTCACGCGGCGAAAGCTGAAGAGGGTGGCGGGGCAACGACAAGTATGAAGAAAAAGAACACCGTGTTGGATACGAAGGATGGGAACTCGCTGTCAGAATCTGGGAAGGAAAATGGCAGCAGCGCCAAAGAAGGGAAAGAGGCATCTAGCGGAGGCGAAAACACAAACGTCAAGAAAGCGAAGAAGGTGGATAAGAAGAAGAGTTTGAGACGCTTATAAAATACCTTAGAGAGACGCGAGCAACCAACACTAATTGCATTCAAAATTATACGAGCATAGTCGATCGATACACATAAATAACACTTTTAATCGTTTTCATGTTTTCTTGCGAGTAACAACTGAACTCATTTTTTATACCGGGTGCATCAAATAACGCGGGTTCGATATATTCATATTTGTTTAATTTATCGTATATGTAATTTATAAAACAATCAATTCTACTTCATTTCCTACGTGCGCGAAAGATATCACACGATAGAAAGAAAGAACGAGAGCTTTTTCCAGCCCTTTCATTCACCTCTCTTTCTCTCTCTCCCTCTTTTTCTCTCCTTACTTATTCCTGATTCCCCCAGCTGACGTACTCCGCCTTGGTTTTCTTAAAGTCCGCCATTTCCCCTTCAATCTTCAACCCAGCGTCATCGCCACCAATAACCTCGTCAATCAACCCGTAATTCTTCGCTTCTAACGGCGACATGTATCGATCTCGATCCGTATCCGCGTCAATCTTCTCCACTGCTTGTCCCGTGTGAAACGCCATCAACTGGTTCAGTCGTCCTTTATGATGCATCATCTCCTTCGCTTGAATCTCGATATCCACCGCTTGACCACTGGCACCACCTAATGGCTGGTGAATCATAATTCTCGCGTTCGGCATGGACAATCTCTTCCCTTTCTCACCGGCGGTTAACAAAAACGCTCCCATACTCGCTGCCAAACCCATACACACCGTCCCAACCGGCGCCTCCACAAACTGCATGGCATCGTAAATCCCCATCCCGGCTGTCACCGAACCTCCCGGCGAGTTAATGAACAACTTGATTTCTTTTTTGGAGTCTTGTTGGTTCAACAAGAGTAACTGAGAAATGACCGCGTCGGCGATGAAATCGTCCACTTGGTTCCCGAGCATGACGATTCTTTGCCTCAAGAGCATTTGAAAGGGATCTCCGGCTTCCGATCGCGGAACAACCGCGCCACCCGCCACAGTTTGCGAGCGCACGTCTCCCGTGGCGGACGAAAACATCTCGTACCCGGACGCGTCCACGATGGACCCTCCCGGTGGAACGTACAGTTCATCCGCCGCGTTCGATTTCACGCAGATCTCTCTTCGCCCTCGTGTCACTTTGCTTGGTCTTCGGGGTTTCAACGCCAAACGATGATGTAATAGTTCACGAGAACTTCTTTCGTGCTTCTTTTGCGCCGGTTTTGTCGCCGCCGAACAGACGCTGGTTGCCAAAGCGCTGCCTGCCATCGTTCTTCTTCTTCTTCTTCTTCTTCCGCCTTTTAAGGAGTGCGTGCGACACTTGTGTTGGTATCGTGTGGCTTTAATTCGTTTTTAAAAGGAGGCGGGAAATTTCCAATTCTTCTCCCCAAAAGATAATATCTATTTAGGGTTTTAGTGAGTCCTTAAATGTCAACACTTCGGAAAGGGCCCCCCTTTGGAAAAAGCGAGAGACATGACTGCCTCCTTTGAAGGAGGCTTTAAAAGCGACGACGACGACGACGACGACGACGACTTGACGGAGCCCCCGCGACGACGACCACCCGGTGAGCAAAGATGAGCGAGACAACACCAACAACACCAACCCCTAAATACCAGCCGGCGTACCTCTCGGAAGCGCAGAAAGCGGAGGAAGCGCGGCTGAAAGGGAACGATTTCTACAAGCGGAGGAGATATCACGACGCCATCAACTGTTACTGCGATTCGATCAACATTCACCCGACGTCGTCGGCGCTGTCGAACCTCGCGATCGCGCTTTCCGGCGCGGGTCCGACGCAATATCGACTGAATGTTGTGCGATGCGTACTCATGTCCCTATCGTTGGAACCAGACAGAGTAAAAGCGGTGGAGAAATTGAACACGGAATTGACGTTGTCGGGAGATATCGAAGCAGCGGCGAGCATGGCGAGCGGCGAGATGATGAAAAGTATGGATGGGTTTACACCAAAGAGGGTGCGGGAGTGTTTCGAAAAGATGCAAAAGGAAAACGTGTTTCCGAGGAAGTGCGAAGAGAACTTGAAGGATTTAAGCGCGTGTCTGAGACAGGTGTTTATAGGGAAGGAAACCGGGAACGGATGTTTTCGCGCCGGCGATTTCGAGGAGGCCAAAAATGCGTATACGGCGGGGATAAACGCAGCGAGGGCAGAATATTCTAAGATTGTAGATGATGGCGATATGAAACGGGCTTTAACCCCTGGCGTGTCCATTTTGCTTTGCAACCGCTCGCTGATGAAATCAAAATTGGGCGATTTCCAAGGCGCGTTGGACGATGCGAATGAAGCTATGCGAGCCGTGTTAGACGGCGACGTGTGTTACGTCAAAGCAATTTTGCGCAAAGCAGATGCTCTGAAGAAACTTAAAAAGTTCGATGACGCCTTTGAGGCATACTTTGTGTGCTGGACCAGATTACCGGGCGATGCAAACATCGCCAAGGAGCTCAACGAGTGCGTCGAGAAATCTCAAACAAAAAGGTCGGAAAAAGATTTTAAAGCCATAGCCGGTCCAAGGGCGTGTTCAGATATGAAAGAATACAACACTTTGATTGAAAATTATGAGCTGGTACTCATCGACTTTCACGCGAAATGGTGCGGTCCGTGCAAACAAATAGCCCCAGCATACGCCGCCATGAATTTAAACAAATACCGCAGCGTTCTCTTTCTCAAAGTAGACGTTGACGAGGCACAAGAGATCGCCGCGAGAGAGGAAGTTCAAGCCATGCCAACATTTGTCCTCTACAGATACGGTGTGAAAATGGACGTCATGCGAGGTGCAGACGTGAGTGCGTTAGATTCGATGGTTAGCCGATGGACACAAACCGTTTAGGATAAAGTAGCAACCAAAATTTCTTCTTCCTCTTGTACAATGTTGTCGTCGAGAATGCTGGCAACAAACGACGCAAGCTCTGAAGACATGTATTCTTTGTTTTTTTGTTCTTCCGCGTTGTCCATCGATGATGACCCGCTTAAATTTGATTTTTTTGAGTCCTTAAATTTAGAGTTTTTGGACGACGACGACGACGACGACGACACGCGAGAGAGATACAAAAAAGAGAGACGAGACGGATGGAGGAACACCGCCACCACCACCGCGACAGTTCTCCGGCGCTGGCGACTTTGACGACGACGACGACGGCGACGCGTTTTCGACCACGCGTCGCTCTCGCCGTTTGTGTCGCGCTTTTTGTCGTTTTTGTCGCGCTCGGAAAAGGCGCCGAAACACTCGAGGCGATGGCGGTTGCCGCCACGGGGAGAGATGAGTCCGTGGTGGAGTATAACTCGGACTTGGCGAAAGCGCACGGGACGGACGCGCCGGGAATCTTTAGCGGAGGAGGACTCGTGGATAAGATGAAGGAATTTAAGGGGAAATGGGCGCGCTTTAGTAGCGTTGTTTTGAGGAGGGGGAGAGAGAAGATTATGGTAGACGATGAGGAAAGCATCGATGGATTATCCGTTGTGGGTCAGACGACGAAGAACAAGAACAAGAACAAGAACAAGAGACAAGACGAAGACTCTGAAGATTTCGACGAGGAAGAAGAATCTACCACGAACGCGGACGACCCTTCTCTATTGAAAGTAGTATTACCGAAATCGTATGAAAAAGCGTTACGGAGAGACATCGAGAAGATGTTACAGAAGATGCCAAAGTTTACGAATGTGACGCTGAGGTTGTCCGGGTGTTTACGTGGAGACGACGCGTACTCAAGGGGTAGTGATAGTTTTGGAGATGGAGGCGTATCGAGCGCGAAAGTGCCTGAATTGGAAATCTTCCCGAATGCGAACGTAAGGAGTTGGCCTGGGGTGAATACAGATATGGATTTTCACGACGGTAAACTGGATGAAGTTTTAGGCATCGCGGCTTCGGCAAGCGCGAGGAGTGGTTTTTTTCGCACCGAAGAGGATAAAAAGATAAATGCGCTGCCGACGTGGTATAAGCACGAAAATGGCGATGGTGGCGTGTTTGGTGATGATATGGTAAACGAATATGGTCAGTTTGATAGAGTTAATAGAGACGCGATTGGATCGTGCGCGAGGAAGATTTCGGCGACCAAAGCGGTCGAGGTGCACAAGAAAGAAACAGTGTCACAACGAAACGCCGTGAAAGCGATCGATTATCACGACAAAAACCAAGTGGATACTAACGGTGATGAAAATAGCGAAAGTAAGAAAATACAAAGGCGTAAACGTATTGAAAATTTAGCAAACGACCCGTGGTTCATGTTCGTCGGAGACTCGACAACTCGACATCAATGGAAGACGTTGTTGAACACGTTGAGAGAGCAAGGCTATCGAGTCGCGGCATCTAGCGTGAGGTGGAAGAAACCAGCGGATATGGGAAAGAAAGGTGTGGATCCGTCGAAAGAGGCGTTGAAAAATCGCAAGCGAGACCAAGATGTTATTCTGATAGATAAGAAGAACTACGATAACGTCCTCGTTTTGAGTTTACGATTTTTAGTTGGAAACCACGTGGCAAAAGCGGCGGCAACGTGTGCCGATTTCGTGTTGAATCACGATTACGTGGAAGATAAATGGCCAGTACCTGAGTTTACCGTTAGTGACAACGGGAACGATGAGCAGAAAGAAAACAAACATTTTGGTCTCGGCGACCACGAAGCGAAATTCGAGACGCAAGCCCGTTCACTTCTACGCGGTCGCATGCCGGCAGGGACACAGCCAAGCGTAATCATTTTAAACAGCGGATTATGGGAACTTCCTTCTATGATTCGAGAACGTCAATCGGAGTTTCCTTTGAAAACAGTTGGTCGGCGCAACCGTGCCCATCTTAAACCAAAGTTTACCGAGTACGAATCCGAAATGTTTTACGCCAGCAGACTGTCGCAACTCATGCGCGTGTTTTCGCCATCCGTGTGCGGATTCTTCAACACGCTTTTGTGGAGGTCCACATTCAACTCGCAAAAGAAACATAAATCAAATGGCGAGTACGTTGCGAGATTTCACGAGCACGCCATGTGCGAAGCGAGGAAGAATGGCGTGAAAGTTATCGACGGATATGCCATTCATAATAAGCTCGGGAACCCGAACAAAATGATTTTAACAGCTAAAGTCCCCAAAGAGGACAAAGTTCACCCGTCGGATGACACGCAAAGAGTAGTAAACCAAGCTATGTTTTCCTTTTTGTGTCCTGTCCACACGAAAGAATTAAGTATAGAGTAGCGATAGATTTTAATATGCACGCACATAGAAAGCAAAAATACAAGCAAAGATTCAAATTAATAGCGCTTGCCCAACTCAGAAGCAGGGACGATTTTATACCGATATACAGTCGCTGAAACTTCAACGACAACCCTGTACTCCTTTTCGACTTGTTCGGGCGCTAAACCAATCGGCAACGTAAACTTCTTCAACCGCCCGAAGAAGTTCAGCTCATCTTCCTTTAACGAATCTTGGTTGTCTCCTACTCGGTCTATACTAACCGCGTTTTCATTCTTTGGCGGCCAATCGCACGATGGCCCAGTTTTTTCTACATTGTTGCCATTATCTACCGGACAATTTTCGTCTGGCATGCACGACGGATCGACATTTTCGTTATTCTCCACGACCCCCCACGTGTATAAATTGTTCGTTCGTTTCACGGCGACGTATTCGCCGACGTTAAACGTATTCGTCGCGGAAAAGTGAAACCTGTAATTACTATCGCTACCAATCCACCCTGCGCCTAATCGTCGACCATTGATATTCATACCCAAAACGCTCCTGTCCATGTTCTTATTATTACCATCCTCCTCCGGCGAAGTCCCGACTAACGACTCCGTTTTACTCGGCAACACCGATTTCTGATTAATCGGCACGCTTACCGCGCTAATCGCATCCCACAAAGTGTTGCTCGCATCTTTTGGCAGATCCAACGCCTTTGTGGCGCTTTCACTCAGCACGTCAATCTTAACCACTGTCGCGTCTATGTTCCCCGTCGTGTTATCTAAATTGGCCGTCGTCGTCGTCACCGAACTACACGCCCTTTCGATGGCATCCGCCGATCGAATCACGGCCTGGCACGCGTTTATCACGTTCCTACATGCCTTGGTAACTTCTTTGAACGCGAACAAAGCGGCGAAAAGAACGCTCAACACCGTGGCGCAAAACATGGAAACGAGAACCAACAGACCCGCTGGTGGGACGACTTTCTCCAATGCATAAAACGACCGATCGATGTATCGCATGGTCGCTCCGTTTTCTCGATACCCCGCGTTTTGTTGTTGTTGTTGGAAAATTTTATTACTGTTCCCGAGGTCAGAGATGCACGGCGACAGCGGATGGTTCCAGCCGTTCGACGATGCTTCCGCGTGTACAACAGCTCTTCTCTCGCGTTTTGGGAGTCTCTGTGCCGACTTCAAATTCAGTGCGGCGGTCCTTTTCATCGAACCCGTGGACGTCAATCGTTGCCTTCCAGAACACGATGACGACGACAACAAGAACAACAAGGAGGAGGAGGAGGAGGAGGAGGCGTGGAGCGACGACGTTTGTCTCGAATGAGCCAGCGCCGGTCGCATCGTTTTGTTTTTGCGAGTGTGTTCCAAAATTGAAGATTTGGAAGAAGAATTGGAAGAAAAAGAAAAAAGAAGAAAAAACGAAGAGAGACTCAGAAAATAACGCGCAGTGTATCGATTTAATTCAAGTCTTCTTCCCTCTGTTTCTCAGACTCTCGTCTTTTTTCTTCAACGCTTTCGCTCGCTCGCGACGTTGGAGCACGGTTTCTCTGTCCAACTTTACGCCTTCCAAATGTTCTTTACACGCTCGGCGAATGACGTCGCGTTGAATCTTTTTCCGCGTGTTGGATTCTTCGTCCGCAAAAATGATTCTTTTAACCCTTTCAGAGAGATCCAAGTAGTTGGCGTCTTGTTCGTCAAATTTGCGCCGTTCGGTTCGGGCGCGAAGATTTTCCAAGTGTTTGCAAATGTCAAAATTTTCCACCTTTTCATATGTCACCAAACGTCTCCCCCATGTGGGCGAAAAGTTTTGCAAGGAGTGTGCGACAACCTTTAAACACGGGTGTGATGGGAAATCTGTCTCCGGGCTCTTTTGTTGCACCTCTGCAGGAAGGAAAAAACACATGCGTCCACCAACTGGTAATGTTTTTGCGGAGAGATCCATCAAATCGTCCATAATTTCCGAAAGCGGGTAGTTAACCGTGGACGGGATATGTTTGTCAAATCCCTCGTCGATGTCTTTTTCAGCGTTTATCATATCTTGTTCCGATTTACCTCGCTTGCCGCCGAACTGTGATTTGCGACCACGCTCGCGTATGCCGTAAGGTGGATCGGCCACGATACCTTGGAAGGCACCTTCCATCTGTTTAATGCGCAATTCTATTTTGTCTAAATCTAATTTGTCGCTCCTACCACTACCACTATTACTATCGCGATACCTACTCTCTACTTCATCATCTACAACTTTCAGAAGAGGCGATTTGTGCACGTCCCCACGAATGAGAAATAAGGGTTTGTTGAACCCATAATCCTTGAAATTCGTAATGACGTCTAACTTCTTTCCCGTTTTCGCGTCCACTTTACCAAACTCCAACACCCTCGGATCGATTTCAAAGCCGCACGTGAAACACCCGAGCTCCGCGGCGGCTAATAGTACGCTTCCAGTGCCACAAAATGGATCTAAAATCGGTGCACCTTTTCCTCTTTCTGCTTTCACCATGTTACACATGATCAGCGACATGTTTGCTTCCATTGACGTCGGTCCTAAATATTTCCGTTTCTTCAAATCTAATAGATTTAAATGTTTCCTCGATTGGTCTTTACCCACGATCCTTCCGAAATACATCCGTACGCCCTCGAATCCTAAATCAATCTGCGCTGTCGATTTCACCTCTACGGATAAAAATTCAACACTCGGCGCGTCTAAACTCACCTTTGCTTTCGGCTCAAACGCCCCGGGTACTAAATTCGATAATCTTCGCGTCACTTCGCTCCTTCCGTTGCTCTTCGCAACGCCAAAGTCGCAGCACGTCAATTTATACGTCATCGAATCCTCCAACCACGATGCATCTTTACCTTCTTTGACGCTCAATCTTAACGATTCATCATTTATCCCGTGGCCCCATAAGTGCACAATATATTTCACCAGCGATGTTCGCGAGGCAATCTGTTCGGCGACGGCGTCGGAGGGTAAATACACTAACCGAACCGGGTTGAATTTGGATTCTACTACTACTACTACTTCTTCTTCTTCTCCTTCTTTCTTGTCTTTGCGCGCATCGGTATCACTCCACACAGGAACCCATTTCAAAGGCAACGGACATCCGTACAAATTTGCAATCGCTTCAAACTCTTGTTCTCTGCTCATTCGATGAGGCGCGTCGTGGTGTCAGTAAAAAAAACAGGCGCGTACATTTCCCCTACACGAGGGAGATACAAAAAAGAAACGCGAAGACGAGACCCCCAACGACGATGTGTTCGTACCGAAAGTCGAGCAGTTTCGTGTGG
>MDTC01170403.1_pt1 | contig 12648 bp, 6 predicted proteins | sample 811181 | NCBI WGS metagenome assembly MDTC01 (sample SAMN05326644, study PRJNA326480) | marine metagenome | isolation source: seawater | place: Pacific Ocean: North | collected 2011 | reverse complement strand
TAACCCCTACAGAAAGAAGGATGAGTTAGTTTTGATGGTTAAGGCAGGTAACAAACAAAAAGAAATTAGATTAAGAGGAAAAAAAAGTGATCCACCAGATTTTCTTGAATTTGAATTAGATGGATTATTTTTCAAGATGGCTTATGGTCCGAAATATTATGAATTACCCTTTAGTGTTAGATTAGATAGTGCTCAAACTGTCTATTATCCTGGAAGTGGTAATCCGGAGTCGTATAAATCTCATGTAAGTATTTTTAGTAGAGAAAATAATACATTAAAAAAAATGTTTTCAGATAGTATATACATGAATAACATTTTAAACTATAAGGGGTATCGTTTCTACCAAGCTAGCATAGCTGAAGATGATTCATGGACTGGTCTTTCTGTGAATAATGACGCTATTGGTACCATAGTAAGCTATTTGGGATATGCAATGATGATGCTAGGAATGATTTTGATTTTCTTTTTTAGAAATACAAGATTTAAATTTTTAACTAAACAGTTTAATAAATTTAAAAAAACTTCATTAATCATATGCTTTTCTTTTTTGTCAGTTAATTCTATAGCATCAAATAATTACTTAGATTCTTTATCTAAATATGAAATCAAAAAAGAATTTGCAAAGCAATTTGATCAGCTTTTAATACAACATGATGGTAGAATTAAACCAATGTCTACATATTCTTTAGATATAATTCGTAAGCTCAGTAGAAAAACAAATTTATATAAGCAAGATCCTTCTCAGATAGTATTAGGTATTATGTCGTATCCTAAGCAATGGGCTCATATTCCGTTGTTTAAAATTAAAAATCAACTGATCATTGACGATTTGAATAAGCTTGAGACAAATAAAGAGATTATTTCAGAAATATTAAATGATTTCAAAATTAATGTTACATCAGTTTATTCATTAGTTCAATCTGAAATTACTATTTACGAAATAGTATTAAAGAGTAATGAAGAAATTTTAAAAATCAAACAATTAGAGGAATCAATACTAGCATCTTTTAGTAATAAAAATATTAAGATTTTATTTTTTGAAGATGAAGTAGATAAAATTATATTTGAAGTAACCAATAAGCGAGATAAAAATAAAAAGACTATTAATTACGATTTTTCAGCGCTTAAACTACCAAAAATAACCAATCAAAAGACAATTGATAAAAATGAAAAATTTCATCAAAATAAATTAGTTTCATTCCTATCCTTAAATTCAATTATTACTAGAGAAAGAGCTGCCAATATTTTTGAAAAGATAGAGGTTGAAAGAAGTAAGAAAGAAAAAGAAATTTTAAGACTATATTCAGGAACAAATATATTTTTATCATTGGCAACTTATAATACTTTTTTTCCTGAGCAGACAGGTATGAGTAGGATTTTAACAATATTTCCAGTAAAAGATCAGCAAAAATGGAGTCCGCTAATGCAATTAGATTCAATTTCAGGTATGAAGGAAGAACTTTCAAAGATTTTATTTGCAAAAAAAGACTCTTTGCTTGTTCATAATCGTCTATCATCATATCCAGACTACATTCAAGCAATGTTTAAGGATTTTATTAAAAATGAAAAAATTAATATTTTCCCACTATTTAATTATCATTTAAAATTATGTAATGATGGTGGAGATTGTGATATAGCCTTGGACCTTCTAACTTATTTTAAAAAATACCAAAGAGATAAAGGTGATGACTTAATTCCTCCTAAATGGAAATTAGATTTAGAGATATTATACAATAAGGTTGATATTTTTCATCAGTTGTTTATACTTTATTTTTTTACAGGTTTTCTAAGTCTAATATTAGTTATAATTCAAATGTTTTATAACCAAAGGTGGCTTTCTAACACTATTAAATTATTGAAATTTTTGATTTTTTCAGCACTATTTTTACATACTTTGGGATTAGCTTCTCGATGGGTTATTTCTAATCATGCGCCATGGACTAATGGATATGAAGCGATGATTTACACGGTTTGGGCTACTATGCTAGCAGGAGTGATTTTTAGTAAGAGATCTTCTTTGACATTAGCAACAACTACTTTAGTATCTTCATTACTACTTCTTTTTGCATTCATCAGCAGTCTGGATCCCACAATTACCAATGTTGTACCTGTTCTTAACTCATATTGGTTGATGATACATGTTTCTATTATAGTTGCATCATATGGTTTTTTAATTATGGGTGGCTTTCTTGGTCTACTATGTTTATTTTTAATAATCTTCAATAAAAAGAATCGAGAAATTATAAATCATAAAATTACAGAATTAACCATTATTAATGAAAAATCTTTGACTATTGGTTTATTTATGCTAAGTATTGGTACTTTTTTAGGTGGTATATGGGCAAATGAATCATGGGGTAGGTATTGGGGATGGGATGCTAAAGAGACCTGGGCTCTAGTTAGTATATTGGTATATGCTATAATTTTACATTTTAGATTTATTCCAGGTCTCAAAAGTAAATTTGTATTTAACTTCGCATCAATAATAGCTGTATTTAGTGTTTTAATGACGTATTTTGGAGTAAATTATTTATTATCTGGCCTTCATTCTTATGCAGCTGCTGACGAAAAGGTGACTATACCAAGTTATATTTATTTGACATTTATTTCTATATTAGTTATTGGTTTGATTGCTGGTGTTAAAAATAAAAGAAGAACATTATCATGAAATTAGATTTGTTAGTATTTGGAGCTCATCCAGATGATGTTGAATTAGGCTGTGGAGGCACAGTAATCAAAGAGATTCAAAACGGTAAAAAGGTAGGTATAATTGATTTGACTCGAGGAGAGTTAGGTACTAGAGGAAGTATTAAAATACGTGATATTGAGTCAAAAAATGCTTCAAAAATTATGGGAGTTTCTATACGAGAAAATATGAATTTTTCAGACGGTTTCTTTGAGAATAATAAAGAAAACAAAATTTTATTGATTGAAAAGATTAGAAAATATCAACCTGATGTAGTTGTGACTAATGCTTTGTCAGATAGACATCCAGACCACTCTAAAGGGGCTCAAATCGTAATAGACTCTTGTTTTTTATCTGGACTAAGTAAAATAGATACTAATCAAGATATATGGCGACCTAATGCTATATATCACTATATTCAATTTAATAACATTCAACCTAGTTTTGTAATTGATATTTCACAACAATTTAGTAAGAAGTTAGAAGCAGTAAAGTCATATAGTTCACAATTTTATAATCCAAAAAGCAAAGAGCCAAAAACTATTATTTCATCTAAAGATTTTTTAAATAGTATAACTTACAGAGCCCAAGATCTTGGCAGACAGACTAATTGTGGATATGCTGAAGGATTCGTTTCTCATCAACTTCCTGTTGTTGATTTTTTATCAGAACTAAATAAAAAAAAGACTGAGTAATATTACTCAGTCTTTTTTTTTTGTAACTCATTATGTTTTTATTATTTGGTTTTAAAAACCTTTCTGCCGTTTACAATATAAACTCCTTTAGGAAGATCTGCAAAATTAGTTTTCCATTCTTTTCCTAGTATATCAAATATACCATTGATATTAGATTTTTGATTGTTGTCAAGTTCATTAATTGCTGATGGTGTTGGGAAAAGTCCAACTGTATCTATTTCTAAATAAACTGTTGCATTCCAGTCAACCATATCTGCATCAGCTCCCAAGGCGTTTCCTGGCTCAAAATCTTTTTGATATACCATTCTTATTTTATCATCTACAACAGGGTACATTGATCCATATACACACTCTTGCATACCAGCCCAGCTATCATGTGGAGTCACATCAACTGATTGGCTCCATGTGGCACCACCATCTGTACTTTTTGTAACAAAAATATGACGGAAATCTTGATCACCATTATTTATATTTTCAACTACGGTAGAGTATGAAACCCATATTACTCCATTTGCATCAATCCCCATACTAGGAAATGTAGTTAATCCACTACCATAACTTCCCCCACCGTTAAGTGATAAATCAAGCATTCCGTTTTGGTCAATATCTTCTGATTGAGCAATGTACATTCCTGTACCATGATCCCATAATGATGGAGTTACGAATGTTCCTCCAGCAGGACCAGTAGCCATATCTTCGTTCCAATACATTAATCCGTTTGTTCCAGGAAAATATGACCACTGACCATCTGAAAGATCAGCGTCTAAGAGTCTGTTATTTCCCCATGTAACATGTACCATATCATTATGATCAATTAAAACAGCACCAGAACCACTTGTTGAATAAACCGTATCAGCAAAACCGTCCAAATCCATATCTAAACCATCATCTGCAGCATATTTATCAACTGGAAAGTCTATAAAATTTGTTTTCGTCCAGTTGTCTCCATTGTCTGTAGATTTAAGTATAAATGAATCTGCCCATCCGTTAAAATAAGCAATTACTACAGTTTCTCCTTTTGCAGAAATTGCATAATTATCACCTCCAAATCCAATAAATTCAGTAGAATCAATACCAGGAATAATCATTGTATCTATATCCCAGTAGTTTCCTCCATCCAATGATCTAGAGTAAAGAAGAGCACCGTTTAAACCTTGCCATAATTGACCAGTCCAGTTTGTTCCTACTGGCTCAGTTAAAGCTACCGTATGAATAGTATTTCCATCAGGACCACCAACAGCTGATCTGTTCCATATTAAATAGACTTCATTTATATCAGTTTCGTTCCATGTTCCTGAACCAATAGTAGAACGATTTACCATGTTTAGATTACTATTTTGAGTACTATGACTAATAATAACTTCAGATCCATTATCTAAAGCTAAAAGTGATGGCCATCCAGTTCTTGAACTTTCAAGTCTTGGGTTAGGGTAGGGAGGATTAGGAGATAGAACAGACCAAGAAGATCCATCATAAAAATTGTATCCAGTTCCTCTATCATCCCATATAGAATTTAATTCTGCAGACATTGTCCATACTGCAGACATAGTTCCGTCATCATGAACTAAAATTCTATTTTGTACTGAGTTGTTTGTTTGTAGGTCGTAGCTAGTCCATCCAATATCAACTTCAGTTGTATTTTTGGAATTACCTGTGTAAAACGTATAAGGGTTAGGATTTACCATTAAATTTGATAAAGCTTCATCACCAGACCTTATTACTTTATTTTTTTCTGCTTTATCTAGTTGTTTTGAAATTTTGATAGGATTTATTTGTGCAGTTAATGCAAAAGACAAAAAAAATCCTAAAATTAGAGTAGTGGTTTTTTTCATATTTTTAATTGTTTTGTTCTTAAGATTTTGCTAATGTACTAAAAAATTCTTTTGTATCGTAGTCTAATTGAATTACCTATTACAACTATGTCAGAAAATGCCATAAAAAGAGCAGCCCACATTGGATTTAATAGCCCTGCTATCGCAATTGGTATAGCAATAATATTATAAGAAAATGCCCAAAAAAGATTTTGTTTTATAGTAATTAATGTATGTTTAGATATTAAAAGAGATTCATTTAATTGTTCCAAATTTTTTGTGTTTAGTAAAATGACATCTGAACTCTGAATTGCAACTTCAGTTGCATTTGCTAGAGAGATTCCAATATTAGCCTTAGCTAGAGATGGTGCATCATTTATACCATCACCAATCATTGCTGTAGGATTTTTTAAACTTAGCTCAGTAATTTTATCGATTTTGTCTTTTGGAAGTTGTTCGCTAAAAATATCTGTAAAATTAATTGATTTTTTTAAGATTTCACATTTTGATTTTTTATCTCCACTTAATAGATATAATGAATATCCTTTATTATTTAACAAGTCTAAAATATCAAATGTATTAGGTTTGAGTTCATCCTCAATATCTAATGTTGCTATTAATTTATTGTTTTTTAATAAGAGTAGGTCACTTTCTGTCTTAGAACTATAAATTTTAGATGATCCAATTTCATAATTATTTTCATTAATAGTTGCACTAATACTTATGCCTTTGTTTTCTTTTATATTTTTAATTTCAACTGGTGTGTCATATTTTTTAAATATTTTGCACAATGACTTTGCAATTGGGTGGGAACTATTTTTTTCTAGATTATAAATAATATTTTTTACTTCATTTTCATCACTTTCGTAGTATGTAATTTTAGAAATTTTAAATTCTCCAGTAGTTATTGTACCTGTTTTATCAAAAACTATATTTTTAATTTCTGCTAATTTTTCAAGTGTTTCTCCACCTTTAATAAGTATTCCTTTTTTTGCAGCTCTTCCTACCCCAACCATTACAGCTGTAGGAGTAGCTAGGCCCATTGCACAAGGACACGATATTACCAAAACGGCAATTGATCTTAAAATGGCATCTTGTAATGATATATTAAAAAATAAATGAGTGATTAAAAATGTAAGAACTGAAATTATTAGCACAGATGGAACAAATATAGCACTAACTTTATCTCCAAATTTTTGAATATTTGGTTTAAATTTTTGTGCATTTTTTACTAAATTAATAACATGAGATAACATTGTATCTTCTCCAATTTTCAATACTTTTACTTTAATATTTCCCTCTTTTAATACTGTGCCACCGATAACTTGATCATTTATATTTTTGGTAATAGGTAAAGATTCTCCAGTAACAATAGATTCATCGATTAGTCCAAAACCTTCAATTATAGTTCCATCGGATGGGATTTTGTCTCCATTGTTGACAATTAGTATATCATTTATTTGAATTTCAGAAAATGGAATTTCTACTATACTTTTATTTACTTCTTTTCTTGCATTTACTTGCTGTATTTTAGTTAAATCCTCTATTGCATTTGTAGTTTTTTTGATAGATTTTTTTTCAAGAAGATTACCCAATAGCACTAATGAAATAATTGTTGCACTTGTTTCAAAAAAAAGATACTTTTGATACTCTAAATTTTCAGTAAATATTAACCATCCGGCAATACTATAAAAAAAGGCAGTACTTGATCCAATAAAAATTAGCACATCCATATTTGGAATGCCAGATTTTATTGAACCCCATGCACTTCTACCAAAATAATTTAAACCAATAATATATACGGGAATACAAATTAATAACTGGTTTAAAGGTTTTTTGAGTAAATTTTCATCACTGACAAACATGCTGCTAAGAAGAGGAATTGTAAAAAAAAGAGAAATAATAAATAGCTTTTCTAAACTATTTTTTTTTTTACTATTTAGTTTTTTTTTAACTGAGTAGTTTAAATTTGATAAAATTTCAATAACCTTATCTTCTGACTGTTGATCATTTAATTCACAGCTAACGTCTCCAGTTGCAAAAATCACATTTACGTTACTGAAACCTTCTTTTTCTAAATTTAATTTAATTCCATTGGCACAATTATTGCAATGCATTCCTTCTACCTTCAATTGTACTTTTTTAAAATCTTTTTTCATAATTAAACAAAGATAATCAGAATAATTGAAATTTTTGAGGAAAGTTATATATTTGCTGCTTGAAACGGTGACTGTAGCTCAGTTGGTTAGAGCACTGGTTTGTGGTGCCGGGAGTCGTGGGTTCGAATCCCATCAGTCACCCATTTTTAAAGAGGAGTTTAACTCCTCTTTATTTTTTCACATATTTCAATAATCTTCTTAAAAGTAATGACTTGGGCTGTTTTCCAGGCAATGTTTTTATTTTTTCGAATTTATGATTGAAAACTACAATTGTTGGTGTAGTAGATTGTTGTGATCCATTATGATTAAATGATGCTACTTCAGCATAAAAATCATGTCTCCAGTCACTTCTGCCTGAGGATGCAGGCTGTTGATTTCCATAAGCTTTACCATTATAAAAAATTGTATCTTTAGTTCTAGAATCTATTTTAACTGCAAAAAAGTTATTATTTACTAATGATACAATTTCTTTATCTGACAGTGTGTTTTTACTCATTTCAAGACAATAAGAGCAATCTTTTTTATAAAAATAAACTAGAATATTTTTGTTAGATTTAATGGCGTATTCTTTAGCTTTTTTTAATGGAATCCAATTAATTTCATTGCTTATTTGTGAAACTGATAAGTAGGGTATTAATAAAAATAAAAATATAAATCTTCTCATTATTATTTTGTTGTTTCTTTTTTAGTTTTTAATCTTTTATTGGCTTCTAAAATCCAAGTTTTTGCGCCGCCTCTAACATATCCCAGTGAAAATCCTGTTGTTTCTGAACCAATTACAGAAAATTGAACATCTTTGTCTTTAAGAACAGGTTGAGCAAATACTCCAGTAGGATAGCCTCTTATTAGCCCTTGGAATGTTTTTTGAAGATTACTATTTTGTGCTTTTAGTTCTTTGGACTGGGGACTTCTCTTAGGAAAGTCAACCTCAAGTAGTATAATGTTTTTTTTAGCCCAGTTTTTAAATTCTTTTTTATCAAAAACTTCAGCAACCAATCTCTTACACCAAATACACCAATCACTTCCAGTAAAAAAAAGAAACATAGGTTTACCAGTTTGTAAGGAAAGATTAATAGCTTTATTTGCATCAGTATGCCACACTGGTTCATTCTGTTGAGCATAAATATTTAGACATAAAAGGGTAAGGATTAGAAATATTATTTTTTTCATAGTAATTAGTTTAGTGGATGCCATGCATCAATTTTTTAATAAATGGTGATATTATAAGAACGAACAATGCGATAATTATTGTTACAATACCAATTTTTAAATAAACAATATTATATTGAAGTAAGGTTGCAATGGGCTTATTGTCTATTGTTGGACTTCCTAAAAGACTGTTTGTTAATCTTGAAAGTGGATCAGATGGCCCTTCTTCAATTATGTGTAGTAAAGTAACATTAAGTTTGTTATCAGGAGATTGAAAAGCTAGCTCATGAATTCCTGGTGACAAATCTTTTTTCTCTTCCCAACTTGCTGTTACATTTTTATTGGAAATATAAGAAACCCCAGCAATTGCATCTTTTTTGTCTTTGATAGATTCATTTGTTGAATAGCCAAATGTTATAAAGGCATCATTATCTTTAAGATCTTCAAACTTTGGTTGCATATAGTCTTCGTCAACTTTAGTATCATCATTTACTTTTAAAAATTCCCATGGAAATAATGCAGCAACCTGTTCAAAAATATTTTTTTCTTTTATTTCTTCTTTTTTAATTAAACTTCCATCTAAAAAACTTTGTTTTATTTTATTGAGATATAATTGATCCTCTTTACTAATTTCAGTTTTATTTTCTTCATTTTTTAGTACTAATAATCCTTTGTCATTAATAGTCCATGAGAAATCTTTTTCTGATTTAATGATTTCATGTGCGATAAGCTTACTGATTTCTATTTTATCCTTTTTCGTAAATTGTGTATCGCTATAATAAATGTTTTCCTTTTTTTCTTTGTCAAATCCTTTGACCATTTTGATATTTTTTAAATTATTACTGAAATCAAAACTAAAATCGAAAACATATGTATTTGTTTCATTTCCATCATGAATCACAAAACTTGCTGCTTCATTATAAAATGGTTCAGATGTCATTTTTGCTATAGCTCCAGAAATATAATGGGCAAATGTTGAAGATAAAAACCAAACTCCCATCATAAATGCAATAATTTTTTTTGGAGCAAGTTGAGTCACCTTTGCAAGTCCGATAGGAGAAAGGAATAATTCTCCGGTAGTAATAAGCAAGTAACCTACAAACACAAACAAAAATGGAACTTGAGTTGCAGAGTTTAAAAAGTGAATAGACATTCCAAATACTACAAATCCTAAAGCAAGTTGCAATAAACCTAGTGAAAATTTCATTGGTGTATTCGGGTTTTTGTTAAGAGCTCCTAATTTTGTCCACAACCAACTAAATGGAATAGCTAATAAAACTATGTAAAATGGATTGATTGCGTTTGTTTGAGATGCAGTTAGTCCGACAAGATTGACACATTTATCAACCCATACTGTAATAGAGCTTCCTGCTTGTTCAAAGCAAGCCCAGAAAATAGTGCAGAAAACTGCTAAAATCATAATTGCAACTAATCTATCTCCGCTTTGACGATCACCTTTTTTATAAAAGCTGCTAACTAAATATATAACATATACTAGTACTAAAAGACCTACTAAAGTTAACACAGTTCCTAACATCTCAGATTGTGTATCTAAAATTATTAGGTATGCAAAAATTGGAACAGCTAAAAATCCTAAAATATATATAATATTATTTACAGAGATTCCTCCAAGCTTCTTTTTTACGTACTTTGCGGGTTGAAGTCCTTTGTCTTCCATTACACCAGATGTAATTCCTTTCCAAAAAACTAATAGTCCTGCAAGCATTCCAATACCTGCCGCTCCAAAGCCCCAATGCCATCCGTATGTTTCTCCAAGGTATCCGCAAAACAATGGAGCTATCATTGCACCTAGATTAATACCCATGTAAAATATTGTAAAACCACCGTCTCTTTTTAAGTCTCCTTCTTCATATAATGATCCAACAAGAGTAGAAATATTTGGTTTAAAAAATCCATTTCCAATTATTAGAAGACCTAGCGCCCCATAAAAAAAGAAATCGGATGGAAATGCCATAAAGAAGTGTCCTAAAGCCATCAAAACACCACCGTAAATAATTGACTTTCTGTAACCCATAAATTTGTCTGCTAGATATCCTCCAATTAGAGGAGTTAGATATACTAATGCTCCATATGCAGCATAAATTCCATATGCAATGTCTTCATTGTTTTCTAAACTCGAATAATAGTCTTTTATTAGATAAAGAGTGAGAAGTGCTCTCATACCATAAAATGAGAATCTTTCCCACATTTCTGCAAAGAATAAGTAAAATAGAGCTTTTGGATGTCCTTTTTTATCTAAATAATTTTTAGCAGTATATAAAATTAAAACTGTAAAAATGATGTAACCAATTATTTGTCCCATGTTTTATTTTTTTAGGTCTTCGAAAATAATAAATTTTATGTTATAAATTATTTAAAATGAAATCAGTGATTTTTTGATAAAGATGTAATCTAGTATTGTTTCCATAAATTCCATGATTTTTATCCGGATAAATAAATAAATCAAATTGTTTATTTGCTGCTACAAGAGCTGAAATCATTTCCATTGAGTTTTGAACATGAACATTATCATCTGCACCGCCATGTATTAAGAGATAATGTCCTTTTAGATTTTCAACATAATTGATAGGAGAGTTTTCATCATAACCACTAGAATTTTCACTAGGTGTCCTCATATATCTTTCTGTATATATGTTGTCATAAAATCTCCAGTTAGTTACAGGAGCAATGGCCACGGCTAATTTAAAAACATCTGCACCTTTTGTTATTGCAAGTGATGACATGTATCCTCCATAGCTCCAACCCTGAATACCAATTCTTTCTGAATCTACATAGCTTAAATCTCTAAAATATTTAGCTGCATCAATTTGATCTATTGTTTCATACTTCCCTAATTCTTTGTAGGTTAATTTTTTGAATTCTGCACCTTTTCCTCCTGTTCCTCTATTATCAACACAAGCTACAATATATCCTTTTTGAGCAAGCATTTGATGCCAAAAGTAGTCGTAATCAAATGAGTTTTTTACTTCTTGACTTCCTGGTCCACCGTAGACAAACATATATAATGGATATTTTTTATTTTCATCAAAATTCGGAGGTTTTATCATCCATGTATTTAATTCAGCATTTTTTGTTTGAATAGTAAAAATTTCTTTTTCTGATAAGTTATATTCTGCCATGATTTTTTGTAATTCTTCGTTATCATTTAAAACATCTATCTCGTCACCATTGGCATTATGTAAAGTAAATTTTTCAGGTGTATTAGCTTGTGAAAAAGAATTAATATAATACTTCATTCCCTTACTAAAAATTGAATTATTATTTCCTATGTTTTTACTGAGTTTTGTTGTTTTGTCAAGTTCTAAGTCCAATACAAATAACGATCTGTTAATTGATCCATCTTGAGTTGATGTATAATAAAGTTTCATTATGTCTGAATTTATTCCATGAAAATCTGTTACTTCCCAATTCCCTTTAGTTAATTGAATATTTAAACCATTTAGATCTTTTAAATAAATATGATTGTATCCATCTTTTTCAGAAGTCCAAATAAATTTGTTGTCAGGTAAAAAAGTTAGATTGTCGTGAACGTCAATATAATAATTATCTTTTTCTGTGAAAAGTATGCTATTTGATCCATCATTGCTATTCACGACTATGAAATCTAATTCGTTTTGATATCGATTCATACCGTATAAAATTAATTTTTCAGCACTGTTAGTCCATTTAATTCTTGGAATGTATTCATAGTCTTTTTCTGTATAAATAAATTTGTTTTTTTGTAGTTCTAAATTATAAATATATACTTTGACGATGGAGTTTTCCTCACCTGCTTTTGGATATTTGAATTTTTTTTGTTTTGGGTATAGATTACCTCTAAAAATATCCATTGAAAAATCAGGAACATTTTGTTCATTAAATTTATAATAAGCAATATTTTTACTATCGGGAGACCACTCATAGCTTCTAACTAAGCCAAATTCTTCTTCGTATACCCAGTCAGAAGATCCATTTATAATGTTGTTTTCTTTTCCGTCAGTTGTTATTTGTGTAACTTTTTGATTATTTATATCATAAATAAATAAATTATTTTCTTTTACATATGCAATTTTTTCCCCATCTGGAGAGAATGTGGCATGCATTAATTTATCATCAGAAACTTTATATAATTTATCTGTGTAAATATT